>ULQA01032235.1_pt1 | contig 36366 bp, 25 predicted proteins | sample 1954001 | NCBI WGS metagenome assembly ULQA01 (sample SAMEA4835643, study PRJEB28245) | human gut metagenome | biome: gut microbiome; material: fecal sample | place: Denmark | collected 2008 | reverse complement strand
AGCCGGACAAGCCGAAGGGGCGCAGTGGAAAACTGCAGATGTCCCCGGTTAAGGAATGCGCGCTGCAGCATGATATTCCGGTGCTGCAGCCGATTAAGATTAAGAGAGCAGAGGAAATCGAGCGTCTCAGGCAGTATGAAGCGGATGTTTATGTGGTAGCAGCATTCGGACAGATTTTATCACAGGAGATCCTGGATCTGCCCCATTATGGAAGCCTGTGCATTCATGCCTCTCTGCTTCCCGCCTATCGCGGGGCATCACCGATCAATCGTGTAATTATGGACGGACAGAAAAAGAGCGGCGTGACGATCATGCAGATGGATGCAGGAATCGATACCGGTGATATCCTGACACAGTCGGAAGTTGTAATTGAGGACACTGATACCGACCTTTCGCTGGAAGAAAAGCTGTCCAAAGCAGGCGCAGAGCTGATTGTGAAAACGCTTCAAAAGCTGGAAGCGGGTACGCTGACTGCGACAAAGCAGGATGATTCCCAAAGCTGCTACGCAAAGCTTCTGACCAAGGCGATGGGACAGATTGACTGGAACCAGAGCGCGCTTTCCATTGACAGACAGGTGCGTGGACTGTATTCCTGGCCGGGTGCATACACTTCCTGTAAAGGGAAAATGCTGAAAATCTGGCAGGCAAAGCCTGCGGAGGAAGAAGGCATTGCCGCTTACTCTATGCCCGGCAGTATTGCCAAGGTGACGAAGAAGGAAATCTTTGTTCAGACCGGCGATGGAGTGCTGTGCCTGCAGGAAGTCCAGCTGGAAGGCAAGAAACGCATGAAGGTGCACGACTTTTTGCTGGGCTGTAAGGTAGAGGAAGGAGAGGTGCTTGGATGAGCGTTTTGGCATACATGGGATATTATTACTATGATATGACGTATCTTCTTGTAATTTTGGGCGCGGTGCTTTCGATGATCGCGAGCGCCCAGGTCAACAGCACGTTTAAACGTTACAGCCGCGTCAGAAGCAGCTGCGGCATGACCGGAGCAGAGGCTGCGGAGCGGATTTTATACCGGAACGGTCTGACGAATGTGCGGATTGAGCATATCAGCGGCAACTTAACAGATCATTATGATCCGTCCTCCAAGGTACTGCGTCTGTCAGATGCGACCTACAATGCGACGAGTGTTGCAGCGGTGGGAGTTGCAGCGCACGAGTGCGGCCACGCGGTACAGGACGCCAAGGGTTATGCACCGTTAAAATTCCGTTCGGCCCTCGTTCCGGCTGCAAATTTCGGCTCGAAATTCGGTTTGCCGATTTTCGTCCTGGGGCTGTTCTTGGGCTCCAATGAGCTGCTGATGCAGATTGGTATCTGGGTCTTTTTGGCAGCGGTGCTGTTCCAGATCGTGACGCTTCCGGTTGAATTCGATGCAAGTCACAGGGCGATGGGATTTTTAACAGAATACGGAATTTTATCGGAAAACGAAGCGGACGGAAGCCGCAGAGTGCTTCGGGCGGCTGCAATGACCTATGTTGCGGCAGCAGCGGCGGCGCTGTTGAACCTGCTGCGGCTGGTGATGCTGTCCAGGCGGGACGACCGCAGGGACTGACCGCGCAGCCTGAAACAGCGGGCACCGCGCCCTGAACATGGAGAACAGAAAATGGATACAAGAGAAACAGCGCTGCTCCTGTTTGTGGAGATGGAGAAGACCAAAAACTTCGGCAGCAGCCTGATCCGGGATACCTTAAATAAATACGACTACGAAGATCCGCGGGAAAAAGCGTTTTTAAAACGTCTGACGGAAGGAACGCTGGAAAGTCTCCTGACGCTGGACTATGTCATCAACGCGTATTCCAAAACGCCGACGAACAAAATGAAACCGCTGATCCGCAGTCTGCTGCGCCTGTCGGTCTATCAAATTTTGTATATGGACACCGTGCCGGATTCTGCGGCATGCAACGAAGCCGTGCGTCTGGCAAAGAAAAAGGGCTTTGAGCGGCTGTCCGGTTTTGTGAACGGTGTACTGCGTACAATTACACGGAACAAAGAAGAAATTTTGAATTGGGAGAGTGCGTTTTGGCAGGAACTTCAAAAGAACCCTGTGCAGGCACTTTCGGTGCGCTACAGCGTGCCGGAGTGGATGATTTCTCTCTGGGAAGCGCAGTATGGAGAAGAAAAGACGGAACCTATGCTGGAGAGACTGAAAAATGGGCGTCCGTTGACGATCCGTCTGGACAGCCGTCTGACGGAAGAAGAAAAGGCACAGGAAATCGCAGCGATCGAAGCAGCAGGCGTGACGGTGCAGAAGCACCAGTTGTATGCAGATGCGTGGAATCTGGAAGGCTGTGAGGGCATCGGTCATCTGCCGGGCTTTGCAGAAGGGCTGTTTTATGCGCAGGACGTCAGCAGCATGCTCGCGGTGGAGGCAGCAGGAATTTCAGGCGGAATGACGGTCATGGATCTTTGCAGCGCGCCGGGCGGAAAAACAACGCTCGCAGCAAGAAAGGCGGGCAGTGGGAAGGTGATCTGCGGAGATGTTTCCGAAAGAAAGGCTGCGCTGATTCTGGAAAATACCGACCGGATGAAGTGCAGTAACGTTTCGGTCAATGTCTGGGATGCGTCAGTTTTTATGGAGCAGTATAAAGAAAGCGCGGACGTGGTGCTTCTGGATGTTCCGTGCTCCGGGCTTGGCGTAATCGGCAGAAAAAAAGAAATCCGTTATCGGGTAACGAAAGAAGATCTGGCAGCACTTGTCACTTTGCAGAAAAGAATAGTGGACGCATGCTGGCAGTATGTGAAGCCGGGCGGTATTTTGCTGTATTCGACATGTACCCTGGATGTGTCGGAAAACGAAGAGATGGTGCGGTACGTGACCGAAAAGTATCCGTTTGAAGCAGAGAGCATCGACCCGTTTTTACCGGAATGTCTCCACAGCCAACAGACAAAAGCAGGATTTTTGCAGCTGTTTTTGGGCGAGTGGGACACCGATGGATTTTTTATGGCAAGACTGAGAAGGAAGAAATAGACGATGGAAAACAGAGAAAGCAGGGATTTAAAGTCTCTGCCGCTTGATTTACTGAAAGAAAAAATGATAGAGCTTTCCGAAAAACCGTTTCGGGCAAAACAGCTGTACGACTGGATGCATGTCAAGCTGGCGGGAGATTATGACGAAATGACGAATCTTTCGGCGGCGCTTCGAAACCGGTTAAAGGAAGAATATCCGTTGACAACCCTCAGGGTAGTGCGTGAGCAGACCTCTGCGATTGACGGGACAAAGAAATTTTTATTCGCGCTGCCGGACGGAAATCTGGTGGAGAGTGTGTGGATGCAGTATAAGCATGGCAATTCAGTTTGTATTTCCTCTCAGGTTGGCTGCCGGATGGGCTGCCGCTTTTGCGCGTCTACGCTGGACGGTCTGGAACGGGGACTGACGCCTGCGGAAATGCTGGATCAGATTTACCGGATTCAGAAGCTGACCGGGGAGAGGGTAAGTAATGTCGTCGTGATGGGAAGCGGGGAACCGTTGGATAATTACGACAATCTGCTCGTATTTTTGCGGATGCTGACGGATGAAAACGGTTTAAATATCAGCCAGCGCAATGTGACGGTTTCGACCTGCGGAATTGTGCCGAAAATGTATGAGCTGGCGGAGGAAAAGCTTCAGATCACGCTGGCGCTTTCCCTGCATGCGACGACAGATGAAAAGCGCCGCAGGCTGATGCCTATCGCTAACAAATACGGAATGAAGGAGCTGATGGACGCCTGCCGCAATTATGCGGACAAAACCGGACGGAGGCTGACCTTTGAATATAGTCTGGTCGGCGGCGTCAACGATACAAAAGAGGACGCGGAAGAGCTGATCGGTCTGGCAGCGCCGCTTGGCAGTCATGTCAACCTGATTCCGGTCAACCCGATCAAGGAGCGGGATTTTGTACAGTCCAACCATGCCGCGATTGCAGCGTTCCAGAAGCGTCTGGAAAAAGGCGGCGTCAACGTCACAATCCGTCGTGAGATGGGAAGGGACATCGACGGGGCGTGCGGACAGCTGCGCCGCAGACACATGGAAGAGCAGAGCGAGTGAGCCGTCTCGAAAGAGGACAATGCCGGATAACAGCTTGTCCTTTTTGTATTTTTGTGCTAGTATGGTAAAGATAATGGGTGAAATTCCGAATACAGAGAGGGTGAGCGAATGAAAGCTTACGCGATTACAGATATTGGAAAAAAGAGATCCTTCAACCAGGACTATGCGTGGATGACCACCGATGAGATCGGAAAGCTTCCCAACCTGTTTATTGTAGCAGATGGAATGGGAGGTCACCGGGGCGGAGGTTATGCATCGCGCCTTGCAGTGGAGACGATTCTGGAACAGATCCGGCAAAGCCAGGCGGACAGCCCGGCAGAAATTTTGGTGGACGCGATCCGTCATGCAAACGAGTGTATCCGGCAGACGGCGGCGGAGGATGAACAACTGAGCGGAATGGGGACTACAGTGGTAGCCGCCACCTGCGCAGACAGACAGCTTCAGGTTGCAAACGTCGGGGACAGTCGTTTGTATATTGCGGATGATGCCGGCATCCGTCAGATTACCGAGGATCATTCTCTGGTACAGGAAATGGTGCGCTTTGGCGGAATCAGCCGGGAACAGGCGAGGATCCATCCGGATCGCAACATCATTACCCGTGCCGTAGGCGTAGAGGATGATCTGCAGGTGGATCTATTTTTGGTTCCGCTGGAAGGAAAAGATCGGGTGCTTCTGTGCTCGGATGGCCTGACCGGAATGCTGGAGGATGAAGAAATCCTGCAGATTCTGGAAGGAGAAGGCAACGTGGAAGAGCGGGCGCAGCGGCTGGTGCAGGCTGCAAACGACCACGGCGGAAGAGATAATATCGCGGTGATTATTATGGAGCCGTTTTCAGATGAGGTGAGCGGATGATTAAGATAGGAACAATGATAGGCGACCGTTACGAGGTGCTCGAGCGCATCGGGATGGGCGGAATGTCAGATGTTTATAAGGCAAAGGATCACAAACTGAACCGGCATGTAGCGGTGAAAGTGCTGAAGCAGGAATTTTCCGAAAATACGAATTTCGTATCTAAATTCCGGGTAGAGGCCCAGGCAGCAGCCAGTCTGATGCATCCGAATATTGTAAATGTGTATGACGTCGGGGAAGATAACGGGGTTTACTACATCGTTATGGAACTCGTAGACGGCATCACGCTCAAAAAATATATCGAAAAAAAGGCGCGTCTGTCTGTGCGGGAGGCGTTAAGTATCGCCATTCAGGCATGCATGGGCATCGAGGCAGCGCATAACAACCATATTATCCATCGGGATATCAAGCCGCAGAACATCATTATTTCCAAGGACGGCAAGGTAAAGGTGACGGATTTCGGCATTGCAAAAGCGGCGACGAGCAACACGATCACCTCAAACGTCATGGGTTCTGTGCATTACACTTCTCCAGAGCAGGCAAGAGGTGGATATAGCGACGAAAAGAGTGATATTTATTCGATGGGTATTACACTTTTCGAAATGCTGACCGGACGCGTTCCGTTCAACGGTGAGACGACGGTTGCGATTGCGATCAAGCATATTCAGGAAGAAATGCCGTCTCCGAGAGAATACGTGCCGGAAATTCCGGTCTGCGTGGAACAGATTGTTTTAAAATGTACCCAGAAAAGTCCGGATCGCCGCTATCACAGTATGGCGGCGCTGATTGCTGACCTGAAAAAGGCGCTGATGTCCCCGGACGAGGATTTTGTCCAGATCGAGAACCCGGATGAGGCGATGGCGACCCGTACCGTGACTTCCAGGGAACGCAAGGAAATCAACGAAAGCAGAAATAAAGAGGCGACAGAGGGAACGCGCCTGAAAAAGAACGAGACGCCCCAGAAGCCCAAGAAGAAAAAACAGCCCGTCTATGAAGAGCCGGAAGAGGATGAAGAAGACGAGGATGAGGAGTACGATGACGATTCCAGAATGGAAAAAATCACGACGCTGCTGGCGATCATCGGTGCTGTTTTAATCGGCTGTGCCGTGATCTTTTTAGTTGGCAGGGCAGTAGGTATTTTCAATTTTGGCGCGACGTCTGCACAGGTGACGGTGGAGAATGTGACCGGTAAATCCGCGACAGAGGCGCAGAAGATCTTAGAAGATCTCGGGTTGAAGGTAAAATTTGCCTATGAGACTTCCGATACGGTAGCGGAGGGCAATGTCATTTCACAGGATGTACAGGGCGGTACGACGGTTTCCTCCGGTACGCAGGTACAGCTGACGGTGAGCGGCACAGCACCTGCTTCCGATACGGACGGAGTCCCGGTTCCTGATGTGTTAGGAGCACTGGAGGCGGATGCGACCGCAACGCTGACCAGAAGCGGATTTACCGTGACGAAAGCGGACGGCTACTCCGATACGATTGAAAAGGGAAAGGTTATTTCCCAGAATCCGGTCGGTGGTTCCCGTGCAGCCTCCGGCTCTGCCGTGACGATCGTGATCAGCCAGGGACCGGATACCGGCAGTAAAAATACGATGCCGGCTATCATCGGTCTGGATGTGGAGACAGCGGTTGCAATTTTGACAGAAAACGGATTTTTGATCGGGGACCAGAAAGAGATGAGCGATGACACGGTTCCTGCCGGAAAGGTATGCTATGCAAGCTATACGGCAGGTGCTGCGGTAGAGCCCGGTTCTACGATCGATATCGGAATCAGCGTCGGACCCAAAGCGGTTACCTACGCATATCAGGAAGCGGTTGCAAGCCCGGCGGATCTGGATCCCCAGTACAAAGAAGGAACCGAGTGTACAGTAACGATCACCGGACAGTCCGGTACGGAATATTTAAAGACGACAGTTCGTTCTTTCCCGATCACGACAGTCAATCTGCATGGAATGGCAGATCCGGCAGGACTGATTACCTATGAATATACGGTAACCGGAGAGGCGACCACGACGACGGATGAGGACGGAAACCTTGTGACCGTGCCCGGAACGACGACGAGACAGACTGTGCAGCGTCAGGTCATGTTTACATCGGAAGGATAAGCGGATGCAGGGAAAAATCATCAGGGGAATCGGCGGATTTTATTATGTGCACACCCATCAGGGCGTATATGAATGCCGTGCGAGGGGCATTTTCCGAAAGGATAAGGAAAAGCCCCTGCCGGGCGACCTGGTTTCGATCAGCGTCCTGGATGAAACAGAAAAAAAGGGAAATCTGGATGAAATCCTGCCGAGAACAAACAGCCTGATCCGACCGGCAGTAGCAAATGTGGATCAGGCGCTTGTCATTTTTGCACTTGTGAGCCCCAAACCGAACTTTAACTTGCTGGATCGTTTTCTGGTTTTAATGGAAAAACAGGGAATTCCTGCACTGATCTGTATGAACAAGACGGATTTGGCTTCCGACGAAATGATCGCGGAAGTAAGGGAACGCTATCGCACCAGTGGCTATCCGCTGCTGTTTGTCAGCGCGGCACAAAAAGAAGGTATTGAAGCGATCCGGGAGTATCTTCGGGGGAAAACGACGACTGTTGCTGGTCCCAGCGGAGTCGGGAAATCGTCTCTGATTAACCTGCTGCAGGATGGTGTACAGATGCAGACAGGCGCAGTGAGTGAAAAAATTGAACGGGGACGGCACACGACGCGGCATACGGAGCTGATGTGGGTGGAAGAGGATACCTACATTCTGGATACGCCGGGCTTTTCGTCAATTGAGTTATTCGACATTGAGAAAGAAGAGCTGGGCGGCTATTTTCCGGAGATCGCAGCACATGCCGGAGATTGCAGGTTCCGGGGATGCGCGCATCTGGCGGAGCCGGACTGTGCAGTGAAGGAAGCGGTGGATAACGGCGAAATCAGCAAAGGGAGATACGAGAATTATCAGCTGTTTTATGAAGATTTGAAAAAAACGGCGGGATACGGAAGGCGCAGGGACACCTGACGGAGACGGATTTAGACAGAGCATAAAAATAAGCTGCCCGGAGGAATGAAAAAATCCTCCGAGCAGCTTATTTTTCATGACAATAGAATGCTCGCAGAGCGTGCATTCTATTGTTTGTGTCTAGCGCCACGCAAATGTCGCCATGCCGTAGATATAAATAAACGCGATGGCAATCGGGACGACGAAGCGAAAGACTGGTTTCATCCATGCCTTCACCTTTAAGCCGTGTCCGGTATTAGCTTCCTGTACGAAGTTCTCCCAGCCCCAGCCAAAGCTGTTGCAGCAAAACAGAGCAAGCACCAGGGAACCGAGGGGCAATACATTGTTGGATACGATAAAATCCCAGAAATCCAGCCATGCCGTGCCTGCTGCGAAGGGCTGAAAATGCAGGACGCTGTAGCCGAGGGCAGTCGTCAGAGCCAGGACAAAGATGCCGGCGCCGCAGACAATGCAGCCCTTTTTTCGTGACCAGCCGGTGAGTTCACGGATCATGGCGAGAATATTTTCGCAGACACCCAGGACAGTTGAAAGGGCGGCGAACACCATGAACAGGAAAAACAGCGTACCCCAGATACGTCCGCCAGCCATGTGGTTGAAGACATCCGCCATCGTGTCGAATAACAAACTTGGACCAGCGTTGACCTCCAGACCGTAGGTGAAGCAGGCGGGGAACATGATGATCCCTGCGAGAACTGCCACGAGGGTGTCCAGTAAAATAATGGTGACGGATTCCCCCATCAGCGACCGCTTTTTGTCAATATAGCTGCCGAAAATAGCCATGCCTCCCATTCCAACCGACAGTGTGAAAAAGGCCTGGTTCATTGCACCGACGATGACGGAGCCGTTGAGCTTGGAAAAGTCCGGAACCAGATAAAACTTCAATCCGTTTGCTGCGCCGGAAAGGGTCAGGCTGTGGACCGCCAGCACCAGCATCAGAACGAGCAGGGAGGTCATCATATATTTCGTGATGCGTTCCAGCCCGCCCTGTAAGTCAAAGCTCAGAATCAGAAAAGCGACGATGACCGTGACGAGCAGATAGGACACGTTGACGGACGGATTCTGAATCATCTGTGTAAAGCCGAAGGACTGATTCTGACCGGTTAAAAATTTCACAAAGTAATAGATCAGCCAGCCGCATACGACGGTGTAAAATGCCATCAGAGTAATATTGCCAATCAGACTGACGATACCGAAAATCCCCCATTTGTGGCCGGGCTTTTCAAGCTTTTGATACATGTAGAGCGGACTTGTCCGAGCAGCGCGCCCGATGGAAAATTCCATAGTCATGACAGGCAGACCGAGAATCAGAAGGCAGATCAGATAGATCAGCATAAAGCCTCCGCCCCCGTTTTGTCCGCACATCCACGGAAATTTCCATACATTACCGCAGCCGATGGCGCATCCTGCCGAGATCATGATAAATCCGAGACGGCTGCCGAGTTGTTCCCTTTTTTCCATTGTTGTTGATTTCCCTCTTTTCTTTTTCCCAAATACAGCTCTGCTTAGGAGAAAAACAGAGCCTGCAGAGAGAAGTATAGCGGAAAGCATTAAAAAAAACAAGCCATCGGATTTGGAATGACGGAAGTGGATTTTGGGACGGCGTGTTATACGTTATGATCTTTGGAAAATTGATTTTTGAGGTTTAAAAAAGAAAACAAATATGATATATTATTAGATTGTATCCAACTTTTTGCTTACACGGCAGAGAGAGGGAGAAAATAAAAGAGCTGGAGAAAATAGAAAGCGTCCTGAAAATGTGCAGGTAATTGTGCAGTACAAAAACATAGAAAGGCGAAAATCCTTGAAAATAAAGGATTTTCGGACAGGTAAATCGTAAAATGAAACTTGGAATCGTTGGTCTCCCGAATGTTGGTAAAAGTACCTTATTTAATTCCCTGACGAAAGCTGGTGCGGAGTCTGCAAACTATCCGTTCTGTACCATTGACCCCAATGTAGGTGTGGTAGCCGTTCCGGACGAGCGTTTAAAGCTTCTGGGTGATCTGTATCATTCCAAAAAGGTAACGCCTGCTGTGATCGAGTTTGTAGACATCGCAGGTCTGGTAAAAGGTGCTTCTAAGGGCGAAGGCCTTGGCAACCAGTTTTTGAGCAATATCCGCGAAGTGGATGCGATCGTGCACGTCGTTCGCTGTTTTGAGGACAGCAACGTTGTTCATGTAGACGGAAACGTGAATCCGCTGCGCGACATCGAGACGATCAACCTCGAGCTGATCTTCTCCGACCTGGAAATTCTGGAACGCAGAATCGCCAAAGTGGCAAAGGGCGCGAGAATGGATAAGGAGCAGGCAAAAGAGCTGGCGATGCTGGAGCGTGTCAAGGAGCGTCTGGAGGACGGCAAGCTTGCAATCGGCTTCGAGACAGAGGATGAAGACGAGGAAGAATACTTCAAGAACCTGAACCTGCTGACTGCAAAGCCGGTGATCTATGCGGCGAACGTCGGGGAAGAAGATCTGGCAAACGATGGCGCAGACAACGCAGGCGTACAGGCAGTCAGAGAATATGCAAAAGAAACCGGCAGTGAGGTATTTGCGATCTGCGCACAGATCGAGGAAGAAATTTCCGAGCTGGACGATGAAGAACGTCAGATGTTTCTGGACGACCTTGGATTAAAAGAATCCGGTCTGGAAAAGCTGATCCGCGCAAGCTACCATCTGCTCGGCCTGATGAGCTTTTTAACTTCCGGCGAGGATGAGACGAGAGCATGGACGATCAAACAGGGCACGAAGGCACCGCAGGCGGCCGGCAAAATTCACACCGACTTCGAACGCGGCTTTATCAAGGCTGAGGTTGTCAATTACAAAGATCTGCTGGAGAACGGCTCCCTTGCGGCAGCGAGAGAAAAAGGACTTGTCCGCATGGAGGGTAAGGAATATGTGGTACAGGACGGCGATGTAATCCTGTTCCGCTTCAATGTCTGAGAAAATCGTTACTGTTCACTCGCGCCATTCGCAAAAGCGCAAAAAAATTATAAATACAACAAAAGGTACGCTTTTAGGGCATTTTGTTGTCACGAATGACGAAAAAGGCAGTTGGACTTTTCACGGTCCGGCTGTCTTTTTTTTCTGAAATCGCTTGTCAAGGAGGGCATTTTATACTAAAATGGTTTCAAAGTGGTAGAAAGTGGTACGAAGTGGAGTAAGGTGGCAGACCTTTTCCATGAATGGCAGGTGATTGTACATGTTTATGGGCGAATACAATCATACGTTGGATACAAAAGGCAGGTTGATCATTCCCTCCAAATTTCGAGAGACGCTCGGTGAGAAATTTGTAGTGACCAAGGGACTGGATGGCTGCTTATTTGTGTACGACAATGCCGGCTGGACTGCTTTCGAAGAAAAGCTTCAGGCAATGCCCATCAGCAGAAAAGACACCCGTATGTTTGTCCGTCACTTTCTGGCAGGCGCCGCGGAGGTGGAGGTGGACAAGCAGGGACGTGCCCTGATCCCTTCCAAATTAAGAGAATTTGCAGAGCTGACCAAAGACGTTGTGCTGGTGGGCGCTGCAGGACATATTGAAATCTGGAGCCAGGAGCGCTGGGATGCCCTGGAAGAAGAGGCGGAGGAATCCATGGAGGATATCGCAGAGCGCATGGACGACCTCGGACTGTAATTGCTGTAACAAAGAAAGGAAAAATCGATGGAATTTGCACATACATCCGTCCTGTTGGAGGAGACAATTGAAGGACTTGCAATCAAACCGGACGGCATCTATGTGGACGGCACATTGGGCGGGGCAGGACATTCCAGCCACATTGCAGCGCGCCTTAGGACCGGCCGGCTGATCGGTATCGACCAGGATGCAGAGGCGATCGAAGCGGCGACAAAACGGCTGGAGCCGTGGCAGGAGCATGTGACGCTGGTGCGCGACAATTACTGTAACCTTCCGGCAGTATTAAACAGCCTCGGCATCGATAAAGTAGATGGCATTATGTTAGATCTTGGTGTATCCTCCTATCAGCTGGACAACGCCGAGAGAGGATTTTCCTATCGTTATGATACCGCACTGGATATGCGGATGGATCAGCGTCAGACCCTGACGGCGAAAACGATCGTCAATGAGTGGTCACAGGCAGAGCTGTTTCGGTGTATCCGGGACTACGGAGAAGATAAATTTGCACAGAATATCGCCAAACACATCGTGCAGGCGAGAGAAAAGAAGCCGATTGAGACGACCGGGGAATTAAACGACATTATCCGGGCGGCGATTCCGGCAAAGATGCGGGAAAAAGGCGGACATCCCTCCAAACGCACGTTTCAGGCGATTCGGATTGCCTGCAACAGAGAGCTGGAGGTATTGGAAAATTCCCTGGACGCCTTTATCGATCGGCTGGCTCCGGGTGGAAGGCTCTGCATCATCACCTTCCATTCGCTGGAAGACAGAATTGTGAAAAATGCTTTCCGCAGAAATGAAAATCCCTGTACCTGCCCGCCGGAATTTCCGGTGTGCGTGTGCGGCAAAACGAGCCGGGGACATGTTGTGACCCGCAAACCGATTCTTCCGACCGAGGAAGAGATGGAGACAAATTCCAGAGCGAAAAGCGCAAAGCTGCGCATTTTCGAAAAAATAGAGAGCTAGTACATCGTTTTCGAAATAACGATACCACTCACTTGCCTGTGAATCCGATTGGTATCGTTATTTACGAAATGCTGTACTGGAAGCCGGAACAGACGGCGGTGAGGAGAGCAAATGGCAAGAACATCGAATTCAGTCAGAAGAAGCCAATCGGCAGCGTACAAAAGAACGCCTTATCAGAAAACAGCATATGTAAACGGTACGGCAGTCAGACACGCTGAGGTAGGCGAAGGGCTGGAACGCCATTTGGATCAGGTCTCCGGACGGGTTCCGAGACGTGAGCTGGAGAAGCAGAAGCAGGAAATGAAACGCCTGCGCTACAGAAATGCAGCCTATGTGCTGTTTCTGACTGTGGCGTTTGCAGTCACGAGCGTAATGCTGATCAGTTATATCCGGATGGAATCCTCGATCACCCAGAGCGTAAAGCAGGTTGCAGCGCTGCAGAGTCAGCTAAATAACTTAAAGACGGAAAATGACGAAATGAAAAACCGGATTGACAGCTCCATCAATCTGGAGGAAATCAGAAGAATTGCAATTACGGAGCTTGGCATGACCTACGCAGGACAGGGACAGATCGTGGAAATCCCGGATGATGGAAGCGATTATGTAAGACAGTATGCAGACATCAAGAAGTGAGGCAGGTGCCGGATTGGATAAGAAAAATAAGTTTACAATACGAATGCAGAGAAAGCTGGTGGTACTGTTTTGTTTGGTACTGCTGGCTTTTGCAGGGTTGAGCGTCAGATTGATTTTAATTAACCGGGATAACGGCGACAGCTACAAAAAGCAGGTGCTTTCCCAGCAGCAGTATTCCAGTACGACGATTCCTTATAAACGGGGAGAAATCCTGGACAGCAAGGGAACGAAGCTGGCATCGAGTGAAAAGGTTTACGATCTGGTGCTGGATATCAAACAGATGAATAACAAAGAGGACTATGTGGAGCCTACGATCCAGGCACTGGAGGATTATTTTAGCATTGACGGCGATCAGGTGCGCGCTTATGCGCAGGAACACCCGGATTCCCAGTATTATGTCCTCAAAAAGAGAATGTCCTACAATGAAATCAGTGATTATCAGCAGATGATGGCGGATACGAGCCAGAAAGAATATAACCAGTATGTCAAGGGAATCTGGTTTGAGGAAAGCTATAAGCGAGTTTACCCGAATAGCTCTCTCGCAAGCGATGTCATCGGCTTTACGCGGACGGACGGAACCGGAACCTACGGACTGGAAGAGTATTACAACGATGTTTTGAGCGGCGTAAACGGCAGACAGTATGGATATATAGACGGGGACGATAATCTGCAGCGGACGACGGAGGCTGCTGTAGACGGCTACAATGTTTATTCCACGATCGACGCGACGATTCAGGGCATTGTGGAAAAGTACCTCAAAAAATATAACGACGAAAACAAAGACAGCACCCGCGAGGGTAACGGTGCGCAGGATGCAGCGTGTATTGTGATGGATGTCCACAGTGGGGAAGTGCTCGCAATGGCGAGTTATCCGACGTTTGACTTAAACGATACGAGAAATCCGGAGGCACTGATCGGCAGCAAACTGATCGATGTCAGTGGAAACTCGACGGATACGGTCATCAACGAAGAGATTGCAGCGTCGATGAAGCAGGAGGAAAATAACGATCTGCTTGTACAGAACTTAAATGCCCTCTGGAAAAACTACTGCATCAACAGCACTTACGAGCCGGGTTCCACGATGAAGCCCTTCGTTGCAGCGATGGGGTTGGAGGACGGCAGGCTCAAAGGCAATGAATCCTTTGAATGCACCGGTATCATCGAGATCGGCGGCTACAAAATCCGCTGTCATAACTACACAAACGGTGCGGAGGGGTGGCTGACGATCGGAGAATCCATTGAACGCTCCTGTAATGTCACGCTGATCCGGATAGCACAGGTTATCGGGATCGATGAATTTCTGAAATATATGTCGGAATATAATTTCGGTTTAAAGACCAATATAGATCTGGCGGGCGAGGCAAGAACGGCTTCCCTGGTATTCAATTCTTCAACGATGGGACCTACGGAGCTTGCAACCTCGAGCTTTGGACAGGGCTTTAACGTGACGATGATCCAGATGATCACAGGTTTTTGCTCCCTGATCAACGGAGGCTATTATTATGAACCGCATATGGTCAGTAAGATTACGGCAGCAGATGGATCTGTGGTAAAAAATATTGAGCCGAGACTGTTAAAACAGACCATTTCTGCGGAAACTTCGGAGAAAATCCGTGAATACTGCGTTCAGGTTGTGGAAGGTGCAAATGGTACCGGTAAACGTGCAAAGCCTGCAGGCTATCGCATCGGCGGTAAGACTGGTACAGCAGAAACTGTCAGCGCCAGCGGTACTCGTGAAAAGGAGGACTACGTCGTATCGTTTCTGGGCTATGCGCCCGCAGAAGATCCACAGATCGCAATTTATGTGGTTTTAAACAGACCAAACGCTCGGGAGCAGGATCTGGAAACGAGAAAAGCATGTATCATCGCCAAAAACATTTTGACCGAAGTGCTTCCTTATTTAAATATCTTCATGACACAGGAGCTGACGGACGAAGAACGCGCAGAGCTGGAAGCGATGCAGATTGAAATCCGCGAGCAGCTGAGCGCAAACGCGCCGGCGTCGGATGTCAGCGGGAATGATGTCAGTGGAAATGATGTCAGTGGAAATACAACCGATACCGGAGGGGATTCTTCCGCTGGGGATACTACGGCAGGGGAGAACAGCAGCGCTGCGCAGCCTGCGGGCGACGACCCGTCTACAACAGGTGGAGATACTGCAAATGGAGCAGAAGCGGACAATCCGTATGTCAACAGCGACGGGCAGTTGATCGATCCGACGACTGGAGAGGTGATCACGGAGGATTCGGATGGCTATGATGTGCCGGTTTCCGGCATTCTGGAAAACGGTGCAGCAGGCGACTCTGGTGGGGATACGCAAAATCCTATGGAATAATGGAAGAAAAGAGGTAACTGCTCAGTAGGTCTGCGCATTTACTGCGCTGACCGTAAGAAAACTTAGACTAGAAGGCAAAAATCCTATCGGCATAGCCGATTTGAAATGGATTTTTGCGCGTAACTGCGAGGGTACGGAACAATTACGAAAAGAGTACGATCGCTGTCTGCTGTGGTCACAGCGCGCAGCGGCAGCGTGTGCATATTTTAGGCAGCGGTTTCATAAGGTATAGTAATTTCTGCTTTGCAGGGAACTTATGGAACTGAGCAAACCGTTTCACCGCAAAAAGATCGTCGTAATTTTTCTGGCGTGCATTCTGATCTTTTCAGGGCTGTCCGCCAGAGTGGCATATCTGATGGTATTTCGGGCGGCACATTATTCTGAGCTCGCGCTGGATTTGCATCAGAGAGAGCGCAAAATCAAGGCAAAGCGCGGGAGAATTTTAGACCGGAACGGGATCGTGCTGGCGGATAACCAGCCGGTCTGTACGATTTCTGTCATCCATAACCAGATTCGCGATCCCAACGCAGTGATTGCGCTTTTGTGCAGCAAGCTTGGAATGTCGGAAGAGACCGTTCGAAAAAGAGTGGAAAAGGTATCGTCCATCGAAAAAATCAAAAGCAATGTCGATCTGGAAACCGGGGAGGAAATTTACCGGACAGGGCTGGACGGCATCAAGGTGGACGAGGATTATAAACGATATTATCCGTATGAGAATCTCGCTTCCAAAGTGATCGGCTTTACCGGAGGCGATAATCAGGGAATTTTGGCATTGGAAAGCCGGTATGAGGAAGTGCTTTCCGGGCAGGAGGGCTTGATTCTGGAAATGACGGACGCACGCGGCGTCCGGCTTCTGGATGAAGGAGAGAGCCGGGTAGAGCCGGTGGATGGAAAAGATTTATACATTAGTCTGGATGCCAACATCCAGCTGTACGCACAGCAGCTGGCGGAGCAGGTCTGCCTGGAAAAAGAAGCGGAAAGCGTTTCGATTCTGGTGCTGCGTCCCGATAACGGAGAAATCCTTGCGATGGCGGATGTGCCGGAATATCAGTTGAATGACCCGTTCACACTTCCGGAGGGGCAGCAAGAACAGCTCATGACCGAAAAAGAAAAGCAGGAAGCCCTGAATAAAATGTGGAGAAACGCCTGCATCAACGATACCTACGAGCCTGGCTCTGCCTTTAAGGTCATTACGGCGGCAGCCGCACTGGAAAACGGCGTTGTCCGGGAAGAGGATTCTTTTCAGTGCCCGGGCTATATTGTCGTAGAGGGCAGAAAAATCCGGTGTGCAAAGGTTCGGGGTCATGGAACTGAAAATTTCGTACAGGGGACGATGAATTCCTGCAATCCGGTGTTTGTGACGGTAGGGCTTCGGATGGGTGCAGATACGTTTTACCAAAGCATGAAGCAGTTCGGGCTGCTGAACAGAACTGGAATCGATGTGCCTGGAGAAGCCGGTACAATCATGCATGCACAGGATCAGATCGGTCCGGTGGAGCTTGCGACGATTTCGTTCGGGCAGTCCTTTCAGATCACGCCGATCCAGCTTGCAGCGACGGTCAGCTCCCTCATTAATGGCGGGACGCGGATTACACCGCATTTGGGACTGTATTGCGAAAAGACGGACGGTTCGGAGCGCATTTCGGTGCAGAAGGAAACGGAGCAAAAACGGATTCTTTCGGAAGAAACGAGCGCTCGGCTGCGCAGCATCCTGTTTCAGGTCGTGGAAAACGGCGGCGGAAAAAATGGAAAAGTCGAAGGCTATCAGGTGGGAGGCAAGACGGCGACCAGCGAGACGCTTCCTCGCGGTACTGGTCGGTATATTTCTTCGTTTCTGGGTTTTGCACCTGCGGACGATCCGAAGGTGCTGGCATTGTGCATTATCCGAAACCCCCAAGGCGTCTATTATGGCGGACTGGTGGCGGCGCCGGTAGTGCGCGAGCTTTTTGAAAATATTCTTCCCTATCTGGATGAAATAGGGTATTATGAGAAGAATGAAACAATAAACCGCAATTAATTGCAGGGAAACATAGAACGAAAGTGCTGTCTATGGCAGCGAAAGGAGAGAATCAACATGGATTTACTGGGAAAAAAGGTACTGGTAGCCGGATGCGGAAAGAGCGGACTCGGAGCCGCCGGACTCTTGCAGAAAGCGGGAGCCGTTCCCGTTCTGTTTGATGAAAATGAAAAGCTGGATGGGAAGGCGCTCTGCGCGCGGGAAGATTATCCCAAAGATACTGCGCTGGTACTGGGAAGCCTTTCGAAGGAGTTGCTTTCCGAGCTTTCGCTGGCGGTTTTAAGCCCCGGTATTTCCATTGAAGAAGCGTTTGTTTCTACACTGGAAGAGGCGGATATTCCGGTATGGGGCGAAATTGAGCTCGCCTGGAACTATGAAAAGGGAAAGGTGCTCGCAATTACAGGCACGAACGGAAAGACCACGACGACAACGCTGGTGGGCGAGATCTTGAAGCGTTATCAGGACAATACGTTTGTTGTCGGCAATATCGGAACCCCCTATACGCAGGAGGTTTTAAAAACAGATAAGGACAGCGTGACGGTAGCGGAGATCAGCAGCTTCCAGCTGGAAACTGCAGTGCATTTCCATCCGACTGTCAGCGCGATTTTAAATATCACGCCGGATCATTTGAACCGTCATCATACGATGGAGAACTATGCGGCGGTCAAGGAATCCATCACGAAGAACCAGACAAAGGACGATTTCTGTGTGCTCAATCACGAGGACAGCTGGTTAAAGGCGTTTGCACCGAAGTGCCCGGCCCAGGTCATCTGGTTTTCTTCCAAAGAAAAGCTGGAGAGAGGCTATTATCTGGTCGGCAGCAAAATCTGCAGAAATCTCGGAAATGGGGAAGAAGTCCTGATGGATGTTGACAAGATGCAGCTGATCGGCGTACATAATTTTGAAAACGTGATGGCGGCGATTGCGATTGCAGCAGCATACGGCGTGCCGATGGAAACAATTCTGGATACCGTAAAACATTTTCAGGCAGTAGAACACAGAATCGAATATGTAGCGACCAAAAACGGCGTCGTTTATTATAACGATTCCAAGGGAACCAATCCCGATGCGGCGATTCAGGCGATCCGCGCAATGAAGTGGCCCACCGTGCTGATCGGCGGCGGCTATGATAAGCAGAACACCTACGACGAGTGGATTGAAGCGTTTGACGGCAAGGTGAAGCTGCTTGTGCTGATCGGTCAGACGCGGGAAAAGATCGCGGAGTGCGCAAAAAAGCACGGAATGGAAAATATCGTTTTGGCGGACAGCTTTGAAGAAGCGATGGATACCTGTGTAAAGGCAGCGTGTCCGGGCGACGCGGTGCTGTTGTCCCCCGCATGCGCGAGCTGGGGAATGTTCCCGAATTATGAAGTGCGCGGTAAAATGTTCAAGGAATATGTAAACAGCCTGAAGGGGTGAGCAAGTGGCAGGACGGAGAAAATCTCAGAAAACAGAATACTATTTTGATTACAGTCTTCTGTTCATCATCCTGTTTCTGACAGGCTTCGGACTGGTTATGATTTATTCCGCCAGCGCTTACGATGCGACGACGCAGAATCTGAACGAGGACTATTATCTGATGCATCAGGCGTTTGCGGCGGCGCTGGGGCTGGTGGGGATGTTTTTCGTCTCCCACATCCCATATCATTTTTGGGAACGGTTTGCGGTAATCGGCTATGTGGTTTCCCTGATTTTGATTGTACTCGTGCTGTCGCCGCTGGGCGTCGAGGTCAACGGTGCAAGAAGGTGGCTGAATCTAGGTATGTCGATTCAGCCTGCGGAGATCGCAAAGCTGGCGATGATTCTGTTTCTGGCGACGTTTATCTGCAAGATGGGAAGAAACATTCGGACGTCGAAAGGCTTTTTGACGGTTATTGGAGTTTCCCTGCCGCACGTTTTTTGTATCTGGCAAATCACCAACAACCTGAGCTCTGCGATTATCGTGCTGGGAATTGCGGTCCTGATGCTGTTTGTGGCGAGTCCGCAATACAAACCATTTTTCATCATAGGAGGAATTGGAGCACTCGCAGTTATAGGCGTAATTTTCGGTGTCAAGCAGCTGCAGAGCATCGAAGGGCTGGATTTCCGTTTCGCCCGTATCATGGCGTGGCTCGATCCGGAAGCCTATGCGTCCGGCAAGGGCTTTCAGACGCTGCAGGCACTTTATGCGATCGGCTCCGGCGGTATTTTTGGAAAGGGGCTCGGGCAGAGTATCCAGAAACTGGGCTTTTTGCCGGAGCAGCAGAATGATATGATCTTTTCGATCATTTGTGAGGAGCTGGGGCTGTTCGGCGGCATCGCTGTGATCCTGATTTTTTTGCTGTTGATCTGGCGTCTGATGATTATTGCGAACAACGCGTCGGATCTGTTCGGTGCGCTGTTAGTTGTCGGCGTGCTGGGGCATATCGCGATTCAGGTCATTTTAAATGTTGCGGTCGTAACGAACTCAATGCCGAACACCGGCGTGTCCCTGCCGTTTATCAGCTACGGCGGCTCATCGATCCTGTTTTTGCTGATCGAGATGGGGCTCGTCATGAGCGTTGCCCGCGGCATCAAGGTCCGGGATGTGTAATGGGGTATGCGTGTATCGTGCTTTCACCGAGAGCAAAAAAGACGAGCGTGTTATCTGGACACGGGGCAGCAGTGCAGCTGCATTTGTCACGTATGCGGCATCTTTGCCATAGTATAGGGTAAGGGCAGCGCGGACGGTGGTTTTGTGGATTCAATCTGGATCAGAGGCAAAAGACCTCTTTATGGGGAAATGACAGTGCAGGGGTCGAAAAACGCCGTGCTGCCGATTCTGGCGTCGACCATTCTGATCGCTGGAAAGACGACACTGCGAAACTGCCCGGATATTTCGGATGTGGACTGCATGTGCCGCATTTTGCAGAAAATCGGCGCAACAGTGACAAAAACCGGTCACGAGATCTGCGTGGACGCTTCCGGTGCGCTGCAAAGCAGGCTTCCGGCAGAGGAAGTGGTTCGGATGCGTTCCTCCATCGTGCTGACGGGCGCGCTTTTGGGGCGGCTGGGGCAGGCGTCCTTCTGCGATCCGGGCGGCTGTGTCATCGGCGACCGCCCGATCGACCTGCATCTGAAAGCCTTTGCACGCTTCGGTTGTCAGATAAGGCGGGAGGATGACAATTTTTTGACGGTATTTGCAAAGCGACTGAACGGCGTACAGATCCGTTTTCCGTTTTCGAGCGTCGGTGCGACGCAGAATGCGATTTTATGCGCGGTCTGTGCAAAGGGAGAAACAGTGCTGACAGGTTGTGCAAAGGAACCGGAGGTCGTTTCGCTGTGCCGCTTTTTAAACGGTGCAGGGGCAAAGATCGAAGGAGCCGGAAACAAAACGATTCGAATTGAGGGCGTAAAAAAGCTTTGCGGCACAGAATTTTCCATCGATGCGGATCGGATCGTGGCAGGAACCTGTCTGATCGGTGTACTCGCGGCAGGCGGGGAAACTTTTTTGCGGCAGGCGCCGATCGGGCAGCTTACAGCGGTGATTGCAGTTGCCAAAAAAATGGGCGCACAGATTATCCCGGATTCAGAAGGACTGTTGGTAAAACGTGCAGGCAGGCTGGTTTCCCCGCTTTTGCTGGAAACGGACGTATATCCGGGCTATCCGACCGACCTGCAGTCCCCGATGCTGACGGCACTGTGCTGCGCAGAAGGAAACTGTATGGTGTCGGAGCGCGTTTTTAATGGAAGGTTTGGTGTGCACGAGCAGTTAAACCGTATGGGTGCTGCGATCGTCGCCGGACAAACAAGCGCGGAGGTCACCGGAGGCAGGAAACTGCACGGAGAGCGGGTTTTTGCAAAAGAACTGCGGGGCGGGGCGGCACTCGTGCTGGCGGGGCTGTGCGCAGAGCATAAGACGGTCGTGGAAAACTGTCATTTTATCCGGAGAGGATATGAAGATATCGTAAGGGATTTCAGAGAGTTGGGAGCAGACATTGGCACAGAAACAGAAATATAAGCTGCTGGACGGCGGAAAATCTGAAAAAAGTCGGAAGAAATCAGCTTCCGGCAAAAAAAAGAAAAAAAGCAGCGGCAAAGCTGCCGGGTATTCCTATGCAGTGGCAACGCCGGGCGAGTGGCTGCGTGCAAATCTCGGTGTACTGATTGCCAGCATCGTGATCGTCTGTTTGGCGGCGGCGGCCCTCGTCGTGGTGTCCGTGTTTCGGGTGCAGAACGTTTCGGTCGAGGGAAACGTCCACTACACGAGTGAAGAGATTGAGGCGATGGTTCTGACTGACCGGCTTTCCTACAATTCGCTCTATCTTTCGTTAAAATACCGGAATAAGGAAATCCGGGACATTCCGTTTATCGAAACGATGAGTGTCCGGGTCGATTCGCCGGACAGCATCACGATCCGTGTTTATGAAAAGTCTGTGGCGGGCTACGTCGAATACATGGGGCGTTACATGTATTTTGACCGGGACGGTATCGTGGTGGAATCTTCGGAGACGAGGACAGAAGGAATTCCGCAGGTGACGGGAATTAGGTTCGACCATGTTGTTTTGTATGAGGCGCTTCCGGTGAAGAATACCGATATTTTTCAGGAAATCCTTTCGATTACGCAAATGCTTTCCAAGCATCAGATCACGACGGATAAAATATATTTCAACGAATCAAATGAAATAACACTTTATTTCGACAATATCCGGGCAAAGCTGGGAAAGGATAACCTGGAGGAAAAGGTGATGCGCCTGGAGCAGATTTTACCGAATCTGTCGGGCGAAAGCGGAGTACTCGATCTGCAGAATTACTCGGAAGACCGTAAAAATGTGACGTTTCAGAAAGATGGATAACCGCAAAGAAATTGAAAAAATGGGTTGCGTAATTCTGAAAATGATTATATGATAAATATTATGAAGTTTGTCAGGAATGAAGGAGGAAATACCCTTGCTGGAGATTAAAGTAAATGACGCAGAAGCGGCAGCGCACATCCTTGTCATTGGAGTTGGCGGTGCAGGCAATAATGCTGTAAATAGAATGATTGATGAGAAAATTGACGGTGTGGAGTTTATCGGAGTCAATACAGACCGACAGGCTCTGCAGTTCTGCAAAGCGGAAAAGCACCTGCAGATCGGCGAGAAGCTGACCAAGGGACTGGGCGCAGGCGCAAAGCCAGAAATCGGTGAGCAGGCAGCTCAGGAGAGTGCAGAAGAAATTTCCAAATCCTTAGACGGAGCAGATATGGTATTTGTTACCTGCGGTATGGGCGGCGGAACCGGAACCGGTGCGGCTCCTGTTGTCGCAAAGCTCGCCAAGGACAAAGGAATCCTGACCGTCGGGGTTGTAACCAAGCCGTTCCGCTTTGAAGCAAAGACCCGTATGAATAATGCGATGTCCGGTATCGAGAAGCTGCGTGACAGTGTGGATACTCTGATCGTTATCCCGAATGACAAGATTCTGGAAATTGTGGACAAGCGTACCAGCATGCCGGAAGCCCTGATGAAGGCCGACGAAGTCCTTCAGCAGGCAGTACAGGGAATTACCGATCTGATCAACGTCCCCGCAGTCATTAACCTCGACTTTGCAGACGTGCAGACCGTTATGCGCGACAAGGGCATTGCTCACATCGGTATCGGCGAAGGTAAAGGCGACGATAAGGCTGTCATGGCAGTCAAAGCCGCTGTAGAGAGCCCGCTGTTAGAGACAACAATTGCAGGCGCAACCGATATCATCATCAACGTGTCCGGCGATATTTCCATGTTCGACGCTTCCGATGCGGTGGATTATGTCCGTGAGATCACCGGCGATGACGTTAACATCATCTTCGGTGCCATGTACGATTCCAACCAGGCAGACTACTGCCGGATTACCGTAATTGCAACCGGTATTGAGGAGACACCGGCTTCCCGCTTCGGTACTTCCTTTGCAAGAAAACCGATCACTCCTTCCGTAGGCCAGACCGGTATGAAGACCACAGTGAGCGCGACGGGCGCGAACACGACAAGACCGTATAACAGCGCACTGCAGCAGCCGGTTCATCCCGGAGCTGCTTCCAATGCGGAATTAAAGAAGCCGGCAGGCATAAATGGCATTCAGCCTGCTCCTACGGTACTGCGCAGCAAGGTACAGGAGAGAGATTTAAAGATTCCGGATTTCCTTCAGAAAAAATAAATAATTTTAGTAACGAAACAGAAAACACCGCGAGGTGACTGAAAAAGTCATTTCGCGGTGTTTTTTTGTCGAAACTTTCCCCGGCAGTGCACAGCGTTTCGACAAAATCCACGCGCCAGCATTTTTATAATAAGGACATACAGTTTTGGAAAACGTGCGGGAGGAAAGGCTTGTGAGCTATCGGATTTATGCAGACCGGGTCTGGATAATGCACACCTGTATCAATGTGCTGCTGTTATTTCTGACAGCGAAACTGTCTGGGATAACAGTAAGGGTTCGACGGATTATCGAAATAGCAGCCGGAAATGCGCTGTGCTTTACGGCAATCCTGTTGCTGCCTGCTCCGGCGGTTTTGCAGGGAGAAGTAGGGATAATTCTGGCAGGAAAAACGTTTTTTTGCCTGATTGCAGCACTTTGGTGGGTACAGCGATGCTTTCAGGTCAAAAGCCGGGAAGGAATGCGGCGTGTCTGGATCTGCTATATGTGTTGTGCCTGCGTGCTCGGCGGCGTCTGCAGCGGCATTTCTGAAGTCCGGGAGCTGTTTGGAACCGATCAAAACGGTTTTGGGACCGGCGGGCAGGTTTCCATGATGCAGCTTTTGGTCTGGTGCGCGATTGTCGTCTGGTATGGTGCAAAGATTCTGGACCGGGAGCGCAGGCGGCAGAAACATCCGATCTGGAAAGTCTCTTTTTTCTGGAAAACGAAGTTTTTTTCCGGAAGCGCGTTGATGGACAGCGGAAATTCCCTGAAAGACCCGTACACGGGGCGCCCGGTCTGTGTTTTGGACGAAGAGACGGCGAAAAAGCTTGGAATTTCGACGGAAAAGGCGGTTCGGCTGATTCCCTATCACAGCATCGGCAGGGCCCACGGACTCCTTCGGGCGGTGACGGTTTCAGAACTGTATCTGAGAAAAGACGGACAGGAGAAAAAGATTGCAGATGTGACGGTTGCGGTCGGACCCGGGCGTTTGAGCCGGTCGGGCGGATACCAGATGATTCTGCATCCAGCATTACTGGAGGAAAAGAAAGGAGCAGACCATGATATTAAAAGTAGCGATGCCGGGAAAAGTGCAGTTTAAATTGATCCGCCGGGAACCGGCATTTTTTATGGCACATGAGGGGGATATTCATTATATTGGCGGCGCAGATGTGCTTCCGGCACCTCTGGAAACGGAACAGGAAAATGAGGTGATTCAGGATCTGGCGACAGAGGAATATGCGCAGGAGGCGCGGTCAATTTTAATTGAACACAACCTGCGCCTGGTTGTTTACATAGCAAAGAAATTCGATAATACGGGCGTCGGCGTGGAGGATCTGATTTCGATCGGCACGATTGGACTGATCAAGTCAATCAATACATTCAATCCCGGGAAAAATATCAAGCTCGCAACTTATGCATCCCGATGCATTGAAAATGAAATCCTGATGTATCTGCGCCGCAACCACAAGACGCGGATGGAGGTTTCGATCGACGAGCCGCTGAACGTGGACTGGGACGGAAACGAGCTGCTTTTGTCGGATATCCTGGGGACGGATGAGGACGTGATCTACCGGGATATGGAAAACGAGGCAGAGCGCAGGATTTTAAGAAATGCGGTGGCGAAGCTTTCCGAGCGGGAGCGCACAATCGTCAGCCTGCGTTTTGGACTGGATACGCCGGACGGGCAGGAAATGACCCAGAAGGAGGTCGCGGCATATCTGGGTATTTCCCAGTCCTATATTTCCCGGCTGGAAAAAAAGATCATGAAGCGACTGAAAAAAGAGATGGTGCGGGAGTGAAGCTGCGCGCTGCAGCTGCGTCCGACCGCCATGCCAGCACGCATTCCGGGATGTGCTGTCATGCTGTGAAATACTCACACCGTGTGTTACATGCTCCCTGCATCATGCGCTCAAATACGCGCGCATGATGCGGAGAGCATTTTTTTCGAGCCGGGAAACCTGTGCCTGGGAAATTCCGATCAGCTCGGCAACCTCCATCTGCGTTTTTCCCTCGAAAAAGCGCAGGGAAATGATCTCATGTTCCCGGGCATTGAGCTTTTTTAACGCGTCGGACAAAGACAGATGCTCGACCCAGTTTTCCTCCCGGTTCTTTTTATCCCGAATCTGATCCATCACATAGAGCGTGTCTCCTCCGTCTGTGAAAATCGGCTCATACAGGCTCATGGGATTCTGGATGGCGTCGAGGGCATAGACAATATCCTCCCGGGAGATGCCGACCTCGGAGGCAACCTCGGTGATGGACGGCTCCTTCTGGTTCTTTTTTAAAAGCATTTCCCGCGCGTAGATGGCTTTATAGGCGGTGTCGCGCAGTGAACGGCTGACCCGGATGGAGTTGTTGTCCCGCAGAAAACGCCGGATCTCGCCAATAATCATTGGGACAGCATAGGTTGAAAACCGTACTCCCAGTTCGGTATTGAAATGGTCGATTGCCTTGATCAGACCGATACAGCCAATCTGAAATAGATCGTCTACGTTTTCTCCGGCAGAGGAAAAGCGTCGGATGACGCTCAAAACGAGCCGCAGATTTCCCTTGATAAACTGTTCCCGTGCCTCGGCGTCGCCCTGCCGGATCTGGATAAAAAGCGCGTCTTTTTCTTCATTGGTTAGGATCGGCAGGCGGGCGGTGTTGACGCCGCAGATTTCCACTTTGTTGAGTGCCATGGCATTGCCTCCTGTGATTGAAAAGCTATGAAAAGAGCATGGACGAAAAAACGGAATTTATTCAAAGCGATGACGCAGATTTTGATGCATTGCAGCGCATGGTAGCCGTAGTGAAAAGCGCTGCACCAGCGTGCGCGCCGCTGCATAGGATAGAAAAAACGGGAGAATTTCGGATGCTTTTTTCGGAATTAAAAAGCAAGGAAGTCGTAAACTTACGCGACTGCCGAAAAATGGGACATGTGACGGACTTCGAGTTCGATGAGTGCAGCGGCGTGATCCAGAAAATCATCGTGCCGGGCATCGGCGGCAAAAACTGGAAATGCCTGTTTGGCTGCGATACGGAGTATGCGATTGCGTATCAGGATATCAAACAGATCGGACCGGATGTGATTATGGTAGATGTGCCGTAACACAGCGGAGTATAAGGGTCGAAAAACGGCAGATTTTACCAAAATGACAATGCAGCGGATATTCGGGTGTGCTATACTGAACATAAGAGAAACTGTGTCGCAGGCGACACAAAGTAGCCAGGATCGCAGAGACGAACTGGATGTTCGTCTCGCGGTTCCTTCGGCGCAAAGCGCCCGCGGAATGGAGATTGGTATGAAAATTCTTTTGATCAATGGAAGCCCGAAAGGCGATCGAAGCAACACGTTAAAGCTCTCCAAAGCATTTCTGGAGGGCATTTTGGAAATCGATAAGGATGCAGAGATCAGACAGATGAACCTTTCCGAGAAAAAGATCGCTCCCTGTAGGGGCTGTTTTGCCTGCTGGAACAAAACGCCGGGCAAATGCGTGATGACAGACGACATGCAGGAGGGCATCGAAGGAGAGCTGTGGGCGGATCTCATGATCTGGAGCTTTCCACTTTACTATTTCAGCGTTCCGGGGCTTTTGAAAAACTTTATCGACAGGCAGCTGCCCATGAACCTCCCGTTTATGGAAGAGCAGGAGGGGCAGACCGGGAGCGGCGGGCATCCGTCCCGATACGATATGAGCGGTAAGCGGCATCTGCTGATTTCCACCTGCGGATTTTATACCGCAAAGAATAATTACGACAGCGTGACGAAGCTGTTCGACCATGTGTGCGGCGCAGGGCAGTATGAAAGCATTTTCTGCGGACAGGGTGAGCTGTTCCGTGTTCCGGAATTAAAGGCGCGGACGGATGAATATCTGGAATGCGTCAGACAGGCGGGGCGCGAATACGCACAGAAACAGGCGATCTCAGAAGACGCGAAGGAAAAGCTGAGAGAACTGTTATATCCGAGAGATGTATTTGAAAAAATGGCGGATGCGAGCTGGGGCGTGGAAAAAAAGAGCGGCGAAAAGGAAGATCCGGTGCTGACCTTTACCAGGCAGATGGCGGCACTTTATAACAAAGACAGCTTCGACCAAAAAGAGCGCGTGCTGGAAATCCGCTATACAGACCTGGGAAAAGCATGGCAGATCGTGCTCGGAAAAGACGGCAGCACGGTGCTGGATGCAGGCAGCAGGGAAGCAACGACGGTGATCGAGACGCCCTGGGACGTCTGGCAGTCGATTGCAAGGGGAGAGATCCGTGGGGATGCAGCACTGGCAAAAGGAATGTATCGCGTGACCGGAGATTTTTCCCTGATGATACACTGGGATGATTTCTTTGGTGCAGCAAATGCAGCTGCGGGAAAAGAAAAATCCGGCAAAAATTCCGACGGGAGGACAGCAGAAAAAGAAAAACAGCCGCAGATGATTTTCATGCTGGCAGCGTGGATTACGTTCTGGGTGGCAGTGCCTGTCGGAGAAAATGTCGGAGCGGTCGTGACGCTGGCGATCTGCGCGTGCCTGCCGCTTGCTGCGTGGAACCGGAAGCTGACGGTTTATGACCGGCTTTCCTTTGGAATTGTCGCACTGCTTTCTGTCCTCGCCCTGCAAAAAGGCTGCGTCAATATCGCACTGCTTGCCGGATATCTGGGCTTCGGGCTGATGTGGCTGTTATCCTGCCTGACAAAAGAGCCACTCTGTGCGGCTTATGTCAAATACAACTACCATGGCGACGATGCGTTGGAAAATCCGATTTTTATGAAAGCGAACAGAATCCTGGCGGCTGGCTGGGGAATCCTCTACATTCTGATTGCAATTTGGTCGGCATTTCTGTTGTCGGCAGGGCATACGACGCTGATGCAGATTTTAAACAACATGGCGACCGTGCTCATGGGCATCTTTACGGGTTGGTTTGAAAAATGGTATCCGCAGCGTGTCGCGGCGGGAAAATAATTCCATCCCCCTCTTTACAAAGATGTTTTGCGCGAAGTATAATAATTTAAACAAAACTAAAGAACCTTACAAATAGATAAGAAGGAGGTATTGTTGTGAAGCTTCAGATTTCAAACTGCAAAAAGGCGGCGGTTCAGGACGGCATGATCGGTCTGTTTTTTGAGGATATCAACTACGCGGCGGACGGCGGTCTGTACGCAGAGATGATTGAAAACCGGTCGTTTTCCTTTGTGGACTGTTACGGGGATGTGGGAGATTATTATACTAAGCCTGCGTGGGGCTATGGCTGGAATGCGACCAAAGAATGTGGTGAGGGCCGCATGGAATATGTGACGGGCAGCCCGATCAGCCGCGTGAATCCGTGGTATCTGCGGTTCACGGCGCAGGATGCCGGACAGGGCTTCTGGAATAAGGCGTATGACGGTATTTATCTGGAAAAGGGAAAGACCTACACCGTTCGGTTTTATGCGCGGGCGGCGCAGTATCCGGAAGGGAATATTACGGTACAGGTCACAAAGGACGGCAGAATCTGCGCACAGGCAGAGGTTTCCTGCATCCATGCGCCGGAGAAAACCTGGCAGAAATGGAACCTGTATGAAGCAGTACTGGAAGCCGGGGAGACAATCCGGAATGGCAGATTTACGATCAGCCTGACAAAGCCCGGCACGGTCGAGTTCGATTTGATTTCCATGATGCCGGACGATGCGGTGGCAGGTGTGTTCCGCAAAGATCTGTTTGACCTGTTAAAAGGCTTGCATCCCGGTTTTTTGCGTTTTCCGGGTGGATGTATTATCGAAGGAAATACACTGGAAAACCGTTATCGCTGGAAAGAAAGCGTCGGCGACATCAAAGATCGCCGCACGAATTTCAACCGCTGGGCAGTGCATCTGACGAGCGAGGAAAACGGATGGCACACGCAGTATTCCCATTACAACCAGACCCTCGGCATCGGTTTTTATGAATATTTTCTGCTGTGTGAGCTGATCGGTGCAAAGCCGCTGCCGGTTTTGAATGTCGGTCTGGCGTGTCAGTTCCAGTCCTATGAGCTGGTGGAAATGGACGAGCCGGAGTTTCAGGAGTTTTTGCAGGATGCGGTTGACTTGATCGAGTTTGCAAACGGTCCCGCAGACAGCACCTGGGGAAGTGTCCGTGCAAAAATGGGACATCCAGAGCCCTTCGGGTTGACGATGGTCGGCATCGGCAATGAGCAGTGGCAGACGGAAAAGATTGACTTCTTTGGTCGATATCAGGCATTCGAAAAGGCAATCCACGCAAAATATCCCGAAATTAAGCTGATCGGCTCTGCAGGACCGGATATCACCTCCGAGCGTTACGACAAGGCATGGGAATTCTATAAAAAAGAAGTTCCTGCAAGAGACAATTTCTGCTATGCAGTGGATGAGCATTACTATGTAAAACCCGACTGGTTTTATGCACATACAGATTTCTATGATGAATATCCGAGGGATGTCAAGGTGTTCTCCGGGGAATATGCTTCTCATCCGATCAGCGGCATGAACCTGCCTCAGGCAAACACCCTGGGCGGCGCACTGGCAGAGGCTGCATTTTTGACCGGCGTGGAAAGAAATGCGGACGTTGTTGTGCTGGCTTCCTATGCGCCCCTGTTTGCAAGAGTCGGCTATGCGCAGTGGTCTCCGGATATGATCTGGTTCGACGAAACGAAAGCCTACGGAACGCCCAGCTATTTCGTACAGAAGCTTTACGGAGAAAATATGGGAACCGTGACCCTTGCGATGGACGGACAGGAAAAAGAACTGCGCAAGGAGCAGGTTTATGCAAACGTAAGCCTCGATGAAAGAACCGGAGATCTCATCCTCAAGGTGGTCAACCATAACGACTGCGAAAAAACGATCGAGCTCGATCTGGGCAGCTTCCGGGCAGCAGGAACGGCAAAGAACGTGATTTTGACCGGCGAGGGTGAAGACGCGTATAACTGCATTGAGCATCCGGACAGCGTAAAACTTTCGGAGTGCGAGAGCAATGCAGCAGACGGCATCGTGCTTCCGGCAAACAGCTTTGTTGTAACACGGATTCCGACTGTGCGGTAAAAAAGGATTCTAAAATGGCAGGAGAAATAAAAAAGAATGTGCCTTGGCACATTCTCGCGCCGAGGCGCGGTTGCTTCAGCAACCATCTACCCTTGCGCCGAGTGCGCATCCTCGCGGAGCGTTTTTATCGTATGGAAACGAAGTTTCCATACGATAAAAACAGCGCCTGCCGACAATATCTCGGCGTCATACAGCTGCTGTCAGAAAACAGCTGTATGGCGCCGAGTTGTTTTTGCCCTTCGCAGCTTTCCAAGGAAAGGTCTTGAGAAATACGCTCCCTTTCGCTATAATCAAGTTATATGGGCAGATTTTGCCCAAATACAGGTTGATCTGTCAAAAAACGTTGCCGCCGCTGGTGACAACAGCAAAAGAGAGGGTATTATGGAGATCCAATTACAGAACCTGACAAAGAAATTTCCGAACCGAAACCGCAAGCATCCGGGGGATGTCATCGCGGTCAACGAATTTAACTTTACGATTCCGGACGGTCAGCTGATCGGTCTGTTAGGACCGTCGGGCTGCGGTAAGAGCACGACGTTAAACCTAATCTGCGGTCTGGAAAAGCCGACCTCGGGCAAAATTTTCTTCGGCGGCGAGGATGTGACGGGCGTGGAGCCGGAGCATCGTGGTGTCGGCATGGTATTTCAGAATTACGCGTTATACCCGCATCTGACGGTGCGGAAAAATATTATGTTCCCGCTGGAGAATTTAAAGGGAAAAGACCGCCTTTCCAAAGAAGAGATGGAAAAGCGCGTGCTGGACGCAGCGAAGATGGTTTCGCTGGAAGAACTGCTGGATCGAAAGCCAAGGGAGCTTTCCGGCGGTCAGCAGCAGCGTGTAGCCATCGCGCGTGCACTGGTAAAAATGCCTCGCGTGCTTTTACTGGATGAGCCGCTGTCGAACCTGGATGCGCGCCTGCGCCTGCAGACCCGGGAAGAAATCCGCAGGATTCAGCGCGAGACGAAAATCACGACGATCTTCGTCACGCACGATCAGGAGGAGGCACTGAGTATTTCCGACCTGATTGTTGTCATGAAAGAAGGCATCCTGCAGCAGATCGGCAAACCGCAGGAGGTCTATGACCAGCCGGCAAACCTGTTTGTGGCAAAATTTTTGGGCACGCCGCCGATCAATGTCTTTTCCGGAAAAGTGACAGACGGTCAGGTGAAAATTGGGGAAGAGACGGTGCTGCTTGCCGATCTGCCTGACCAGGAGGTAACGGTCGGTATCCGTCCGGAGGGCTTTGTTGTGGACGAGGACGGAACGTTTTCCTGTGCATTAAAGGGCATCGAGGTGCTGGGCAGAGATATCAGCATTGTCGCGTCCCATCCGGCTGCGGAAAATGCATCCATCCGCGCGATCGTCGGCTCGACCAGGTTAAATCAGGATATGGCACAGGCAGTTTTCTTCTCGCTGAAAACAGATAAGGTATTTTTGTTTGATGCAAAAGACGGCAGCCGGATTGAGACTGTGTTAAAGCGGCCTGCAGGCAAAAGGAGCTGACCATGAAAAAACAAACCCTCAGGGCATGGCTGTATTTGCTGCCTGCCATTTTATTTCTGGGATTTTTCCTCGTCTATCCGCTGATCGACGTGTTTGTTTATTCGATGGAGGAGGGCTATAACTTTGCGTCCCAGACCTATTTCGGAACCGGATTTTACAACTATTCCTATGTCCTGCATGACCCGTATTTTTTACAGGCGGTCAAAAATACATTCCTTCTGGTTGTCATCACCGTGCCCCTATCTACAGGCTTTGCACTGCTGATTTCCCTGGCACTCAGCTCGATCAAAGCGCTGCGCAACCTGTACCAGACGGTATTTTTCCTGCCCTATGTGACCAATACACTGGCGGTTGGCATGGTATTTATGGTGCTGTTCCAGAAAACAGAATATACGGACGGTTTAATCAACCTGATGCTGCACTGGTTCGGTGCAGGACCGGTCGATTTTATCAGCGGTCCCTACTGGGCGAAGATGTTTGTCCTGTGCTTTTACACGATTTGGGTCGTTATGCCCTTTAAAATTCTGATTTTAACGAGCGCCCTCGCTTCGGTAAATCCCGACTATTACAAGGCGGCGAAGGTGGACGGAACCTCGAAGACGAGAATTTTCTGGAAGATCACAGTGCCGATGATTTCCCCGATGATTTTTTATCTGATTATTACCGGGTTCATCGGCGCGTTTAAAGCCTACAGCGACGCAGTTGCGCTGTTTGGAACGGATTTGAACGCGGCTGGGATGAATACGATTGTCGGCTATGTTTACGACATGCTTTACGGGGACAGCGGCGGCTTCCCGTCCTATGCTTCCGCGGCGGCAATCCTTCTGTTTGTGATCGTTTTGACGATTACCTGTATCAATCTTCTCGTAAGCAAAAAACATGTGCATTACTGAAAGGCAGACCGTTATGGACAAAGAATTGGATTATGGACAAACCGAAGAACGGGACCGGAAAAAAGCCAGAGCTGGCAAGACAGGAACCTATATTTTTCTGACGTTCTGGGCGCTCGTGGTGCTGTTTCCGTTTTACTGGATGCTTTTAACCTCCGTAAAAAGCTACGGTTCCTATAACGCAGAGCATATCCCGAAGCTGTTTACGCTTTCGCCGACGCTGCAGAACTACGCAGATGCGTTTACTTCTGTACCGCTGGGCAAATACCTGCTCAATACGCTGATTTTTACGGTTGTGACGACGGCGCTGATGATGGTCGTGATCACGCTCGCGGCATATGCGTTTGCACGCCTTTCCTTTCCGGGAAAAAATCTGGTGTTCACGTTTTTTCTGTCCCTGATGATGATTCCGGCGGAGCTGGTCATGATCACCAACTACGCGACGATCACACAGTGGGGCATGCGCAACAGCTTTGTTGGATTGGTACTGCCGTCCGTGACCTCGGTGTTTTACATTTATTTATTGAAAGAAAATTTTGAACAGGTTCCAGACGAGCTGTACCGTGCGGCAAAGGTGGACGGAACCTCTGATTTGAAATATCTCTGGAAGGTGATGCTGCCGATCTGCCGCCCAACCCTTGTTACCGTCGGGATCTTAAAGGTTATCGAGTGCTGGAACTCCTATCTCTGGCCGCGCCTGGTGACGGACGATCCGGCATATTATCTGGTTTCCAACGGCATTCAGGAGATCCGGGAAAACGGCTTCGGCAGAGAAAATATCCCTGCCATGATGGCGGCGGTGGTCGTGATTTCGGTTCCGCTGATCGTGCTGTTTTTGGTGTTCCGCAAAAAGATTATGGCGGGCGTATCGCAGGGAGGGGTAAAAGGATGAGACCATTCTGGAAAAAGATGCTGTCCTGTGCGATGGCGTTCGTCTGTCTGACCGGGGCTGCGGCAGGGCTGACCGGATGTCACGGCTCGAAGGAAAGGGCTGCGTTTGAAGTGCCGGAGAACTTCGACACGACAAAGCAGTATGAGATCACGTTCTGGGCAAAAAACGACACGAACATCCGTCAGACGGATATTTACAAAAAAACGATCGCGGATTTTGAGGCACTCTACCCGAATATCACGGTCAATCTGAAGCTGTACACGGATTACGGCAAAATTTACAACGACGTTATTACGAATATTGCGACGCAGACGACGCCGAATGTCTGCATCACCTACCCGGACCATATTGCAACGTATTTAACCGGCAGTCAGGTAGTCGTACCTCTGGATGAGCTGATGGCAGATCCCGCCTATGGACTTGGCGGAAGCAATCTGGAATTCGATTCCCCGACGCAGGAGGAAGTAATTCCGCAGTTTTTGAAGGAATGTTCCTTAAACGGACATTATTACGCGCTTCCCTACATGCGTTCGACAGAAGCCTGCTATATCAACCAGGATTATGTGGAGCAGCTGGGCTATACGGTTCCTGACGTGCTGACCTGGGATTTTATCTGGGAAGTCTCTGAGGCAGCTGCGAAAAAGGGAGCGGATGGAAAGTATGTGTTAAATGGGGGCGACGTTATGATCCCGTTTATCTACAAATCCACCGACAATATGATGATTCAGATGCTGCGTCAGAAAAACGCCGGATATTCCACGCAGTCCGGCGAGGTCGAGATTTTCAACGATACGACAAAGGACATTCTGTTTACGATTGCGGATCATGTCCGTTCCGGTGCATTTTCAACGTTTAAGATTTCGAGCTATCCGGCGAATTTTTTAAATGCCGGTCAGTGCGTATTCGCCGTGGATTCCACCGCAGGCGCGACCTGGATGGGCCCCGATGCGCCGCTGTCGGATATCAGCGACGAGGCAAAGCAGTCCTTTGAGGTGGCGGTGCGTCCCGTTCCACAGTATGACCCGGAAAATATGCAGATGATTTCGCAGGGACCATCGGTTTGTGTTTTTTATAAGGAAGATCCGCAGGAGGTGTTGGCGTCCTGGCTGTTTACCCAGTACCTTCTGACCAGCGACGTGCAGATTTCCTATTCTGAGACAGAAGGCTATGTGCCGGTCACGTCCAAAGCGCAGGAGTCCGCCGAATATCAGGATTATCTTGCGCGGGAGGGCGAGGATGCGGACACCCATTACAAAGTAAAAATTGAAGCGGCGAAGCTTTTGTTAAATCATACGCAGGATACGTTTACAACGCCCGTCTTTTCCGGCTCGGCTTCCCTGCGGGATGCGGCAGGACAGTTGATTGAAAAAACGGCAAAATCTGTACGTCGAAAAGAAACCGTGGACGAGGCATACACGGATAAGCTCTTTGATGACGTGACCGCGCTGTATCACTTAAATGATACGCTGCAGAGCACAGCGGGCAAACAGGATCTGGGACCGCTTCCGACGACCTCCGTCGTATTGCTCGGTGTGATTGGCGCTGCCTGGGTATTGATTCTTTTGTATGTGGTCTGGCAGCAATTGCAAAAAAGCAAAAGAGGGGATTGATTTTCCGGACATTTCGGCTATAATAAGAATGTTTAAGCAAAAATGGTTTTCCATGGGACGGGAAACGTCCTGGAGACAAAGGAGAAGAAAGATGAAAAAATTACTGGCAATGGTTCTGACCGTTTCTATGACTGCAGCAATGGTTGGCTGCGGACAGGCAGCAGAAACCACAGAGACAGCAGCTGAGAGCACTGCAGTAGAGACTGTTGAAAGCACTGCAGCAGAAGAGACCGCAACTGAGAGCACAGAAGAAAGCACTGCAGCAGAAGAAGCAGCAGGCGATGTTTTATCTTATGCAGATTATGTTGCAGCAGATCTGGACAGCGAAGTGACCATCGAGAGCTACGTTCAGGCAAAACAGTCCTGGTGGGAAGACAAGGCTACTGTTTATACACAGGACAAGGACGGTGCATACTTCCTGTATGACATGGCTTGTTCCGAAGAAGATTATGAAAAGCTCGTTCCCGGCGTAAAAATCCGCGTAACCGGTTACAAATCCGAGTGGTCCGGCGAAGTTGAGCTGATGGATGCAACCTTTGAGTTCGTAGAGGGCGCAGACGAATATATCGCTCCTGCAGTTGATGTTACTGACCTGCTTGGCACAGACGAGCTGATCGATCATCAGAACCAGCATGTTACCTTTACGGATCTGACTGTAGAAGCGGCTGGTCAGGATGCAGACGGCAACGATGTTCCTTATCTGTACAACTACGATGGTTCCGGTTCTGAGGGCGACGACCTGTACTTCAACGTTTCCAGCAACGGCGAAACCTACACCTTCCTGGTTGAGTCTTATCTGTGTGACAAGGACAGCGATGTTTACAAGGCTGTTAAAAATCTGCAGATCGGTGATACCATCGATGCAGAAGGCTTCCTGTACTGGTACGAGGGTGT
>ULQA01049146.1_pt1 | contig 38260 bp, 41 predicted proteins | sample 1954001 | NCBI WGS metagenome assembly ULQA01 (sample SAMEA4835643, study PRJEB28245) | human gut metagenome | biome: gut microbiome; material: fecal sample | place: Denmark | collected 2008 | reverse complement strand
GCCTGCCACTATCAATGCTAAGAAGAAGAAGGCCGAAGAAGAAGGCGTTACATATAAAGCTAAGGATGTAAGGAAAGACAGTCAAAGAGCATTAAGTAAAGCTCGTGAAGAAGTTGGATCTATTTCAAGAAAAGATAGAAACATAGTTATTAGTGATAAAGAATGGGAAGCTATTCAGGCAGGTGCTATCAGTGAGTCTAAGCTTAAGCGCATACTTAACCAGTGTGACCCAGACTCACTTAGACAAAGAGCAATGCCTAAACAATCAGTAGCTATCAATCAAGCAAAGATTAATAGAATCAAAGCAATGTCAGCTTCTTATACAATTGCTGAGATAGCAGACAAGCTTGGTGTTTCTACGTCAACTGTTTCAAAGATCTTAAGTCGTAAAGAAAGGAGTGAATTAGAATGACAAATGATTGTAGATTAACAACATTCGATAATCCTTTTGATCCATTTGAACAGTTCACTCAATGGTTTCTGTTCGACATTGCAAAAGGATACAATACATGTGCATTACTCGGACGAATCGAGAATGTTTATGAAGACATGAGTGAAAAAGAGTCTGATGAAGAGCATGAAAGAGCAATAAATTCAATTATTGATAACGATTTCTTAAATATTTATAAAAAAGTTTACAGAAATCACAAAGAAACAAAGAAAGAGGACAACGTACCGGCGTAAGTATTCAAAAAGACATAGGGGGGGTCGCCAAAATTGCACCCCCTCCCTGCATCGCCGCGGTCCTCATTTTTTCTCCGGAGGGAATTTTCCAGAAACAATTTATATTTTCCTCCGGTGTGTTATGTGGTGTTTAGAGGGGTTTACAGGTTTTACAGGTTAAGTTGTTGGTTTGGTAAGTTTCTGGTTACTTTTTGTAATATGGTTTATCTCCTTTCGCCTCCAAAAGGTAGGTCATTCATCCTGTAAACTCTTCTAAAGACCACATAAACTATTCTATAACTAAATGAGAGGAGGTTGTAAGTATGGCTAAAGTTAAGAAAACTGGTAGTCGTAAGATGAGACCAGCTATAACACCCGAAGCTAGAGAGAATCAGATGATTTCACTTGCTATGGACTGTGCTGAGCAGCAGCTTTTAGATGGAACAGCTTCTTCTCAGGTGATAACACATTTCTTAAAGCTTGGTACTGAGCGAGAACGACTTGAAAGAGAGAAACTCGAAAAAGAGAATGAACTTCTTAGAGCTAAAACCGAGGCTATCGAATCTGGTGAAGAAATGAAAGGTCTGTATGAAGATGCAATCCGAGCGATGCGGGATTATGCAGGACAAGGTGAACCGGATGAGTATTAAGACATATTCTGAGTTGATAAAATTACCAACCTTTGAAGAAAGGTATAAGTATCTTCGACTTGATGGACAAGTTGGCGTGGATACTTTTGGATTTGATCGTTGGTTAAATCAAGCATTCTATAAATCTAAAGAATGGCTTGCTATAAGAGACCATGTTATATTCCGAGACAATGGTTGTGATCTTGGAATTGAAGGTCGTGAGATACATGGACGAGTTTTAATTCATCATATGAATCCTATAACAAAAGAGGATCTAATGAATAGAAGCGATTTCCTTTTGAACCCAGAGTATCTCATAACAACAATGAAGCTTACGCATGACGCTATCCATTACAGCGATGAGAGTATATTGCTTAGTGAACCAACGATAAGGACAAAAAATGACACTTGTCCATGGCGTCATGACTAATAAGAAAGGAGGACATAACTGTGGAAAGTATACTTACTTCTATAAAACTGTTACTTGGGATAACTGAAGATTATGAACACTTCGATAATCAGATAGTTACCCATATAAACTCGGTTCTTATGGTTCTTACACAGCTGGGTGTTGGTCCGCCTGAAGGATTCATCGTGAAAGACAAGTCAGACACATGGAATGAGTTTATTCCTGACGGAAAGAATCTCGAACTGATAAAGTCCTATATTCATCTTAAAGTTAAATTACTTTTTGATCCACCGTCTAGTTCTGTTGTTATGGAAAGCATGAATCGTATGATTAGCGAATTTGAATGGCGAATTAATGCAGCAGCAGAATCTAGCACACAGGAGGTGAACGAAGATGAATCAAAATGAACTTTATCATCATGGTGTTCTCGGTATGAAATGGGGCGTCCGGAGATACCAGAACAAAGATGGATCGTTAACATCTCATGGTCAGAAACGATATGCCAGAGATGCTCGAGAAAAAGGTTACGATCAGCATGACGAATCAAGTGGTGTTCGGTATAAGAAAACCAAAAAAGGTAGAGACACACTAAAAGTCGATGCCCATAGATATGTTAAAGAAGACATGGAGCGTTCGAAGCGTCTCACGGACGCCAGCAACACAATGGTCAGTCAGCTTAAGAACGCTAATGAAAGAAGTATTAAAAACAATCCAGCCCCAAAAATGGATCTTAGTCACATGACTGACAAAGAAATGAGAGACAGAATTAATCGTGCATATCTCGAGAAACAATATAACGATATGTTCAACCCAAAGAATGAATCTAAAGGTCGTGAACATGTTAATAAGATTCTCGACAATGCAGGAACAGCTCTCACGTTAACAAGTTCGGCATTGGGCATCGCTTTAGCTATAAAAGAGTTAAAGGGGTAAATGCCTATGGAACTATGTCATCATGGAATAAAAGGTCAGAAGTGGGGTGTACGTAGATATCAATTCGCTGATGGTTCATACACACCAGCTGGCAAGAAGCGATATCAGAATACTCAAAGCACGACTTCCTTGATAAATATGAAAGTTAATGAGTTAACGCGCACCATGGCAACTCAAGTTACTGGAAAACAATATGTTGATACATGTTTGAAGAAAGGTACGACCTTTTCAAGAATCCAGACATCTAAAGACTTTGAGAACTTTGCTTTTTATGCTACATACAAAAAGAGTGATGTTGACAAATACCTCGGTCTCTTCGGTAAGAACCTCACAAGTAGGGCAGACTCTGATGCTAGACGAGCTGAGAAACAGGCTAATATCTCAGGTAACGAGACTGATTTAGCTACTGCAAGACAGCTTCGTAACAAATCTGATGGCATGAAAGTTTACCAACTCAAAATCGATGCTACAAAGAAACTTAAGGTTCCATCAGATGAGAATGCTGGACATATCACAGCCAATCTTCTAAAAGAACCTGATTTCAAAAAGAACGTGTCGGCGTCAATAGAAGATTCAAAAGCAAAGATGCGACGTCCAACTCAGCAGATCTTATTCAAACAAGCTCAAAATGCTTTGAACAAAGATCCAAGTAGGATGACTAAATCAGAGAAGGTGGCTATATATAAAGCATTAAACCTTTCTCTAACAAACCATAATTCTCAGGAAATCGCAGCACAGAATCGATTCTATTCAGAGTTGAAGAAGAAGGGGTATAATGCATTACTTGATTACAACGATAAGGAATATTCAAGTTATCATGCTAAACGACCTATGATTGTGTTTGATACTGATTCAGTTAGATTACAGTCGGTAACAGAAACCAATCCAAAAGTAGTGGACAGGTTGTATAGACGATACAATGCTGAACGAATGGCTAAAGAAGTTTCGGCTAACACATTAGGCTATGTATCAAAATTCGGCACTAAGAGTTTGTCTGAGTGTAATTCTTATGTTCGAAGAAAAACAGAGAGATATTTAAGTTAAAGGAGAACAATTATGGCTTTATCAAACACTGCCACGCCAAAATATTACGGCATGTTTCGTGAAGCCGTAATAAGAGGAGAGATTCCGGTATGCGAAGAAATTTCCATGGAGATGAATCGAATAGATGCTTTAATCGCTAACCCTGGAGTTTGGTATGACGACCAAGCAATTCAGGGTTTTATTAATTATTGTGAGAACGAACTTACATTAACCAATGGCGAAGATCTTCATTTATTAGATTCATTTAAACTATGGGCTGAACAGATTTTCGGTTGGTATTACTTCGTTGAGAGAAGTATTTACGAACCAAATCCAGATGGTCATGGCGGACATTATGTTAAGAAAACAATCAAGAAAAGATTGATTAACAAACAGTATCTCATAGTTGCTCGAGGTGCTGCTAAGTCAATGTATGCTTCGTGTATTCAAAACTATTTCTTGAATGTTGATACAGCAACAACTCATCAGGTTACTACGGCTCCGACGATGCCCCAGGCTGAAGAAGTTATGTCCCCGATAAGAACAGCCATAACACGATCAAGAGGACCGTTGTATAAGTTTCTTACAGAAGGATCTCTTCAGAACACAACAGGTAACAAAGCAAACCGTGTGAAGTTGGCTAGCACTAAGAAAGGAATTCAGAATTTTCTGACAGGTTCCTTGCTTGAAGTTAGACCGATGTCGATTGATAAGCTTCAGGGTTTACGAGTTAAAGTTGCAACTGTCGATGAATGGCTATCTGGAGACATTCGAGAAGATGTTATCGGCGCTCTTGAACAGGGTGCTGCAAAAGAACAGGGTGGAGGAAGTAATGATGACTACCTTATAGTTGCAATCTCTTCTGAAGGTACTGTCCGTAACGGAAGTGGCGACACAATCAAAATGGAGTTAATGAAGATACTCAAGGGTGAATACAATGCTCCCCATACATCTATCTTCTGGTATAAGCTTGACTCCATTGATGAGGTTAGCGATCCAGCCATGTGGCTTAAAGCAAATCCTAACCTTGATAAAACAGTTACTTATGAAACTTATCAGGATGCAGTCGAAAGAGCTGAACAGGCCCCTGCTACAAGAAACGATATTCTTGCAAAGCGTTTTGGTATTCCTATGGAAGGTTACACTTATTACTTTACATATGAAGAAACATTACCGCATAGACGAAGAGAATATTGGCAGTTGCCTTGCGCTTTAGGTGCCGACATGTCTCAGGGTGATGATTTCTGTTCCTTCGTATTTCTGTTCCCATTATCGAATGGGTCTTTTGGTGTAAAGACAAGAAACTACATAACCGAGTTGACATTAAACAAACTTCCATCAGCTATGCGATTCAAATATGAAGAGTTTATGAAAGAAGGAAGCTTAATTGTCATGGATGGTAACATTCTCGATATGATGCAGGTCTATGAAGATCTTGATAACCATATTGCAGAGGTTGGATATGATGTTCGATGCTTCGGATACGACCCATATAATGCTCGAGAGTTTGTAGAACGATGGGAACGAGAGAATGGTCCATTCGGAATTGTGAAAGTCATCCAAGGAGCTAAGACAGAATCTGTTCCTTTAGGTGAGCTGAAAAAACTGTCTGAAGAAAGAATGCTCTTGTTTGATGAAGACCTCATGACATTTACCATGGGTAACTGTATCGTCATGGAAGACACAAACGGCAACCGTAAATTATTAAAGAAGCGATACGATGCAAAAATTGATGCAGTAGCAGCTATGATGGACGCTTTCGTATCTTTCAAGATCAATAGAGAGGCTTTTGAGTAAGGAGGCTTATATGGAATTAAAAGAAACTGTTGAACTTATGAATAGTTCAGATTACAAAGAGAGATTCAAAGCCGAGTATCTTCAGGTAAAGATTCGGTATGACAAATTACATAAGATGCTCATTAAATGGGACGCTGGAACACTCGATTTCACTCCGAAATGTACAAAAGCATTGCTTCTTGAACAGAAGCGATATATGGGCGAATACATTCGTTGTTTGCAGGTTAGAGCTGAAGTAGAAGGAATAGAACTTGAATAGCTTAAAAGCGGCAAATCTATAGAGTGAAAACCGAGAGGTGACGGCGAGTAGCTCTCTGCCGTTTAAGTATAAAGGAGAAAATCAAAATGGAAATCAATATTGGCTCAAGGCTTAAACATGCCTACAATGCTTTTATGAACAGAGATCCAACATATACACCAATAGGATCTAGTTATTCAATAAGACCTGATAGACCCAGACTTTCTCGAGGGAATGAAAGATCTATTGTTACATCAGTTTTTAACCGTATAGCTTTAGATGTTGCTAGTATTGACATTAAGCATTGTCGGTTAGATGAAAACGGAAGGTATGTTGAAGACATAGATTCGGGGTTAAATAATTGTCTTGATCTCGAAGCAAACCTAGATCAGACAGGTCGAGCGTTTATTCAGGATGTTGTTATGTCTATGTTGGACGAAGGTTGCGTTGCAATTGTTCCGGTGGATACAACACTTAATCCTAAGATTACTAATTCTTATGACATATTATCAATGAGAACTGGAAAGATACTTGATTGGTATCCAGCTCATGTGAGAGTGCGATTATATAACGATCAGACTGGTGATAAAGAAGATATTCTTCTGCCAAAAAGTCAGGTAGCTATTATAGAAAATCCGTTATATGCAGTTATCAATGAACATAACTCAACTATGCAAAGATTGATAAGAAAGCTTAGTTTATTGGATGTGACAGATGAACAAACGGCGTCCGGTAAATTAGACTTGATTATACAGTTACCATATGTTGTTAAAACTGATGCTAGACGAGAACAGGCTAATCGACGACGAAAAGAGATCGAAGAGCAGCTGACTGGTTCTAAGTATGGTATTGCATATACTGATGGAACCGAAAAGGTCACCCAGTTAAATCGTTCGTTAGAGAACAACCTTCTCAAACAAATCGAGTATCTCACTGAAATGATGTATAGCCAATTAGGAATTACACAAGAGGTTCTCAATGGTACCGCCGATGAAAAGACGATGCTGAATTATAACAATCGTACTGTCGAACCTATTGTATCAGCAATAGTCGATGAAATGAAACGAAAGTTCCTCACGAAAACAGCTCGATCACAAAGACAAACAATTACTTTCTTTAGAGATCCATTCAGACTTGTTCCTGTTAACGACATTGCTGAAATAGCAGATAAGTTTACTAGAAACGAGATCATGACCTCTAACGAAATTAGACAGATTGTCGGTATGAAACCATCAGATGATCCGAAGGCCGATGAACTTATTAATAGCAACATAAGTCAGCCAGATGAGACGATGCGACCAACCGACGAAGAATCACAATACTATGAAGAAGGAGGAGAAAGTCAAAATGGCTAAATTTGATTTTAGCGGATGGGCAACCAGAAATGACTTGCTCTGCGCTGATGGTCGAACCATTCGAAAAAATGCGTTTAAAGACAACGACGGATGTGAAGTCCCGTTAGTCTGGAACCACGAACATAATAATCCTGACGCAGTTCTTGGACATGCATTACTCGAGAATCGTGATGATGGTGTTTATGCCTACGGTGTGTTTAATGACACCGAACAGGGTAAAACTGCCAAGAAACTTGTACAGAATGGCGATGTTAAATCTTTATCTATCTGGGCTAATCAGCTTAAACAGATGGGCGGAGATGTAATACATGGAAACATTAGAGAGCTTAGTTTGGTTCTCGCAGGAGCAAATCCTGGAGCATATATTGATTTCGCTATGGCTCACAGTGCTGATGAAGAGGATACTCTTTATGCATCTTATGATGAGAACATCATGCTCTATCATTCAGATGAACCAAAGAGCGAAGAGAAAGGAGATAAGAAGATGGACAATCAGAACAAGAAACCTGAAGAATCCGGAAGTGACAAGACTGTTCAGGAAGTTATTGATTCCATGAATGAAGAACAGAAAACCGTAATGTATGCGTTAGTTGGTCAGGCATTAGATGATGCCGGTGGATCTGCCGACGATAATAAAGAAGGAGATGAGGAAAAAATGAAGCATAATGTATTTGACAAAGAAGAAATGCGGCAGACAAATGTACTTAGCCATTCCGATGAGGAAGCTATTGTTGAACTTGCGAAACAGAGCAATGTTGGTAGCTTAAAGATGGCTATGCAGATTTACGCTGAGGAGAATGGTGGTAATCTCGCGCACGGTGTATTCACGGATGCTGATACTGAGAAATTATTCCCAGAGTACGAGCTGCTTAAAAAAGGTGAACCTGAGACACTGGAAAGAGACCAGAGTTGGATCGCAGCAGCAATCTCTAAGATTCATAAATCTCCATATAGCCGTATTCGTACAAGACAGGCGGATGCTCGAATTGCTGAGCTGAAAGCTAAGGGTTATCAGAAGAAAGGTAACTACAAACAGAACATGGCGGATATCAAGATGATCGGAAGAACAACTGATCCTCAGACTATCTACATCAAAGACGATATGCATCGTGATGATATTATTGATATCACAGATTTCGATGTTGTAGCATACCAGTGGAAATTAATGCGTCACATCCTGGACGAAACTCTTGCTATGGCTGCACTGGTTGGTGACGGTCGTGAAGAAGGCGATCCAGACAAGATCCATGAAGATCACATTCGTTCAATCTGGCATGATGATGATCTGTATTGTATCCATCAGGATGTAGACTTTGAAGCAGCTAAGACTAAACTTCAGGGTACTAACACTGGCGCAAACTTCAGTGAGAACTACATCAAAGCTGAGGCTATGATTGAAGCAGCTTTATATTCTCGTGAGAAATTCAAAGGTTCTGGAACACCAGATCTTTACTGCACACCACATCTGTTAAATGTAATGCTTTTGGCCCGTGACTTAAATGGTCGTAGAATTTACGATTCTAAGGCTGACCTTGCAGCAGCACTTAACGTTGGTGAAATTCATACTGTAGAGCAGTTTGAAGGACTTCAGAGAGAAACATCTGATGGTCATAAGAAAGGTCTTCTTGGTCTGTTTGTAAACCTTGCTGACTATCAGTTCGGTTCCACAAAGGGTGGAGAGATTACTAAATTCGAAGACTTCGACATGGACTTCAACAGATATAAATATATGTTGGAGACACGTCTGTCAGGTTCCCTTATTAAACTGTATTCTGCAATCGCTCTTGAAGAGCCAATTAGCTAATAAGTAAAAGGAGGATATTGTAATGGATAGAATTTTTCATCATGATGACACAATGTATGAAGCAGCAACCAAGGTTTATGTAAAATCTGACGGTTATGCATACTTGGAAGAAGGTTTCAAAACAAAGGTTTCAGCTGATGTTCTGGAAGACCTGTTTGTTAGGGGGCTGATTATTGTTGATACGGGAGTAATGTATAAACCTATCAGCTTCAAAGTTGTAAGCAAGGTTGCTACAGTTACTTATGCTAAGACTAACGGTACAACAGCTACACAGGCTGATCTTGCCACAGCTAAATCTGCCTAGGTGAAATATTATGAGCAAATGGTTTGGTAAAATCGGCTATGCTATAACAGGAGAAACTGAGCCTGGTGTGTGGGAAGATACTATTGTTACAAGAGATTACTACGGTGATCTAATCAGCGATAAGTACAGGCGTCAGTCGTCAGGTAATGTCAACGATGACATCAATCTCACGAGTGTGATTAGCATTATAGCTGATCCATTTGCTTATGAGAATTGCTCACATATGGCATACGCTGAAATCATGGGAGCTAGATGGAAGATCACTGATATAGACACCCAGCCCCCTCGATTAAATCTTACAATAGGAGGTGTCTACAATGGGAACACGGATTGAACTTCAGAGTAAGTTAGAAGAGTTACTTGGTAGTAGACAGGTTTATTACCAGCCTCCCGAATCCGTCAAAATGGAGTACCCAGCTATTGTGTACTCCAAAAGTAATATTAGGACTACCAGTGCTAATGACACTAAGTATTCCAAAATTAATAGATACGACATAACAGTTATATCTAAGAAACCCGATGATCCAGTTATTGATAAGTTGTTAGGTTTGCCGTATTGCTCTTATGACAGGCATTACAAATCTGATAATCTTAATCATGATACATTTAGTCTATATTTTTAAAGGAGGGCAAATAAATGGCTACTCAGAGATTAACATGGGACGATGCCGGTAAAAGACTTTATGAAACCGGTGTAAAACAGGGAGTTCTTTACCCGCAGGACGATAACGGCGCATACCCAAAAGGCGTAGCTTGGAATGGTCTTACAGCTGTAACTGAATCTCCAGAGGGAGCAGAACCTACTCCATTATATGCTGATGATATTAAGTATTTGAATCTTCTTTCTACAGAGGAATTCAAAGCCACTGTTGAAGCTTATACATATCCGGACGAATTTGCAGAATGCGACGGTTCTGGATCTCTTGTTGAAGGTGTTACTATCGGTCAGCAGGATCGTAAGACATTCGGTCTTAGTTACAGAACTTCACTCGGTAATGATGTTAAAGGCAATGAATATGGTTACAAGCTTCATATTGTATACGGTTGTCTTGCTGCTCCATCCGAGAAAGCATATGCTACTGTAAATGATTCACCAGAAGCTATCACTTTCTCTTGGGAAGTATCAACTACACCTGTTAATGTAACAGGATTCAAACCTACAGCATCTCTTGTTCTTGATTCTGTTAAACTTGGTGCAGCTAAGATGAAAGCTATTGAGGACGTTCTGTACGGTAGTTCAACAGCAGAAGCTCGCTTACCATTACCTGATGAAATTAAGTCTATTATCGAAGGCGCTGCGGCGTAAATTAAATACCATTAGGACCCTGTCTATGTAGGCGGGGTCTTTTTGTTTCTAAAAATGAAAGGAGAAAAACTATGTTAAAGAAGGAAATCACTTACACAGATTATAACGGTGTTGAAAGAACGGAAAACTTTTATTTCAATCTCAGCCAGGCAGAAGTCATGGAAATGGAAATGAGTACAACTGGTGGCTTCTCGGATATGGTTCAGAGAATTGTAGAGACACGGGATGTGCCATCAATTATTAAAATCTTTAAAGAGCTCATCCTTAAAGCTTATGGCGAGAAATCTCCTGACGGTAAACGCTTTGTTAAATCTAAAGAACTTTCAACAGCGTTTTCTCAGACTGAAGCATACTCTAAGTTATTTATGGAGCTTGGTACGAATGCTGAAAAAGCAGCAGAGTTTGTGAATGGGATTATTCCGGCTGGTGCAGCAGAAGCTGTAAATCAGTCTAATACCCCAATTCCTATCAATCAGGCACAGGAATAAATATGAAAACAATGGAGGATGAGTAATGCTTACTATAACAATACCGGCTACCGAATCAGAACAATGGGATGAAATTATTGAAGAATTCGCCTATCAAATTGTTGAGAAAGAGCAGGTTTTGCACTTAGAACATTCACTCATCGCTCTTTCTAAGTGGGAGTCAAAATGGCATAAACCTTTTCTAACTGATAAGGAACTGACTCTTGACGAAACAATAGATTATATAAAATGCATGACACTTGACAAGAATATTGATCCTAAAGTGTACGACCGATTAACTCAATCAAATATTGCAGAAATTCGAGAATACATGAACGATCCAATGACAGCCACAACGTTTTCTAATCGAAGTGAGTCTAAGAATAACGGAGAGCAGACTACATCTGAACTTATTTATTATTGGATGATAGCCAACAATATTCCTGTTGAGTTTGAAAAATGGCATATTAAAAGACTCTTAACTTTGATACGTGTATGTAGTGTTAAAAATGCACCGCCAAAGAAAATGGGTCGAAAAGCAATTCTTAGACAAAATGCCGAGATAAATGCTGCTCGGCGAAAACAATTACATACTAAGGGGTGATAGATATGGCTACAGTAAGTAAAAAATGTATCAACCTTGTTAAAGAGTTTGAAGGATGTAAATTAAAAGCCTACAAAGATGAAGTTGGGGTTTGGACCATCGGGTATGGTATTACAAACTCTGATAAGAGTATCACCAAAACAGCTATCAAATCTGGACTTACGATTTCTCAGGCTACAGCAGAATCATGGCTTACTAAATCGTTGAACCAGAAGTATCTTCCTCTTGTAATGAAGTATAACAATACATATAAGTGGAACCAGAACGAAATCGACGCTTTAGTTTCATTTGCTTATAATATCGGCTCTATTAAACAGCTTACTAACAATGGAACTCGAAGCAGAAAAGAGATTTCAACAGCTATGCTTAAGTATAACAAAGCTGGCGGTAAAGTATATCGCGGTCTTACTCGTCGCAGAGTCGCAGAACAGAAATTGTTCTTGACGCCAGTAGAGACTCCTAAAAAGAAGACAGTAAAAAAAGACTACACGAAAGATAGAGTTGATGGCGTTAAATATTTTAGCACGTTGAAGAACGACGATGTAAAAACTATTACAGAGTTCTTACATAACAGAGAAATTGGTGCTGGCAGCAATAACTTAGGTAAGATTGCAGCAGCCAATGCTGATAGCACAGAAGTTAAAAACGCGTTATTCACATTAGCGAAGAAAGGCTTACTCATTAAACCAGAAGGTTTGAATAAATGGAGTAAGTCGAAATAGGGAGGTGTTAGCGTGATAACTTTTAGACAAAAGGGCGACTTTTCTAAGGTGACTCATTACTTCGAAAAGCTTAAAGAAACTGCGAAGCTCGGTGTATTAGACAAATATGGCCGAGAAGGAGTGGCCGCCCTTGCGTCTGCTACACCGACAGAAACTGGTTTAACAGCCAGCTCGTGGAGCTATACGATAGAACGTCAAAATGGATCTGTTGCTATAGTCTTTGAAAATTCAAACATTAATAAAGGAGTCCCTATTGCTATTATTTTGCAGTATGGACACGGAACTGGAACTGGTGGATGGGTTCAGGGTCGAGATTATATTAATCCGGCCATTCAACCTATCTTTGATAAGATGGCTGACGAAGCTTGGAAGGAGGTTACTAAGATATGAGTACGACTGTCGATAGCAGAGTTGTTGAGATGCGATTTGATAATAAGCAGTTTGAAAGCAACGTTCAGACCAGTATGTCAACTCTTGACAAATTGAAACAAAAGTTAAATCTATCTGGTGCCTCCAAAGGGCTAGAAGGACTTAATAGCGCAGCTAAGCGAGTTGATATGTCAGGTCTTGGGTCTGGAGTCGAGGCTGTAACTGCTAAATTCTCAGCATTACAAGTAATGGGTGTAACTGCTCTTGCTAACATTACAAACTCAGCGGTTAATGCCGGCAAGAATATCGTTTCTGCATTAACTATTGATCCTATTAAAAATGGTTTTACTGAGTATGAAACACAGATGAATGCCGTTCAGACAATCCTGGCAAACACTCAAAAAGAAGGTACAACTGTAAAAACAGTAAATGCTGCACTTGATGAATTAAATCATTACGCAGATAAGACTATTTATAATTTCACAGAGATGACCAGGAACATCGGTACGTTTACTGCGGCAGGTGTTAAGTTGGATACTTCGGTATCATCTATTCAGGGTATTGCCAACTTGGCAGCTGTATCAGGTTCAACTTCACAACAGGCATCAACTGCGATGTATCAGCTTTCTCAGGCTATTGCAGCAGGTACGGTTAAACTTATGGACTGGAACTCTGTTGTTAATGCCGGTATGGGCGGTCAGGTATTTCAGGACGCTCTTGTTCGTACATCGGAGCATTTAAAAACAGGAGCAAAAGACGCTATCTCTGCTAAAGGATCATTTAGAGAGTCCTTACAAACAGGATGGCTTACTACTGAAGTTCTTACTCAAACCCTCGACCAGTTTGCTACTGCGGCAGATACTCAGGAAGAATATGAAGCCGCTGTTAAGAAATTCGTTGACCAGGGATATTCCAAAAAACAAGCTAAACAAATGGCTGATATGGCTAGAACAGCTGGTCAAGCAGCTACGAAAGTTAAAACATTCACTCAGCTCGTTGATACTGTTAAAGAAGCTTTAGGCTCAGGATGGACTGAAACTTGGAGAACCATCGTTGGTGATTTTGAAGAGGCTAAAACTTTATGGACTGATGTTTCTGACGCACTTAGTGGAATGATAAACAAATCGGCTGATGCTCGTAACAAGGTTGTTAAAGGTTGGGCTAAATTAGGTGGACGTACTGCCTTAATTGAATCATTTAAGAATGTATTCACCGCATTAGGCAAAGTAATAACGCCTATAGGTAAAGCGTTTAGAGAGATATTTCCAAGAACGACTGCAAAACAGTTATATGAAATTACAAAAAGTGTTAGAGATTTTACAAAAGGCTTAATCATAAGTGATTCCACAGCTAAGAAAATACATAGTACATTCAAAGGTGTTTTCTCAGTTTTCAGAGTAGGATTAGATGTTGTTAAAACACTCGGAAAAGGCTTATTTAGTCTTGTTGGAAATTTCAAAGGTTTAGGTAGTGGATTATTAACTGTAACTGGACATATAGGAGATTTCTTATCTAAATTAAGTGCCTCAATTAAAGATGTTAATTTGTTTAATAAATCGTTTACATCAGGATTTGACACTAAAGTCTTTGATGGACTTATTGGGTTCTTTGAAGGTCTTTGGAATGTCATAACTAAAGTTGGATCTTCTGTTGTCAAAACATTCGGATCTATCGGACAAGCTATATCTGATGCATTTGGTAAAGGTGACATTTTTGAAGTGCTGAACTCTGGCTTAATTGCTGGAATTTTACTTACTATCAAAAAATTCACTGGAACAATCGACGATGCTTTTGACGGTTTTGGTGGTGTGCTTGAAAACGTTACCGGCATATTAGATGATGTTCGAGGATGTTTCGAAGCTTATCAAAAACAGCTTAAAGCTGGAGCTTTACTTAAAATAGCATCGGCTATTGCTATACTTGCGGGATCATTATACTTAATATCTATGATTGATCCAGATTCAATGAATCAAGCGATAACTGCAATTACTGTTTTATTTACTGAATTAGTAGCAGCTATGGCAGCAATGAATAAGTGGGGTGGATCATCCAAACTGTTTGATACAACAGCCGTCAAAATGGTTGGAATGTCTGCGGCTATACTTATACTTGCTACAGCTTTGAAATCTTTATCTGGATTGAGTTGGGATCAGCTAGCCGTTGGTTTGGCTGGTGTTTCAGCTCTTCTTTGGGAATTAGTGGCTGCTTCTATACTCATGTCAGCAACAGGTTCGAAGATGATTAAAGGTTCTATTGGTCTTATTGCATTAGCCGGGGCCATGAAGATACTTGCTTCTGCATGTAAAGATTTCTCAACAATGAGTTGGGAAGAGATAGGTAAAGGTTTATCAGCAATTGGTGGCTTATTACTTGAGATAGCAGCGTTCACAAATATTGCTGGTTATGCTAAACATATCACACGTACTGGTCTTTCTATGGTATTACTTGCCGCGTCTATGAAGATACTTGCTTCAGCAATGTCCGATTTTGGAAGTATGAAATGGGAAGAGATAGGTAAAGGTCTTGCTGCCATGGGCGGTGCTTTAGCAGAGTTGGCTATAGTTATGAACCTGATACCAAATGGCGCTGTATTTAAAGCGACAGGTCTTGTTATTGCAGCTGCCGCATTAAAAGTAATCGCCAGTGCACTAAACGATGTCGGCGGAATGAGTCAAGAGAACGTTGGTAAAAGTCTAATCGCTATTGGAGTTGCTCTAGGCGAGTTAGCCATCGGTTTGAATCTTATGAAAGGAACACTTGGCGGTTCGGCGGCGTTATTAGTGGCTGCGTCATCGTTAGCAATTCTTGTTTCTGTAATAAAAACTCTAGGTAACATGAGTTGGACTGAAATAGGTAAAGGCTTACTGACTTTGGCTGGGGCATTTACTGTAATAGGAGTAGCTGGAGCTTTATTAGGCCCTATAGTTCCTACAATACTTGGTTTATCCGCAGCATTTGCATTACTCGGCGTTGGTATGGCTGGAATAGGTGTTGGATTGATTGGCATATCTGCCGGAATAACAGCATTAGCCGCAGCAGGAGCAGCTGGTGCAACAGCAATAGTCGCTGCATTAACGGTTATTGTTACGGGCATATTAGGCCTTGTTCCTACAATTGCTAAGATAATTGGTAACGGTATTGTCGAAATTGCTAAGATATTAGGAGAAGCTGCCCCACAATTAGCCGAGAGTTTCCTTAAGTTAATTTCAGAATCACTGAAAGCATTAGCTGAATATGCGCCGCAAATAGCAGATTCATTATTTGAATTACTCATCGGGGTTATAAATAGTCTCGCTGTTCACACACCTGAATTGATTCAAGCTTTTGTGAATCTATTAGCTAAAGTTTTTGAAGGTGTTGCTGAAGCATTGAACGGAATTGATACAGCTAATTTATTAAAAGGAATACTTGCTGTCGGAATGATGTCAGCTTTAGCGTATGCTCTGGCTGGTATAACTGCAATCATCCCATCGGCTATGGCTGGTTTACTTGGCGTAGGTGTTCTTATAGCGGAGATGTCAGCAATCTTAGCAGCAATCGGCGGATTGGCTCAAATACCTGGATTAAGTTGGCTTGTTGAAGAAGGCGGAAATTTCTTACAAAAAATAGGGACAGCAATTGGACAGTTTATTGGCGGTATAGCTGGCGGAGTTGCTAAAGGCTTCTCATCTAGTTTGCCAGAAATCGGAACCAATTTGTCGTCCTTTATGGAGAATTTGAAACCATTTATAGAAGGCGCTAAGACTATCGACGATGCAGCAATCGAGGGTGTAGATAATATAGTTGGTTTACTAAGTAAAATAACTGGACAGAACATTCTTGAGGCTATTTCGTCATTTATTACCGGGACATCCTCGATGGATACATTCAAGACGCAATTGGATGCATTCGGAGATGCTATAGTAAGCTTCTCACAAAAAGTTACAGGTAATATAGATCCCGGATCTATAGAAGCCGCAGCTAATGCTGGAAAACTTTTAACAGAACTTCAATCCACAGTTGAGCCAGCTAATGGACTTTTTCAATTATTGGCTGGAGAAAAGAATCTCGGAGAGCTTGGTACACAGGCTGTAGCTTTTGCTGATTCAATCAAAATGGTTGCTCAATCACTCTCTGGAATGAACGAAACAGACTTTACGAACGTGGAAGGTCTTGCTAACGCGGGTCAAGCTTTAGCTGATTTACAATCGATGGTTGAACCGGCTAATGGTTTGCTACAAGCTTTATCAGGTTCACAAGATTTAAGCACTCTTGGTTCCCAGGCCATCGCATTTGTCAATTCAATGAAGAAAATCGCCGAGACTATTTCTACAATGGGTGAAACCGATTTCAGTAATATTGAAAGTTTAGCAAATGCAGGACAAGCTTTAGCGGCACTTCAGTCTGCTGTTGCACCGGCAAATGGATTAATGCAAGCTTTAGCCGGTTCTCAAGATTTAAGCACCTTAGGTTATCAAGCTTCAATGTTTGCTTACTCTATTAAGTTGGTTGCTCAGGCAATTTCAGGAATGGGGGAAACGGACTTTACAAATCTTGAGAGTCTAGCTAATGTCGGTCAGGCATTCGCAGCACTTCAGTCTGCTGTAGCACCTGCTAATGGATTATTGCAAGCTCTAAGTGGATCACAAGATTTAAGTACGTTAGGCTATCAGGTGATTGCATTCGCAGGATCAATCAAAATGGTAGCTCAGGCTATCTCCGGACTCAAAGAAGCAGACTTTACGAATATTGAAAACTTAGCAAATGCTGGACAAGCACTAGCTGCGCTTCAGTCAGCGGTTGAACCAGCTAACGGATTAATGCAAGTTTTAACCGGATCAGGAGACTTATCAACTTTAGGTATTCAGGCATCATCATTTGCTAAATCTCTTTCTATGATTTCGAAGTCATTAACTGGTGATAATGCTATTGATATGAGTGCTGTTGAAACCGCAACCCAAGCAGGTAAAATGTTATCAGCTCTTCAGAAAGCGTTACCGGAAGAACATTGGTTTGATGGTAAGATGAATCTTCAGCAGTTTGGAACTAAGATTTCGGCCTTCGGCACAGCCATGAAATCATTCGGCGATTCAGTAGCCGAAGTCGATACAAGTAAGATATCTCTATCTATAACATTAGGTAGAAGAATTGCTGCCTTTGCTAAGAGTATTGTTGATTTAGATACATCCGGAATCAGCAACTTCAAGAAGGTAAAAGGTATCGGCGATGCTATTAAAGGTTACAACAACAAAGTTTCCGATATTGACACCGGCACTATATCCAAATCAATTACCGCAGCCAACCGACTGAAAAACTTTGTACGTGGATTATCTGGATTCGATAGTAGTTCTATAAGCAACTTCAAAGTAGCTAGTCTTGGTAAATCTATCAAATCATATAGTGATTCAGTATCCGGTTTGAACGCCGGTACAGTGTCTAGTTCAATAACAGCAGCAAATAGACTTAAATCATTCATTTCGAGTCTTGCTGGACTAGATACAAGTGGTGTATCCAAGTTCAAATCTGCTATTTCTGAATTAGGTAAGACCAATGTCAGTCAGGTAGCTTCTGCGTTTAGTAAAGGTACAAGTAAGATTACAAGCGCCGGTACTAAACTTACAAAGGCATTATCCAGCGGAATTAAGTCTAATTCAGGTGCCGTCACATCAGCAGCTACGAGCATGGTTAGTTCGATGCTGAAATCCATCACCGGTAAAGCATCAACCTTTAATGCGTCCGGTAGTAAATTAGCATTGCAGTTCATTAAAGGTATATCTTCTAAAAAGAGTGGCGCAGTATCTGCGGCTAGAGCCCTTGCTACTTCAGCAGCATCTGCTTCGAAAACCGGATATGGAACAATGTACGCTAACGGCGCATATCTTGGAGCTGGGTTAATATCAGGTGTTAACTCCAAAGTATCAGCAGCTTATTCAGCAGGTTATGCTTTAGGTAGAGCCGCAGTTAGAGGTGAAAAAGATGGTCAGCATTCAAACTCACCATCAAAAGATACTATTAAAGCAGGTAAATGGCTTGGTGAAGGACTTGTTATAGGTGCTCAATCTATGACTAGGAAAGTGTCTAAAGCTGGACGTAGCATGGGTGAAATGGCAACGCAATCGATTTCTTCTGCAATTTCATCTGCCGCAAATCTAGTTGACATGGGTATTAATTCTGCACCAACAATTCGTCCAGTGGTCGATTTATCAGATGTAAAAGATCAGGCTGCGACTATAGGAAGCCTGTTTAGTAATCCTATGGTTTCGCCAACATCTAACATCAGGGCGATTAAGACATTGATGGATGAAAACAGTCAAAATGGAAATATTGATGACGTAGTATCTGCTATTAATAAGCTTCGTAAAGACATGGGTAATGTTGGCAATACTTATAATAGTATTAATGGTGTTACTTACGATGATGGAAGTGGTATCTCTGATGCAGTAGAAACTATATTTAGAGCAGCTAGAGTAGAAAGGAGGCGATAAGCTTGGCTGATGAAATGTATACTGTAGTTTTAGGCGATACTTTGTCCGAGATCGCCTGGAAGTACAATTCAACGTATAACTATGGATCTAACGCCATGGCTGCGGCCCAACGATTAGGAGCGTTAAATGATATTGAAAACATTGATAAAATCTATATCGGTCAGGTTTTATCGCTCAAAAACACAAAAGGTAAGAAAATCAAGAAAAAGAAGAATAATTCTTTAACACCGAAAATAAGTCGCATGGGTATTCAGTCAAATTCTGAAAATACGGTGTTCGCTACTTGGCGATTTACTAGATCTCATGTGAAAGAATACCGATGTGTGTGGTACTATTCTACAGGTGATGGTATTTGGTTTGTTGGTTCTGATTCGACTGAAACTAGAAAACAGTCAACTTATAATCCACCGTCTAATGCTACCAGCGTTAAATTCAACGTCAAAGCAATTTCTAAAACACATAAGGTTACAACAACCAAGAAAGTCAAAGGAAAGAAAAAGAAGACAACCAAAGAAGTGCATTATTGGACTGGTAAATGGTCTAAATCAAAGATCGTCCAATTCAGTATAAGCCAAAAGCCAGACAAACCATCCACGCCATCTCTTGAGATAAACAAGTACAAATTAACAGCCAAAGTCGAAAATATAGACACAGGCGTTAATAAACCAACAAAGATTGAATTCTATGTTGTTAAGAATAATAGTGGCAAAGTCTTCAAACAGAATAAGGCTAATGTTGTTCAAAGAACAGCCTCTTATTCATGGAATGTTGATGCTGGTGGAAAGTATAAGGTTAAATGTCGAGCTATTCGTGAGATATATAAGAACAAGAAAGTTATCAAAACGTTATATAGTGATTGGTCTGATTTTTCATCAGAAGTAACGACGATACCGAATGCGCCAAAAGATATAACATCTTTAAATGCGACGTCTACCACTGAAATTAAATGTGTATGGTCTAAAGTATCAAACGTCACTGGATATGAAGTGGAATATACCACCAATAAAGCATATTTTGATACGAATTCGGATAAGGTCTCAAGTAAGACTATAGAAGTTGGTACTACAGCAATAATTTCAGGTCTTGAAGATGGCGACGAATATTTCTTCAGAGTAAGGGCTGTAAATGAACAAGGGAAATCAGGATGGACTCCGATTAAATCTTGTAAGGTTGGTCAGAAACCAGCAGCGCCAACAACGTGGTCATCTTCTACAACAGCAATCGTCGGCGAGAAAGTAATTTTATATTGGGTACATAACACCAATGACGGCTCTAAAGCAACAAAAGCTGACTTAGAATTGCTTGTCAATGGTGTTGATAAAAGTCCGAAAGATTTTACTTATACTCCTAAAGACGAAGAAGAAGAAACGACTTATCAATATACCATAGATACGAATGCATATAGCGATGGAGCTACGGTTCAATGGCGAGTTAGAACTGCCGGTGTGACTGGCGTTTATGGCGATTGGTCAGTTCAAAGAACTATTGATATTTATGCTCCGCCAACGCTTGAATTACATTTAACAAATACAAGCGACGAAGATATCGAATCTTTGGAATCATTCCCTCTGTATGTTAAAGGTGTACCTGGACCACAGTCACAATCTCCTATTGGATATCATTTAAGTGTGGTATCAGCAGAGGATTATGAAACTGAAGATCAGATAGGTAACGAGAAACTAGTAAGTGCGAACGAGGAAATATATTCGAAATACTTCGATATAAAGACTCAATTGATTACGGAGTTATCTGCGAATAATATCGATCTCGAAAATGGTAAGACATATAAAGTTCACTGTATAGTTACTATGAATTCCGGATTGACTGCTGAGGCCGAATCAGAGTTTACTGTAGATTGGATTGAAGAAGAATATGGTCCGGATGCTGAGATCATTTATAACGAAGATACTTATTCATGTTCAATAAGACCGTATTGTTTTACCACTCCTGATGAATATTTTCCAGACGAAGAAATTCCTGCAACAACTGCTGATGAAACTACGGAAACACCAGCGGAAGATTCCGATAATGAAGAAGAAACTGTTAATGAGATTCTTGTAGAAGGTGTAACTCTTAGTGTATATCGTCGAGATTATAACGGTGAATTTATCGAGATAGCAACTGGACTTGATAACACAAGTAATATATATGTTACTGACCCTCATCCAGCTTTGGATTACGGAAGATATCGTGTTGTCGTTACGTCAAATGCGACAGGTGCGGTTAGCTATGTAGACCTACCAGGGTATCCGATATCCGAATCTTCTGTAATTATTCAGTGGAATGAGTCATGGAATAACCTTATTACATCAGAAGTGAACGAGGGTGAAATTCCAGACGAACCGACATGGAGTGGGTCAATGGTGATTCTTCCATATAATATTGACGTATCTGACAAGAACGACATCGATGTATCCCTTGTGAAATACGTTGGTAGGAAGAGGCCGGTAAGTTATTACGGTACTCAGTTGGGTGAGACGGCATCATGGAAGGTTGAAATACCTAAAAACGACGAGGAGACTTTGTATGCTTTAAGACGTTTGGCGATTTGGACTGGAGATGTGTATGTACGTGAGCCATCCGGAACTGGTTATTGGGCAAACATATCCGTCTCTATGAGTCAGACACATTGTCAGCTTACAATACCGGTAACTCTTGAGATTACCAGAGTTGAAGGAGGTGTTTGATATGCCTGATTGGGGTGCGTCAATGCAACAAACCTTCGAATATTATACTGTTGATCCTGGTACATGGAGGGATGACCAAAGGATAACGACAATTACAAAGAGTAGTGTAGAACGTGACAGCGACTCTGGGACGCTCGGTTCAGCTTCTATTGAGGCTACCGAGTCTCTCGGAGAATGCTACGTTCGTATTTACCTTATAACAATTCAAAATGGAAAAAGAGAGAAGCATCCGTTAGGAACATTTCTTGTCCAAACCCCGTCTACATCATTTGATGGTAAGGTTAAGAAAATCACGATGGATGCTTATACACCATTATTAGAACTTAAAGAGAATCCACCACCACTTGGATACTCTATTCTCAAGAAAGCGAATGTTATGGAGAACGCATATATAATCTGTCGAGAGCATATGAGAGCGCCAGTTGTTAAGACAACAAATTCTGAAACACTATATGACGACTTCGTAGCAAATACAGATGATACTTGGTTGACTTTCGTATCAGACCTGATAGCAAATGCTAAATACAGTTTTGATCTGGACGAGTTAAGTAGACTTATATTTGTCCCAGATCAGGACATTGAATCGCTCCAGCCAGTATGGACATATGATGATGGAAACAGTTCAATATTGTATCCAGACATATCTATGGATCATGATTTGTATGGTGTGCCTAATGTAGTGGAAGTGGTGTATTCGGGTAATGGTGCTAATTATTATATTCGAGTGGCGAATGATGATGAGAATAGTCCAACGTCCACTGTGAATAGAGGACGAGAGATTATTCATCGAGATACCGATCCAGATTTAGCTGGTGAACCGACAAAAGCTCAGCTTGAGGTATACGCTAAAACACTTCTCAAGAAATTATCTTCAGTTGAGTATACAATCTCATATTCACATGGTTATTGCCCTGTTCGACTTGGGGATTGTGTCCGATTGAAATATTCAAGAGCGGGTATGAATGGAATTAAAGCTAAAGTTATAAAACAGTCAATTGATTGTTCGTCTGGATGTAAAGTAACTGAAACAGCAAAATTCACAGCAAAATTATGGGGGTGATGAATTATGAATCTATCTAGTGATTTGGTGGCTAAGTTTGTTAGCGTTATGCAGCAGGATAGTAGCCGAAACACCAGCACGGCCCCTATCTATGGAACAATAGTAGAATACGGTGGCTCTAAGTATGTTAAACTGGATGGTTCTGATTTGTTAACCCCCATTGTTTCTGCTGTTGATTCTAAGGACGGCGAAAGAGTTCTTGTTAATATTGTCAAACATTCGGCCACTGTAATCGGTAATGTATCTTCTCCTGCTGCTAGGACTGATAGTGTTAAGGAAGTTGCTAATTCGATACTTGAGGTTTCAACAATAGTCGCAGATAAAGCCAGCATTAAAGATCTACAAGCTGAGACTGGTAGAATTGATAACTTAGTTGCTGAGAATGTGACGATCAGAGATAAGCTCACCGCCAGCGAAGGCGAAATTGCTAATCTTAAAACTGACAATGTTACAGTTAAAGAAAAGCTCACGGCTAACGAAGCTGAGATTAATCGGATAAAGACTGATAAACTTGACGCTTCTACGGCTCAAATCACATATGCAACAATTACAAATCTTGACGCTACAAATGCTCAGATTAATAACTTGTCGGCTACTTATGGTGAGTTTGTTAATCTTACCACTGAGAAGTTCGAGGCTAAAGATGCTGAGATTGAAAGCCTTCAAGCCGAAGACGCTATTATCAAAGGTCGTCTGGACGCTAACGAAGCTGACATTAATGTGCTCAATACAAACAAAGCTAACATAGACGATCTTAATGCTGCTACAGCTAGGATCAGTACCCTTGAAGCGGGTAAGATCACAACTGATGAACTCATTGCTAAGAAGGCGGATATTGACCTTGCTAACGTTAATAACGCTTGGATTCAAAATGGAATCATTAAAGATGGTTCTATTGGCGAAGCAGCTATTCATGATGGTGCTATTACGAATGTTAAGATTGCAGATGCTACAATTGAAGCAGCAAAGATTAAGTCCATCAATGCTGACACAATCACTGCCGGTACGATTAAGACTGATAGGCTTATAATCACTGGTCCAGACGGACAAGACTCAATCGTCAAGGCTATCAACTTGGCAAACGGTGTATCTGAGGCCGACGTAAATAGTCAGAAGATTCAGGCAGCTTCGATTGACGTTGTAGACTTGTCAGCTTTTCAGGCTAAGATCGCTGGCTTTGATATGAGCGGTAATGCTATTTACAGTGGTAAAGAATCTATTAAAGATCCTAATAGCGGTATTTATATTTCCACTGTTGGAATTGGTATGGGTGATGGCTCTCTTACTGGTAAGAATGAATCTCCACTTCAGGCTTATGCTGATGGTAGTTTTAAGCTTACTGGTAAAAATTCATCGTTTGATTTCAATACTGTAACTGGAGAATTAAATATCTCAGCATCCAACCTTAAGATTTCGTCTAAGAGTGTTGCTACGAAATCTGATATCGATGAAGTACGAGATGAGATAACAACATTGATGACGATGACTTCTACTAAAGGAATAGCATTTAAAAACAACACAGTATCCACAATCTTGTATATTACGATATATCATGGTAAACAGCGTATAACTGATGCCGCAACCATGAAAGAAGTTTTTGGCGAGAATGCATATCTTCAGTGGTATTGGCTACGTCTAACCGACGAAGAATATGGAATTATATCATCCTCTGATTCAAGGTTTAGAGATGACGGTTTTAAGTTTGTTTTATCGCCTGAAGATGTAGATACTCAAATCTCATTTGAATGCGAATTGATAACTGATTAAGGAGGTTTATCTTGACTGATATTTTATCAAAAAAAAAAACGTAAGATGGGAGTGACTGGAATGTGTTAGTAAATATTTTTGATGGGGTTTGGCATGATGGATTTGTAGAACTAGATAGCGGAGTGACGACAGAAAAAAATGATTATTGGTTTAATTCAGTTTATTCGAATTTAATCCATATTAAGAAAAACACCAATTATATATATGGTTTTGATTGTAACGATATTCCAGCAGATTACCGAGCTAGACTATATGACATGTCAGGTGCTTATATTGGCAGCTTAACTAACCAAAAGTTTAATCCATCCCAGTCACCTACAGATTACTATGTTCGAATGTTATATCATTGTGGATTAACTGATGAACAAAAACAATCGTTTTATTTTAAGGAGGAAAATAACATGGCAATTAAAGCTACTGCGCAAGCAACTATTATTGATATTACTGATGGGTATTCTGCCCAGTTAACGAGCGATACATATAACTGGACTGGCAGTCAGAGTGGTATCGGAGCTAATAATACATGTATCACAGAGGCTTATGGTTGGCAGGGATCTAATAGAATCCAGAATGTAACCGTAGCTCAGGCAGACATTGTATGTCCTACTGGTATCACAGCTACCGTTGAGAACAACGGAACTTCTCAGGTTAAGATTACTTTTAAGACAACACAGACAATCTCAACGACTTGTGAAGCTACCATCCCTATCGTATTAGATGGCGAAGTAACAATGAATAAGAAATTTACATTCTCAGTATCTAAACAGGGTCCAACAGGTGCGACTGGTAAAGGTATTAAAGGAACTCCTACTACTGAATATGTTGGATCTTCATCCAATACATCGATCCCAACAAGTGGATGGTCTACTACTATTCCATCAGTATCAGCAGGACAGTTCCTTTGGACAAGAGTTACAACAACATATACTGACAATACCACATCTGTAAGTTACAGTGTAGCTAAGCAGGGCTCAACTGGTGCCACAGGTACTCAAGGATCTCAGTGGTATTCAGGTACTGGTATCACAGGTACATCTACTACGGCTACAGCATTCTCCGGTTCAGGAGTAGCAAATGCTCGTGTAAATGATATGTACCTCAATACATCAACTGGCTATACATACAAATGTACAGTTGCAGGTAATGCGTCAACAGCTAAATGGATTTATGCTGGAAGCATCAAAGGTGTTCAGGGCGGCAAAGGTGATACCGGTGCTACAGGTAATGGTATTTCTAAAGCGACTATCACTTATGCAGCATCATCGTCAAATACTTCAGCACCGGGTAGTGGATGGCAGTCTACTCCACCATCTGTATCAGCAGGTCAGTATCTCTGGACAAAAACAGTATTCACATATACAAATGGAACAAATTCAGATCCTCAGTATAGTGTAGCTAAACAGGGAGCAACAGGTGCTGCCGGAGCTGATGCCATCAGTGGTGCTATCACATTCTCTAACGGTTATATTTTCAAAAATAACACAGGTTCTACTGTTATGACGGCTCACGTTTGGAAAGGATCTGTCGAGCAGACAATCTCTGATGCCGGTGTTGTAGGAAATAACCTCGGTTCTATCAAATGGTATAAGACAGGATCAAGTACAGCTATCGCTACGTCTAAGACTCTGACTGTTTCAGCAGAAGATATTGAAAACACAGGATCATATTACTTCCAGCTTGAAGGATAATAGAGGGGGGTGTAATCTATGGCTGTAAAATGTAGGGTCGAAGTAACATTGTATAAAGTCATAGATATTGACAAAGTAACCCGGTATTATATTCTCCAATCTTCAACTTTAGCGGCTCCGTCCAAACCTGCGGATGGGGCTGCTATTAGTTCAAAATGGAGTAAGACCGAGCCGTCATATACCTCTGGCTCTACAAGTACGTTATATTTTGTTGACCAAACTGTTATGAGTAATGGCGCGCTGAAGTATTCTGAAGTGTCTAAGTCTAGCAGCTATGAAGCGGCTAAAGAAGCGTGGAATAAAGCGAATGCCGCTCAAAATACGGCGAATAATGTTAATAACAATCTAAATAAGCTAACTGGTGATTCGGCTAACTATTCACAGCTTAATGATAATACAGCTAGCTATTGGGGTTTCGCTAAAGATTCCACAGCAGATGGTCATTGGTATACTGCAAACACCCCTAAGCGAGACCAGTTTATTTCTGATTTCGTTGATTGTTATGGAGCTAAAAAGTTTCGTATTCAATTTGATATTTCAACCTCAGTACAAGCAAACACGACTAATTCTACGACTACAGTAACAAAGAAATACGTCGGTACGGCTATAGGCTTATATTGTTATAACGATAATAATTCAAGCGTTGGACTTGTGTATTCCACCAGAATTACTGGAAGCGCTAATGCTCCAGTTGTATCTGTAGATTCGGTTGTTACCACACCTACAAATACAAGGAAATTTAAAATCTTTCTCCAAACCGAAGCTTGGAATAACTTCAGTGGAACATTAAAGATTCGAAATCTTAGAGTTACTGCTTTGGACACTCTTGCTGACACATATGTTGAATATTACCTCTCCACTTCACAAACCTCACTCGCAGGAGGGTCTTGGTCAACCACAGCCCCAACATGGGTAAATGGCAAGTATATGTGGTCTCGAACAGTTAAGGTGGACGGTGCTGGTAATAAGACCTATTCACCAAGTCAAAATGGAGTTTGTATTGCAGGTGCTAAAGGAGATACAGGAGCAAAAGGCGATAAAGGAGACACTGGCGGAACAGGTAAAGGCATCAAATTCACTACCATAACCTATCAGCTGAGCGCATCTCGAACAACGGCTCCGACTGGTACTTGGCTTGGATCGCCACCGGCTACGGATATTGCCAAGCCGTATTTATGGACGAGGACAACTATCACCTATACAGACAACACCACATCCAGTCCAGCTTATAGTGTGAGTAGTACGTTGGATAGCTTGGTTGTTGGTGGAAGGAATCTTATTCTCGATTCAGACGTTTGGGATACATCTGGAAGCACATCGACTGGTATCACTGCAAGTAGATCTGACGGAGTGTTGAAAGTAGTTACTACATCTGGAAACGGCAACTGGCAAAGTTTCTCAAGAAGTAATGTCATAGAAGCTAATCTCAACACGGGTGATACATTTACATTTGGTATAGAGATTAAATCAGCAGACGGAACAAAACCGCCTACTATATATTTCAAAAATGGTATGGGATACTACTCGTTGAAAGGAACTGTGTCCTCAGATTACTCATGGTGTTACTATACCGGAACCTGGAATAAAACGAATGATATATCGTTCCATTTCGGATGGTCATCAGCAATAGGCACTTACTACATTCGTAAGATAAAACTTGAAAAAGGAAATATTCTTACAGACTGGTCTCCAGCACCAGAGGATATTAAGACACGTATTGACGACGCTTATACAGAAATTGAGAGCAACAAAAAAGAGATCTCATTTAAGGCTTCACAAACCGAGGTAGCTACAATTTCGAGTAATTTAAATGCGTACATAGATTCTACCACGACCATGATTCAGAACATCAATGGTTGGCAGTTTAACTGGAGTAAGTTAATACGAACCGACGAAGCTGATGTAGCTAATCATACTGATTACATCACACTTCAAAATGGAGATATTATTTTAGGGGAATCAGCGAGTGAATTGAAACTTAAGATTGGTAATGATGCAATTCAGTTTAAAGGAACTAGCGACACTGAAGTTACCCCAGATCCGGATGCAACAGCATGGATTACTGGTCAGAAACTCAATATTAATGAGGGTGAGATTCATACCACTCTTAAAGTGGGCAAGTTGCAATTTACACCAAGACCAAACGGTAACTTTAGTATAACAATTGTTTAGAAGGAGGTGAATATGAATGGCTGCACCTACAATATCAAACATAGTGCTTAACAGAACAAATGCATTTAATGGTAAATCAATATCTAACGTAACGGGACATTTATTATCATTTAAAGTAACCTATGATAGCAGCATTCCAAATGCATTTGTATCTATAAGCATGAACGGATCAACTCAGCAGACTACATTAGTAGACAACGGAGATACTGCGTCATTCGAACTTGGAACATTTGATGCTGGAAATTCAGAAAAGATTACCGCAACTATAGAAATAACAGTTAACGATGGTATAAACCAAACTAAAAATCAAACATATCAGTTTGATGTTTATAAATACTCTCCACCAGACGTGACAGCCTCTGTGGTAAGAAATGATGACGAGCAACCGGTATTGACGTTCAAATCATCATTTCAAGCTACAGTAGCAGGGGCTGCTAACTCGTTAAAACAATTCTTTGCTAGAGTTGCTACGGGAGACACCACAAACAACACTGATCTAAAAGGCAAGACTTCACCACAGGTTCTGACTGGAACGTACGATATTGGTAAATCATACACCGTTTATATTTTCATTCAAGATCAGGTAAGACCATCGGCTATTCTTAAGAGAGTTGTATTACCAAGTGCCAGACCAGTAATGGATATCGGTGCTGACGGTAAGACTGTAACATTCTTCGGAACGTCTCCTAGTTCAGCAACCAAAGAGACTTTAAGGATCGGGGAAGTTGCTAGCTTCGGTGAAGAAGTTGTGTTGGGTAATGTTGGTGATAAACATACTAAGATCGGTAGCAGTGGTCTTAGTATTTACGGTGGTATTAATTATTTAATTGGACAGATCGGGTATGGAAATACAAAAAATAAAAACGGGGATATTGTAGAAGATTGCTTTTATACATTAGGTAGTAGAAATAGTGGCACAACAATTGGTACTTTTTCAGTAGCTGCTGGATCTGTTGTGGAAGCAAGTGGGCATGCGTCTTTCGCTGAGGGGTTTCAAACTAAGGCTACCGGCTTAAACTCTCATGCTGAAGGGAGCGACACAAAAGCAAGTGGTAATTATTCTCATGCTGAAGGAGCTGGTACAACAGCTGCCGGATTGGATTCTCATGCTGAAGGAGCTAGTACAACAGCTAGCGGCGACATTTCTCATGCTGAAGGTTATCATACAATAGCAAGTGGATATGTTTCTCACGCAGGCGGATATTACACAAAAGCATCAGGTAATTACCAAACAGTAGTAGGCGAATACAACATAGAAGATACAACATCTAAATACGTATTCATTGTAGGTAATGGAACTGCTGATAATGCTCGTGAAAATGCTCTTGGGGTAACACACACGGGTCATATTGATGTTCAGAAAAACATCTATATAAACACAAACGGCTCTGGTATATTTGAGAGAGATACTGATGGGACGAATCGTGAATTGATAGCCATGGACGGTAATAATAAGTTATCAATAGGATACGGTCAATATAGTCATGGTGGCAGAGAAACAGTATTACAAGGCGGTAATAAATTAACATTACGACTTAAAAACCCCAATGCCACATGGAGACCATATATGACAAAAGGCGACAGTTTCAATACGACTATTCAGGTAGGAGGTTATATCACAAACTCTGGTAAAGATGTAACATTCCAATTACCACTTAACAATCCGGTTATCGGAAATCCAACAGTAACAATAGCAAGTGTCGATGGTCTTTGCGTTAGACAAAATAATAAATACTTATATGGATCAACAGCTTCGACATTCGCCAAACCAAGTTCGTACTGGTGTACATTAGCCAATGGCGGAAACCATATTAGAATAACTGCTAAAATGGCAAACACAACGAATGTAGAGAATAATAGTGCCTGTGGTATTTATGCTAGTATAAAAGTCACATTCTCATAAGGAGGGGTCAAAATGGCTTTAAAGAAAGAAGTCCGCCAGGATAATGGCGTGGTTACAAATTATCATCGAATTTTATATGTAATGTCGACAATCAATAGTCATGTGTCAATTGCAGTATTGTCTTATATTGATGCAGCAGGACGAAATATGGAAAACAGCGAAACAGAACCTTATAAGGTAGCTGTTACATACGAAAAAGAGTATGAAGAAAATATGACTGTTGAAGAAGCTTACGAATACCTTAAGACTCTTCCTGAGTTTGAGGGAGCAGAAGATATTTAAGGAGGATTAATATGGATTTTACAATTTTAACTGAACATTTCGTACTTGTTGTTTTAGTCGCTTGTCTGGTGGTAGGCTATATCATCAAACATGCGACTTTTTTAAAGAAGATTCCTAACGATGACATTCCGGTCATTCTTGCAGTAATCGGTGCAGTGCTCAACGCAGTGGTGAGCGGACCATCAGTTGAGTCTATTGTATACGGCGCTGTTATGGGTCTTGCTTCTACTGGTTTCCATCAGGCATTTAGTAATTTTATTGGGGGTAAGAATAGTGATATTACAAATTCCGAGGAGGACGAATAATGCCGGGAACAGGATTCGTAATTACATCCGAACAGATCGTCTATATCTGCGGATTAATTGCTGCTCTCTGGGGAGTGTGGAAAATTGTTAAAGAGTTCAAGAAGCCGAATGACGATTTGAAAGCAGCCGTACAGAAGCATTCCGAACTCCTCGATAACGATAATCGTAGGATGAAAGAGTACGAGGAGTCTAACCAGATGATTCTTAAGTGCCTCCTGGTGATAATCAATCATGAGATTACCGGGAATGGCATCGAGAATATGAAATCTGCCAGAGACGAGTTACAGCAGTATTTAATTAATAAATAATATGAAAAGAGGCTCCGTCACTACGACAGGGCCTCTTCTTTTTGTCTTCGAAATGGTTGCTACAAAGCTATCGGTATCAAGTATTACCCCATGAATGAGACAAGTAGGATCTGCCATCTATATAAAATTATTCCAATATAATAAATCGCGAGTTATACAGATCCTTTTATGGAAGGAAGTGAAACGACATGCTTAAAAATATTAAAAGGTATGTTTATAAAAAGCTGCTCGATTATCACATAAAGAAGTCTGATTACTGTTATAGCAAAATTGATGAATGGAATGCAGACGATAATATATATTGGGGTAATAAGACAGCAAGACATACCATGAAATGTGTGGAGTTAACCTTGAAGCTCAAAAAGCTGGAAGAGGACTAACAAGCCCTCTTCTTTTTGCTCTATAAACCTTGCTACATCACTTTCGGTATCAAGTAGTACCCCATGAATGAGGGCTTAAATGTACCCTAAATTAGTCACACTTAAGCTCGATGGTTATTTTATAAGGGGGATTGTAGTACTGCATACCTTTCGATAAATCCACATTATATTTCTCAGCATTGTCTTTTGTGATTTGTACAATTGGATCTCGTTCGTACACCATCTTATCAATTACTGTTTTTAGATATTGATTCTTTGTTTTGGCATCTAATTCAACATCTTCTAATATTCTAAGAGCATCTTTGGTCTTTATTAATTCATCTCGATAATTGATATGTTTTGGTGCTGAGCCTTTGGCTTTCTCTAACGCTTTATTTACTTCCTCTTTTTCTTTTAGCACTTTCTCATTCAACTTAGCAAATATATGTTGAGGAAGTCTTACGGCGGGGTCTGGATCATATTGTGCTTCCCATTGTTCCATTTCTTTCTTCTCAAGATCAGCAAGTTGCTTTGTGAGCCTGGCCATTAGGTCTGTATGGAGTTTTAACGAGTCGTCTTGGTCATTCTCTATACGAACCTCAAAATCCCCTATACAGTCTTTCAGGACCTTCCTAACATACTCAAACACCTCACTATATTTCACAGACCCTGATTTACAGTGAACTTGGTTATTACATACGAGTTTAGGAGGGGCATATTCTACACCATTTCTTGTATAAGTGTTATAGCCAATTTTATGACCACATCGCTTACAGAACATAATTCCGCTAAATGGATTTTTAAGAGTCAGGTCCCTACGAGTTCTATGACGTTTACCTCTTATTTCACGAGCCTTGTTAAATTGCTCTTCTGAGATAATACCATCATGCTTTCCTTCGAATAATAAGAACTCGTCTACTTTTGCCTTCGGACGTAACTTCTTTATTTCTTGGTCTTCAATTATTTTCACAGTTTTCCGCCAATTCCAACGTGTGCAGCCAATATAGTGATGATTTTCTAAGATACTGAAAATTATACTTGGTTTCCAGGTACTCTGGCCAGTCTTAGTCTTAGCTCCTATATCTTCAAGTCTTCTACAAATTGCTGTAACGCCTATATCTTCTTCGCAATACCAGTTAAAGATCATACGGACTACATCAGCTTGGTCCTTACGTTCGATTAGAGTGTGGTATGATTTCTTGCCATCAGCTTCAAATTTCTCTATACGGTCAAATCCATAAGGAGCCGTTGAGCCAATATAGTTACCGTCTTTAACACTTGCTAATCTACCACGAGCTTGAATCTTCTTAAAATACTCAAGATATTCATTACCTCGTTTAAGCTCACGTTCGAATGCATCTCTATCATATTCATCACGTAAGTCATATATTTTCATAGGAGTGATTACATAAGTATTCGTGTATCTGAGCAACCTTATAAGCCTACCAGCATCCTCGAGGTCGCCACGACTTAAACGCTGTACCTCGACTACTATTATAGCTTTGACAGCAGGGTCTTCTATATCTTTGAGCAAACGAGTTATCTCAGGACGGTCTTTAAGTGATTCACCACTTGCTACTTCCATATATTTGTTATCATCTGGGATTGGGCCGCCTAAATATTTAACAGCATATTCCTCTACAATCTTACTGTGCTTCTCGAGTATTTCGTCGGTTGAGAGTAAGGGGTCGTCCGTACGCGACTTTCTTCCATACTCTTTTACCTCATAATTGTAAAACTTTGGATATTCTTTATACATTCTGTTCTTCCTTTCTATGATGTGCTGCCAGGGTTAAGTTGGCATCACCTCCTTCGCGTAAATTACATCCCCTTTTATGAGAGAAAAAACTATATAGTAAGGCGGACTAGAAATAGGCTAGACTATATAGCGGACGTACAGATTTGAAATTAAGACGCAGTCCCGGGTGAAAGATTGTACCGAGCGAACGGGACTCATGAATCTATATGAGGAGTGGTGTATGCCGTTGGGATTTGTACGTTCTCTCTTATTTTTTTTATCTTTCGCGTAAATTACAACTCCTTTAATGAAAGGAGTGATTTGTATGACCATCAAACAAAAGTTCTGGACATTAGTCGGAAAATTTTTGTACAAGATCGGTTACTTACACGATTAATGAAAACAAGAAGATCGAGTCCTAACAAGGACTCTTTCTTTTATTTTTGTCTCTGTGAAATTAAGAATCTACCATACTCCATTAACTTTTCATGCTCCTCATCAGTAAACGGGTCCATGCCGAACGCTTTATGCCAAGCTTCAACATGTTTCACATAGGTCTCGTTCACTGAGTAATATACTGACTCCTCTTCACCATCTGATATTTTAGTGGAGATCATCTCTTTAGCAGTCCACCCCATCAAATGAGCTGGCGTTGTATCCAATGCCTCTGCAAGTGGATTAAGAATACTTAATGGCAAATTCTCGATATCGCCATTCTCATATCTATATACTGTAGTTCTATTCTTACCTAACCTATCAGCTAGATCATCAATTGACATACCTCTCTTCGTTCGTAAATTTTTTATTCGTTTTCCTATAGACATTATCTCGTCTCCTTTCTAACAATGATTATCATATATTAATATTTGCATACGTGCAAACAAAAAGCAAACCTAGATTAAAAAAATTGCATTTTATGCGAAAAAAATGTATTGACAGAAAAATTGGAATGATGTTATCTTTTACTTGTTGCATGAAACGCAATCAGAAAGAGGTGTGTGCATTGGATGCAAATAAATTGAAAGTTATGATTTTCGAAAAAAGTTTAAATGTTGACACAGCTGCCGAATTATGTAAGAAGATCTGTTGCAGTGATGCAATTACCATCGGCGATGCACTCAAACTTAAAGAACTTTTAGATCTAACTAATTTAGAAGCAATTGATATTTTCTTATCTTAGAGGTGATGATTCGTGAAAACATACAGATTCAAGAACGCTACTATATACGTGCATGGTGAGGTGAACAAAGAGCGATTAAAGAAAGCAACCATCAAACTCGTAAAAGATTCCCATAAGTATAAGAGAGGTGTTAAGAAGTAATGGCTACTGTTATCCGTCCGGACATTTCTCGAAAGAACAAATACTGGATTGATAAGCACCGTCATTACGAACTCAAACATTTCTGCTTACAGTATCCGGAATGGAAGAAAGAATACAATAATATTGCTAATATAAGAAATTTCAAAAATGAAATATTGTATAAGAGTAATATACATAGTGATCCAACCTTTAAGGAGGTGATACGTAGAGAGCGATATTTAGAACGAATCGAGTTAATTGAGCGAGTGGCTAAGGAGGCTGATGCAGACTTACACGATTATATTTTAAAGGCGGTCACAGAGGGGTTATCGTATACATACTTAAAATCTAAGTTGGACATACCGTGTGGCAAAGACTTGTACTATGACAGGTACAGACGGTTCTTCTGGCTATTAGATGGATCACGAGATTGATATTTGGAGGAGACAACAATGAAGAAAGATACAATGACAACAGTAATATCAGCAGCAATCTTATTTGGATGTGTGGTAAAGGCAGTATTGACATTAAGAGAACATGGCAAGGCTAGTGAGGAATTAAACGATGAGTTGGTGGAAGAGAAATGAATGTAAGGGTCAAACGAGAGCTTCAGAATAAAGCAAGATTAGCTTATTGCCTTGTTGATATTTTAGAGTATGATGTAGATAACTTAAAAAATGATACGAACGAATGTAAGTCAGAGGAATTACTGGAGACATTAACTGAGGTAAAAGAGACATTACAAAATATCACAGACATAATTGTTGAGATGGAATACGCTTTATATTTAGACAAGTTTAAGGGGGCCTAACGGTCCTCTTTTTATTTGAACTGATTCGCGAAAATAACATGTTCTTTAATGAGAGAAAGATATAGTTCAAATTATAGAACACCCAACACCCTGGGAGACGTAAGTTGAACTTGAGGAATGGCAGTAATTTGCCCCTCAAGAGACTTACACTTTTTCTTTTATTTTTAATTCGCGACTTAAACAAGGGCTATTATGAGAAAAAATCAAAGGAGGTTTTTAACATGAAAGGAATTAAGGACATTGTAACCAAGGAAAGAGTAGACACTATTGTTGAAATCGGAAGGAAGGGTTTGAATTACGCAATCCCGATTCTTGGCGTTGTATTGTTTAGTAGTACAGCTATCGAAAAATTAGATGTCATGCGCTATAACACTGGTACAGTCAAATATGACGATGCAGTTAGAGCGATCATGCGCAGTTCTATGTTTTCGGAAGACAAATCTAAAGCAGTAGCAGTGCTTAGAACAGATGCTAATCCAGACTTCTACAGAGCAGTGATTGACGTAGTGAATTCTCCTATGTGGTCAGAAGATAAACTTAAGACTATTGATGACATGTGCAAAAACGAAGAAAACTAATCTCAAAGGCGAGGCCCACATTGGGTCTTGTCTTTTTCTTTTATTTTTTAAACGTAGTAAAAATATGTGAGGGCACTGAACTTTAATCTAGGTTAGAACAAAGGTTAATCTAGGTTAAAATCCGTACGTAGGTGACTGGAAACAAAGTTATATTTGTAAAGTGAAAAATTCCCCGGGTGGGATTTTCAATAAAACAATTTAAAAAGGAGGTAGAAACATGTTGTATTTATTTGTTTTCTTAGGAGGTGTAGTTATAGGAATTATCATATCGAAGATAGGTGTCCGACGTTCATCAGCTTATGGACATTTTAAAATCGAACCATACGACGAGGATAACACTGGATTCTACAAAATTAATATGGAAGTTACACCTAATCAAGATTTACTCAAAAAAGACTTCATTATCTTAGAAAAAATCGACTCGTAAAAAATACATAGTCTTTAATGGAAACGTATTAACCTTAATTTTAAAGGAGGATTAAAAATGAGCTTTAAAACAGAACTTAAAGATGTATGGAGAAAAGAATTGGAGTACCTTTCTGATATTGATCCGGTTAAGGACAAAGAGCTTTACAGAACACAAATGAACCGATTAACTGATATTGAGAAACAGTTAACCGAGCTTGAACGAATTGAGCTTCAGATTGAGAATGATGCTGCAAACCATGATATGGATGAACAGATCAAACGAGATCAGATGGAGCTTGATCGTAAGGATCGGAATACTAAAAATCGAATTGAATTCGGTAAGTTTGTACTTCCTGTAGTAGCTGCTGTTGGAATGGGATTATTCTCTATGAAATGGGAAAAAGTTGATGTCCTTACATCTACAGCTGGGAAAGCTAGTTTAAGAGATGCGCTTAAAATGAAGTTGTAAGTACGAATCTGAACGGGGACGCTGAGGAAACTTAGTGTCTTCGTTTTTGTTTTTCGAACAAAGTGAGAAATGGTGTGGAACACACTTCCAGGTGGTGATTTATGAGGTATCATTATGAGAAACCAAAACTATATTCTTCAGTATTCGGAATAATACATACTAGTAGTCATCCGGTCTATGATAGATGCACCTTATATTTAATAGGCAGAAAAGGGTTAGCAGTGATTCAGCAAAGATACGACAACGAATCAAAGTATACATACTGGACAGAGATAGATCCATGGTTGACTGACCAATTATATTTGCATCCGAAATTCAAAGCATTCTTTGATAGTCGTTCAGGTGAATGTAAAGATGGTTTATACCCCACGATAACAATAAGACAAATCATGTGGGCTTTGAAAATGAAACCTTTAAAACGAGAACGCTGGGAAACTTGCTTTGATAGGCGTGATATTTAGCGAAATTTACAACTCCTATTATGGAGAATAGATAACAAAAAAACTAACAAAATGAGGAGTGATTTATATGTTTACAAAACACGAAATTACTTTATGTGCGAATAAAAACAAAGTTGTGGAAGAATTAGGAGCAATGGATTGTCTTGGTAAATACACATATGACATTGAAGTAAAAGGCACAAATGGACATGTGTACACCCTAGATAATTTAGTATTCTATGGATTCACAAGTAAATTATCCGTACAAGAAGTAGTCGATATGTTGAAACAAAAAATGTATGTAAGAAGCATTGATGTTGTTGGTGGAACTATTATTATCTACTTTGATTGAGTCCTAGCAAGGGCTCTTTCTTTTCGTTATTTTTACAACTTCTATTATGAGAAACCAATAAGAAGGAGAGGTAAATATGGACGAAATGAAAATTAAAATATCTACAAAATTTATGAGAGGTATTGTTGCTAAAATCGCTTCAAAAGTTATAGCAAATAAGTTGGGTATTAAAGCAGATATTCAACTTAATGGTATATCTGTTGAAAAGATTAACGATAAGATACATCTACATATTGACGTGGATGCAGATATTGATGAGACAAGTTTATTGAAACTTACAAGATTGGCGAACTTAGAGGAGGAGGCTTAGCCCTCTTTCTTTTATATTTTGCTTTTTGAATACAATGAGAATAGGTGAAGACACTGAACTCGCGAAAATTACATGTTGTTTAATGAGAGAATAGGAGACCACGAGGCAGGAAATCTATTATGGATACACGGCCGGTTTGACTCCGGATGAAAGGGTTCCCCGTAGGACGGGATTAAAGAACGGCGCCCAGATCCTATTCTCTTTTATTTTCTTCTAATTCGCGAAAATTACATGTT
>ULQA01062531.1_pt1 | contig 40324 bp, 30 predicted proteins | sample 1954001 | NCBI WGS metagenome assembly ULQA01 (sample SAMEA4835643, study PRJEB28245) | human gut metagenome | biome: gut microbiome; material: fecal sample | place: Denmark | collected 2008 | reverse complement strand
GGCGGTTTGATGACTGCTGCCCCAAATACTGTGAAATAGCAAGCAGCTCCTCTTTTGTATCGATGTCCTTTAATTCTTCCGAATAAGAAACCGGAAGCGTCCGGACGAGATTTGGATACCTGGAAACGATCACGTTCCCTCCCTTTTTGGGAGGGAGATTTTTTAATTCCTCAAAAAAGCAGGACGGAAAGATCACCGGAGAACCGACTGTGTCGCTAGAGCAGGGGCGCCAGATAAAGTCAGGCAGATTTTTTGCGCAAAGCAGCAGGGAAGCGATGGTTTCCGGCAGGATCATAGGCTGGTCGGACGGCAGGAAGGCGCAGCGATCGATAAAAGAGCTGATTTCACCCATTCCAAGGCGGATCATGTCATTTCGGTCGGGAAAAGGATGCAGAAGAACCGGGATATCCTGAGAGAGACAGAGCTGTTCGATTTCTTTGTGCACGGTCACAACCAGGCGGTGTGCAAACAGACCGGCGGAAGCATCGAGTGCCCATTGAATCAGTGGCTTGCCTGCAAGATCTGTCAGCAGCTTGTTTTCTCCAAAGCGTCTGCCCTGACCGGACGCCATGAGAATACAGCCTGCGCTTCCATAGGGCTGATCCAGATCGAGAACGAAGACATCCTGCTGTGCAAGCAGACTGTCCAGGAAAGGAAGCTTTTGCTTGCGGACGACCATCAGGAGATGCTTGCACGCCATCAACTCAGAGAGGGCATTTTGATATTCGGGACAGGTGCTTTCGAGATATCCGATTTCATCAATGGTGATCCAGTCAGAAGAAACGTCGGCACAAGCGCGAAGAAAAGAAACACCGGTTTGGGAAAATGCGTCTAAAACAGGCAGCATCCGGTTTTCGGCACCGGTGCTGTCAGGGTTAAATCTGCCGATTTGCACGGTCTTGGAAGAAAAATTGTCCTTTAAGTAGACGCCCTGCTTTGGAACCGCCCAGGAGGTAAGCCCCGGCATCGGGCATGGAAAGAGCGCAGAAAGCAGTGTTGTTTTGCCGCTTCCCCTGTCTCCGGTGAGGATCAGATGTTTTTTACCGCTTGTTTGAAAAGATTTCCAAATACAGCTTGCGGTTGGCATGAACGCAGGCGTCCCGATAGGTTTCATATTTTGTCAGCCATTCCTTTCCCTGTGGGGTGAGTGTACTTCCACCGCCGGATTTTCCGCCAACACAGCGTGTGGTCAGTGGAAAGCCGAGAGCGGCTTCGGCATTTTTGATTATGCGGAGCGCCTTGGTGTAGGCAAGTCCCATGGATATGGCGGCGGAACGAAGAGAGCCGGTTTCTTCGATGGCATGCAGCAGACGGCAGGGACCTTCCCCAAAAAATTTTTCATCGTTGTCGTCACAAAAAGTAATTCTCGTAACCGCTTTCAACAGGCATCGTCCTCCTTTATCATGATCAGCCGTTTCTCGCCGCGGCGGGTGGAAAGTGTCGTTAAACTGATTGTACCATAGATGGAGGAAAGAAGCGGTTCCATTTTGGAAATCGGGGTAGAAAATGGTTGAAGCTCTCCCAACAGACCGCAATCGGAAAGCACCAGAAGCGTATCGCAATAATTGAGGGCGAGAGAAGGATCGTGCAGCGTTACAAGTGCGGCGGCGTTGTTTTTTGCAACATACGTTCGCAAAAGTCCCATCGTTTCATAGCGCAGCCGAAAATCCAGGGCGCTTTCCGGTTCATCCAAAAGCAGAAGCCTGCGCTTTAATACAAAAGTGCGCGCCAGCAGGCAGAGCTGCTTTTGCCCTTCGCTTAGCTGCTGGAAGTTATCGTCTTTGCGGGACCCAAGACCTACCGAGCAGAGGGCGTCAAATGCTTCCTTTTTCATCTGCTCCGTAGGAGACTGCAGGAGAGAAAGCTTTGGATTAAACCCCATTAAAACGACATCCAGAAGAGTTAAATCGATCGAAATACCGCTCTTTTGGGGAATGTATCCGCAGAGTAAAGCAAGCTGCCTTGGAGAAGCGTTTTCCAAGTAAGTGTCATCTAACTGACAGCTTCCGGTATGAGGAAGAAGATTTGCAATCGCTTTGATCAGGGTGGTTTTACCGCACCCATTTGCACCGAGGATTCCAACGATCGTTTTTGGGGCGACGAAAAAGCTGATATCTTTTATGACCTGTTTTCCGGCATATCCGGCGGAAAGGTTGGTTACAGTAAGCAGGTTCATTGAAGTGGTTTCCTCCTGATACAGAGATAGATTAAGAACGGCGCGCCGAGCAAACTGGTAAAAATACTTACTGGCAGTTCGGTAGAAGCGATGCTGCGGGCAAAAATATCGCCGAGCGTCAAAAGGCATCCGCCGAGCAGGCCACTGAATAACATGGTGGATAAGCGATTGTTTTTAAAGAGCAGGCGCGCTCCGTGGGGGGCAAGAAGCGAAATAAAGCTGATCAGCCCGGTCATGCTGATAACGCTGGAGGCGGCAAGGGTTGCGATCAAAAGGACGATCAGGCGAATTTGCGTCACATTTACGCCGAGCAGTCGCCCTTCCTGATCATCCAGAGAGAGCAGGAGGATCTGGCGGTACAACAGGAACATCCCAACCAGACAGATCAGGCACAGAGCGATGTTTCCGCCGATGGAATACAGGCTGATGCCGTTTAAACTTCCCATGATCCAGTATTCGATGGATGCAAGCTGTTTTTCCGGGTCGGCGAGGAGCTTCAGACAGACTAACGCGGTCTGTGCCAGGCTGTGCACGGCGATACCGGAAAGGACGATGCTTTTGCCGTCTTTTTCGGCGGTCAGGGAGGAAAGCGTCAGTGCAAGGAGTACACAACAGATGGCTCCGGCAAAGGCAGATAGGGTGACAGCCACCGCGCCGGGCAAAAACAGGATGCCGAAAGCGGCGCCTACGCTTGCACCGGAGGATGCGCCGATAATGTCGGGGGAAGCGAGGGGATTGCGGAAAACGGTCTGATAGACAAAGCCGGTAACTCCGAGGACAAAGCCGCCGATTGCGCCGATCACAGCGCGGCTTGCGCGCAGGGTGAGAAAAACCCGCCACTGCATCGCGTCCCCGGATAACAGACCGGACAGAGTAAGCGGATATTTTCCGACGAAAAAAGAGCATAAAGTCAGGACCGTTAAAATAACGGTCCCGACGAGAAGGAACGATTTAGTTTTCGTTGGAGATTCCATAGAAGGTTTCATAATAAGTGTTGCTTTCCGTGGTATAAGTGTCAGCGGGAATCTGTTCGGGATGGAGAATGCCGGCAAGCCATACGGATGCAAGGATGCTTGCGGGAACCGGGCTGTCCAGAGCCTCTACATCGCCGGGAATCTGATATACCTGACCGTTTTTTACAGCGGTGCAGTCTTTTAAGTTTTCATCGTTTAAAATGTCGTCAACGGTGTAATCTGCATCGGAAGCGAGGATGATATAGGCAGGATCCCAGGCAAGCAACTGTTCGTAGCTGATTTCTGCCCAGTAAGTATCGGTAATTTCTTCCGCTGCATTTTTGCCGCCTGCAAGCTCGATCATGCTGGACTGGTACATTGCAGGACCTGCTGTGGAAAGCAGGGAAGAATTGCCTGCCAGATATACGCTTTTGGGCTCTGTATCAGCTAACGTATCAGAAAGCATGGACTTCTGGGAAGCTATATAGGAAAGCAGCTCGTTTGCACGTTCCTGTGTGTTGGTGGCGGTAGATACCAGCTCGATCATTTCTGTCAGAAGCTCCTGGCTTTCCGGATTGACAAGCAGCACCGGGATACCAAGCTCTGTCAGGCTCGCTGCTGCGTCCTTTAATTTTAAGGGCAGGATAACCAGATCAGGGGAGAGGGCTGCGCAGCCTTCCAGGTCGAATTCCTTTGCGGTGCCGACACTGGGAAGCTCTATCAGATCAGGTGCAGCAAGCTTGTAGATCGCACGCTTGCCAGCCTTTGCTTCGATGCCTACCATCTTGTCCTTCAGACCAAGAGCGATCAAAAGGCTGGAGGGAATGTAATAGCCGCTTACGATGGTCTCAGGTTCAGCTTCGAGCGTTACTTCACGGCCTGCCTGATCGGTCAGGGTGACGGGATAAGTCGTTTCTGCAGCTTCAATGGCTTCTTCGGATGCAGTCTCTTCTGTTTCGGCAGAAGCGGTTTCTGTGACAGTCTCGGCAGCCTGTTCTGTGACGGATTCTGTTGCAGGAACAGTTTCTGCGGGGGCAGAAGCAGTGCCGCAGCCGATCATGGAGATCAACAGTGCACATGCCAGGGACAGGGACAGGTACTTTTTCAGAGTGTTTTTCATTACGTTCACCTTTCGTTGTAGTTTCAATAATACAACGGTATTGTAGCAAAGCGTCTTTTCAAAAGCAAGGGATTTTATTATAATATAATTGGATTTTTTGGTTTTTGTTCACGGATTGCACGAAAATAGAAAAGGGTGCATGGGAACAGTAAGGCTTCAGGGAGAACATTTTATGGTTACAATTCAGAATTATGTGCGCGCAAAAAGTCTGGAAGAGGCATATGAGCTGAACCAGAAAAAGGGGAACTGTATTCTCGGTGGAATGCTCTGGACGAAAATGCAGAATCGCATGATTCAGACAGCAATTGATCTTTGTGATCTTGGACTGAATGAAATAGAAGAAACGGAAGAGGAATTTTCTATCGGCGCCATGGTATCGCTGCGGCAGCTGGAGACAGATACCGGGCTGAATGCCTATACACAGGGTGCAGTAAGAGATGCAGTAAAGGATATAGTAGGTGTGCAGTTCCGCAATCTTGCAACGGTTGGAGGAAGCATCTGGGGACGGTTCGGATTCTCTGATGTTTTGACGGTTTTTCTTGCAATGGATACCGAGGTGGAATTATTTCAGGGTGGAAGAATTCCTTTAAAAGATTTTGCCGAGAAAAAACAGGACAGAGATATTTTAGTCCGTCTGATCGTGAAAAAGACTGCAGGACGTTTTGCCTACGCAGCGGTCCGCAACCAGAGCACGGACTTCCCGGTGATTGCCTGCGCCGCTTCCTGCGTCGGGGGAGAATACCGGTTGGCAGTCGGTGCAAGACCGCATCGGGCAGTGCTTCTTTGCGATGAAGAAAAGTTTCTTTCCGGCGGTGTGAAGGAAGACAGCGTAAAGGCATTTGCAAACTGGGCAAAAGAGCAGATTCCGACCGGTAATAACCACCGTGCCGGGGCAGACTACCGCACCCGTCTGATCGGAGTGCTGAGTCAGAGACTGTTTTACAAAATCGGGGAGGTGTAGGGATGGAGATCATAATAAAAGTGAATGGAAGAAGGATCGCCGAGCAGATCGAACCGGATCTGCTTTTGATCGACTTTTTGAGAAAACATGGATGCTACAGCGTAAAACGAGGCTGTGAGACAGCAAGCTGTGGTCTGTGCACCGTTCTCATGGATAATACGCCGGTGCTTTCCTGTTCTGTGCTCGCAGCCAGAGCAGATGGACATGAAATCTATACCCTGGAAGGACTTCAGGAGGAAGCGGCAGAGTTTGTCGGATTTATTGCCGATCAGGGAGCGGATCAGTGCGGCTTTTGTAATCCGGGATTTGTCATGAATACGATCGCGCTGCTTCGGGAGAATCCGGATCCGACGGATGATGAGATCCGGGCCTATTTGGCAGGAAACCTCTGCAGATGCTCCGGCTATGAAGGACAGCTGCGGGGCATCCGGAATTTTCTGGATCAGAGAAGAAAGTAAAGGAGAGGCTTCATGGAACATAAGAAATACAATGCGATCAACCAGCCGGTCCGCAAAAAGGATTCTATGCAGCTGCTTTTGGGAAAGCCGGTTTATGTGGAGGATATCGCACCGAAGGATGCGCTGGCGGTAAAGCTGTTAAGAAGCCCGCACGCAAATGCGATTGTGGAGGAAATTAACGTTTCGGTTGCCAAAAAGGTTCCGGGTGTCGTGGATATTTATACCTGGGAAGACGTGCCAAAGCAGCGCTTTGCCATAGCGGGACAGACCTATCCGGAGCCGTCGCCTTACGACAGGCTGATTCTGGATCGGCATGTGCGTTTTGTCGGGGACGTGGTTGCCATTATCGCAGCAGAAAATGAAAAAGCGGCGTTAAAGGCAATGAAATTGATCAAAGTAAAATATAAGATCCTGGAACCGGTTCTGGATTTCCATCAGGCAAAGGACAATGAAATTTTAGTGCATCCGGAAGAGGACTGGCTTGCACAGGTTCCGGTGGGCGGAGATGCAAAGCGGAACCTGGTTGCCAGTGAAATCAGTGGTGACGGGGACGTGGATGCGGTGCTTGCAGACTGCGATGAGGTGCTGGAACATGCGTACCATATGCGTTCCTTTAATCAGGCGATGATGGAGACCTTCCGTACCTATACCGAGCTGGATCGATACGGAAGACTGCATGTGATCTCCTCGACCCAGATCGTATTTCACGTTCGCAGGATCCTTTCCAGGGCGCTGGGAATCCCCAAAAGTAAAATCCGTGTGGAAAAGCCCAGGATCGGCGGCGGATTCGGTGCAAAACAGACGGCGGTAAGCGAGGTCTATCCCGCGTTTGTCACACTGAAAACAGGACGCCCGGCACAGCTCATTTTTACGAGGGAGGAGAGTCAGATTGCAGGATCTCCCCGGCATGAAATGGAGGTGCGCGTGCGGCTGGGAGCGGATAAGGATGGACACATCCGGGGACTGGATCTGTATACATTATCCAATTCCGGTGCTTATGGCGAGCATGGTCCGACGACGGTAGGACTGAGCGGACACAAATCGATTCCGCTTTATACCGGAGGCCTGGAGGCATTCCGGTTTGGCTATGATGTTGTATATACCAATACGATGGCAGCAGGTGCCTATCGGGGCTACGGAGCGACCCAGGGTATTTTTGCACTGGAAACCTCTGTCAACGAGCTGGCAGAGAAGCTTGGAATCGATCCGACAATCATCCGGGAAAAGAATATGCTCCGGGAAGGCATGAAAATGCCGGCCTATTATGGCGAAACTGCAAATGCCTGTGCGTTGGACAAATGCATGGCGCGCTGTAAGGAGCTGTTCCATTGGGATGAAAAATATCCCGTTCGGGATATGGGAAACGGAAAGGTGCGCGCGGCAGGCGTGGCAATGGCGATGCAGGGCTCCTGTATTTCCAATGTGGATGTCGGTTCCGCAACCGTGAAGCTTGCAGATGACGGCAGCTTTAACCTGATCATCGGTGCTGCGGATATGGGAACCGGATGCGATACGATCCTTGCCCAGATGGTTGCGGAATGTATGGATTGCTCGGTAGACGATGTGGCGGTATTTGGCGCGGATACGGATGCTTCTCCTTATGATTCCGGCTCCTATGCCTCTTCCACAACCTATATCACCGGTAAGGCAGTGGAGATGGCCTGCGCAAAGCTAAAGACACAGCTCTGTGGGATCGCGGCGGGAATGCTTGGCTGCAGCACAGAAGAGGTTGTGTTTGAAAACGGACGGGTAAAGCAGATCAACACGGAGAAAAGCGTTTCCCTGGCAGAGATCAGCGTCAAAGACCAGGTAAATAACGATATTGCAGCGGTTGCGACCGCGTCCCATTCCTCCCCGGTTTCCCCGCCTCCTTACATGGTCGGAATGGTGGAAATCGAGCTGGATAAGGATACCGGAGAAGTGAAAATTCTGGATTATGTTGCGGTAGTGGACTGCGGAATTACGATCAATCCCGCATTGGCGCGTATTCAGACAGAGGGGGGTATCGTACAGGGAATCGGGCATACCCTTTTTGAAAATATCACTTATGACAGAAATGGACGCCCGATTGAGTCCAGCTTTTTACAGTATAAGGTTCCGACCCGTCTGGATATGGGGCATCTTCGCGTGGAATTTGAAAACAGCTATGAGCCAACAGGACCCTTTGGCGCAAAATCCATCGGGGAAATTGTTATCAATACCCCGGCACCTGCAATTGCCCATGCGATCTACCGGGCGACCGGCGTATGGCACAGGGAACTTCCGATTACACCGGAGAAGATTCTGATGTCGATGCCGCAGTAGGATGAAAATGCTGCAGTCCACATGCGCAACAGGTTTGTGTGTGGGCTGTGACAATAAATCACAAAATGAGGAGAGAGAAAAATGAAAAAAAGTTTCAAACTATCTGAGGAAGCATTTCAGATGGATGGGAAAATGCCCCTTTCTCAGGCAATTCCCCTTGGCTTACAGCATGTCCTTGCAATGTTTGTCGGAAACCTGACTCCGTTGTTGATCATTACGGGTGCATGTGGGCTGGCCGGTGGAGAGTTTGCACAGCTGCAGCTTTCCCTGCTGCAGAATGCCATGCTGGTAGCCGGTATTGTAACGCTGGTACAGCTGTTTTCCATCGGACCGGTGGGCGGAAAGGTTCCGATTATTATGGGTACTTCTTCCGGATTTATCGGGGTATTTAACAGTGTGGCTGCGTCGATGGGCGGCGGTGTGCTGGCGTATGGTGCGATCATGGGTGCATCCATAATCGGTGGACTCTTCGAAACGGTGCTGGGCTTTTTCTTAAAGCCCCTTCGAAAATTCTTTCCGGCGGTGGTAACCGGTACGGTTGTTATGTCGATCGGTCTGAGTCTGATCTCTGTAGGCATCAATTCCTTCGGAGGCGGAAATAATGCAAAAGATTTCGGCTCTGTGGAAAACCTGCTTCTGGCTGTTTTTGTTCTCGCAATGATTCTTGTCTTCAAGCATGGGACAAAGGGCTTTTTAAGCTCTTCTGCAATCCTGTTTGGTATTATCGCAGGCTACATTGCTGCAGTGGTAATGGGATTTGTCCTGCCTACGACCGGTGTTACTGCAGATGGCGTGGAATATACAAAAGCATGGGTATTAAACTGGAATAAGGTTGCAGAAGCTTCCTGGTTTGAAATTCCGAAGCTGATGCCGGTAAAGCCGGTGTTTGATCTGCGTGCGATTTTGCCTGTCCTGATCATGTTTATTGTAACGGCAGTGGAGACGGTCGGTGATATTTCCGGTGTAATGGAAGGCGGACTTGGCAGGGAAGCAACAGATAAGGAGCTTGCAGGAGGCGTGATGTGCGATGGCCTTGGTTCTTCCTTTGCAGCGTTATTTGGTGTATTGCCGAATACCTCCTTCAGCCAGAATGTGGGACTGGTCGCTATGACAAAGGTAGTAAACCGCTTTGCACTTGCGACCGGAGCGATTTTCCTGATCTTGTGCGGTCTTTGCCCGAAGCTGGCGGCGCTGGTTTCCATCATGCCTCAGTCGGTACTGGGTGGCGCGGCAGTTATGATGTTTTCTTCTATCGTCATCAGCGGTATTCAGCTGATCACGAAGAATCCGTTGACTGCCCGGAACCTTTCCATCGTATCGGTAGCGCTCGGTGTAGGCTACGGCATGGGCGCCAACACAGGAATCCTTGCAAATGCGCCTCAGTTTATCCAGCTGATCTTCGGCGGCTCCGGTATTGTACCGGCTGCGATGGTAGCGATTTTGTTGAATATTGTACTTCCGAAAGAGGATTAAAAAATTGCCACCTTTATGGTGGCAATTTTTTTTAGAGCAACTGTTATATGAAATTGTTATGCTGCAAAAATGTCTCTGAATGAAACGCAGGTTATAGCTTTACCGGCCCACCGCTGCATTGTCCTGTCCCATCCGTTTTAACTCCGGCAATACAGTGCAGAGCATTGTGATAAAGCAGAAGCTGCCGCCGATGACGTTGGACACCGGTTCGGCAAGGAAAACACCAGCTGTGCCCATGTGGAGTGTATAGGGCATCAGATAGGTTAACGGAACGACAATAAATACCTTTCGGAGCAGGGAGAAAAAAATCGCCTGCTTCTTTTTATTTAAGGATTTAAAGGTTGTCTGACCGATATACTGCAGATCCATGAAAATAAAAGCGGCAAAATATTGTTTCAGCGCAGGGATGGCATCGGCAACCAGCACAGAGTCGGAGCTGAAAATCCGGATCAGCATACCGGGGGCGAGGATGATCAGGCTCCACATGATGGCAGTATAGCCAAAGACCATGAGTGCCATGACAATACCGGAGTTTTTGACTCGGGACGGACGGCGGGCACCGTAATTATAGCTCAGGATAGGAGAGGTTCCCTCCGTGAGCGCGTAAATCGGCGTTTCCACGAGCTGCCGCACGCTGGAAATGATGGTCATGACGGAAATATAGATATCCCCGCCGGTGACGGAAAGGACGTTGTTACAGCAGATCGTAACAAGGCTGTTGGTCAGCTGCATGACAAAGCCGGATGTACCGAGGCTGACGATATTCTTTGCATAGCCGCTACATTGGGAAAATTCTGTTTTCCGCAGAAAGCGAACCCTCAGCTCCGCCCTTTTCGTCAGGAAAAGCAGGACGAACGAGGCAGAAAGCAGCTGGGAGAGCACGGTTGCAACTGCAGCGCCCTGCACGCCGAGGCCGAAAACAAAAATAAAGAGAGGGTCAAGGAGCAGATTGGCAGCTGCGCCGATGGCGACGGAGCACATACCAACAAGGGAATATCCCTGTGCGTTGATAAAAGGATTCATGCCGACTGCGATCATGGAAGGCAGCGTGCCGATGAGATAGAGCATCATGTATGGATATGCATAGACTAAAGCATCTGCAGACGCGCCGAAGAGCACCAGAAGGGGGCGGGCAAAAACAAGACCAATCGTCATCAAAAAGGTGGCACTGACACATACCATTGTAAAAGATGTGTTCATAATGCGGTTTGCCTGTTCTGTTTCCTTTTTTCCACGGTAAATGGAAAAAAGCGGAGCACCGCCGCTTCCAAAGAGATTGGCGAATGCGCTGAGGATGACGATCAGCGGAAAGCACAGTCCCACTGCGCCGAGGGCGGCTGTGCCGCAGCCAGGGATACGGGCGATATAGATACGGTCTACGATGTTATAGAGCAGGTTCAAAATCTGGGCAACCAGCATGGGGAGGGCCGCTCCTAGAATGTTTCCGGTTACGGTTCCGTTTTCAAAATCAATTCGTTTCATAAGTCGGGAGCTTCCTTTTCTTTCGTGTTCGTTTTCCAGTATAGCAAGCTCTGTAGAGAAAGTAAATTCCGAGTTATAGGTTCCCGACCGGAATCTCTTAACACCAGGAATAAAATTTGAAATTTCCGTCATCAGGAAAAGAAAAGGATAGCGGAAAGATCTGGATTGGTGTATGATGAGGAGCGAGTTACTGTTTTTAAATTTTATGACAGGAGAAAGAAGAAAAATGTACTTATTTTTGCTTGCGTTGATTTATATTGCATTTATCAGTCTGGGACTGCCGGATTCGCTGCTTGGCTCCGGCTGGCCGGTCATGCACGCAGAGCTTGGTGTGCCGGTGTCGTATATGGGGATCATTTCAATGATCATTTCCGGTGGGACGGTTGTATCGAGCCTGTTTTCGGACAAAATGACCCGAAAATTTGGAACCAGAATCGTAACGGTTGCCAGCGTATTTCTGACCGTTATTGCACTGTTTGGATTTTCCTTTTCTTCGCAGTTTTGGATGCTGGCCGTTTTTGCAGTGCCCTATGGATTGGGAGCAGGTGCGATCGACTCGGCGTTGAACAACTATGTGGCGCTTCATTATAAAGCGAAGCATATGAGCTGGCTGCACTGCTTCTGGGGTGTGGGCACAATTGTCAGTCCGTTTATCATGGGCTATGCGCTGACGAACCGGACGTGGAACAGCGGCTATCGCATTATTGGATTTTTGCAGCTGGCCATTGCCATTCTTTTACTTTTGACGCTGCCGGTCTGGAATATCAACAAATCTGCAACGGAAACTGCTGGAAAGAGTGTCGGACTGGTAGGTGCGCTGAAAATCAAGGGCGTTCCCTTCCTGTTGCTTGGATTTTTTGCGTATTGTGCACTGGAGGCAACAGCAATGCAGTGGGCGAGCACCTACTTTGTAGAGGTAAAAGGAATTTCTACAGAGCGTGCGGCAACCTTTGCAGCTCTGTTTTACATCGGTATTACTTCCGGAAGATTTGCAAGCGGTTTTATTACGGATAAGCTTGGTGACCAGAAAATGATCCGACTGGGAACCGGAATTTTAATTTGCGGTATCCTGGTGCTGTTTCTTCCGATTGCGTCCTATCAGGCGGCGTTTGCGGCATTCCTTGTGATCGGGTTTGGCTGCGCACCGATTTATCCCTGCATCGTTCATTCTACCCCGTCCAATTTTGGAGCAGAGAACTCCGGTGCGATCATCGGCATTCAGATGGCGAGCGCATACATTGGAACGACGTTTATCCCGCCGATTTTCGGTATCCTTGGAAATTCCATCGGATTTTTCATCCTGCCGCTATATCTGCTGGTGTTCGTGGCGCTGATGATTACGATGGTTGAGGTGACCTTCCGGATCACAAAAAACAGAAATTCTCTGTAAAATCGTGGTTTTTCGCCAATTTTTGTAAAAAAAGGAGTCAGAAATTCTCGGAAAGAGGAATTTCTGGCTCTTTTTTTGCGATGACAGTTTCTTGCAGGATCCAGCAGAATCAGCCTATAATGATGCCTGTAAAGAGGAAGCAAACCGGTATTGCGAAAGGAAAAAAGATTGAAAAAAAATTTTTTCAATCGCGAGATTTGTGTCTGTGCGCACTTGATACAAACTCGACCTACGCAAAAAACGTGCGCAGAAATGAGGAAAACTATGGAACAGCTCAGCCTTACAGCAGGAAAAGAAAAAGAAAACGTGGTTCAGATTCTGACCGATTTGATGGAACATAATAGAGAATTTCAGATTATGATTACCGTTCCCGCCAGAGCGGCAGGCGAAGAAAACTCCCTGGAATATGTACAGGCAAAAGAAGTGCCCAAACGGGACCTGGAACGGGATGTCACGAACATGATCCATGACATCGGCGTACCGGCGCATATCCGTGGATATCAGTATCTGCGCGAAGCAATTCAGATGTCAGTCAAGGACATGGATATGCTCGGCTCGATCACAAAGACGTTGTATCCGGAAATTGCGAAAAAGTATGAAACGACACCGAGCAGAGTCGAGCACGCCATTCGCCATGCGATCGAGGTTGCGTGGAACCGCGGCAGGATGGAGACGTTGGACGCGCTGTTTGGATATACGATTAATACGGGAAAGGGAAAACCGACCAACTCGGAGTTCATCGCGCTGATCGCGGATAAAATCCGGTTGGCGTACCGGGAGTAGATGTTATCCAGTGTTGGCTGCGTCCCGCGCTGTGTACCGCACTGACGGAGTGCGATGTCTACATGCAACCTGTATGTGTTACTCCTGCTTATCTGTCCAGCGGTCAAATCGGGAAAGACTCTCCTTGCTGCCGGACAGGATCAAAATGTCGCCGGGGCAGAAGCGGTAGTTTGGATCGACGTGCTCGATCACCTGACCGTTATGCTCGATGGCGATGATGTTTAGACCAAACCGGGCTCGCAGATTCAATTCAACGACAGATTTCTGAACGAGGGCATCCGGGACGGACAGCTTGGTGATATTCAATTTTTCACTCAGCTGGATAAAATCCAGGACCCGGGAGTTGGAAAGCCTGGTTGCCAGGCGAATTGCCATATCACGTTCGGGATAAACGACCTGTGCGCCGAGGCGTTTTAAAATCTCGCCATGCTCCGGGCTGGTGGCTTTGGCAATGACAGTCGGAATACCGAGGCTGACGAGATTTAATGTCGTCAGGATAGAGGATTCCATATGCTCGCCGATGCAGACGACCGCAATATCGCAGTTCTGGATACCGGTTTCTGTCAGGGTTTTTTTGTCCAGGGTATTGACAACGAGTGCATTTTCGGTCAGTTCCCGCATCTCACGGACCCGCTCTTCTTCGCGATCCATGACAAGCAGCTCTGCGCCGGAGCGTGCAAGCTCTGTCGCCAGCGCTTCCCCGAAGCGCCCAAGTCCGATAATACCGTATGCAATGGCATTTTTTTTCTTTTTTCCAAACATAATATTCTCATTTCTGAGCGGTTCGCTCGCATATTTTTCCAATAAGTTATGCAAAGATCTGCGCGGTATTCCTGAATTGTGATCTTGCGCAGTGCTGGCAGAGTCTCTGCGTGCCGTGGACGGTCACTCACCCGATGGCAATTGTCCCTTCCGGGTAGCGGACGCGTTCCCCGATCGTAAAGTACCACAGGGATGCAACAGTCAGGGGTCCGAGTCTGCCGATGTACATCATAATAATAGAAAGAATCCGGCTCTGAGCGCTCAACTGTGGTGTGATGCCGGTGGAAAGACCGGAGGTGCTGAAAGCACTGATCATTTCAAACAGTACATCCCGCAGGGAAAGCTGCGGATCAAAGATCAGCATCAGATAGGAGGCTGTCATAACCAAAAAGACAGCGAGCATACTGATGACGGAGGCCTTGCGGAACGCGTCCTTTGGGATCGCGTTGTGGAAGGCTCTTTCGGAATGGTTTGTTGCTGCGGAATAGATGCCGGAGAGCAGGACAAAAAAGGTGGTGGTCTTGATGCCGCCGCCGGTGGACGCGGGAGAGGCCCCGATAAACATCAGTCCGGAAACGACCAGCAGACCTGCAGTAGAGAAATCGCTGAGGTTATAAGTGGAAAAACCGGCTGTCCGGGCGGAGACGCTGTAGAAAAAAGCGCCGAGCCAACTGATACTCTCTGTGAGTTTTAATAAAAGTGTTCCGAAAAGCAGCAGGGCAAATGTCGTGCTCAGCACAACCCGTGTGTGCATTGACTGGCGTTTCCAGGAAAAGTGTTTCAGGGGCAGCTCAAAAATGACCGGAAAGCCAATGCCGCCGGCGATTACCAGAGCACAGGTCACGAGATTTAGAAGCACATCCTTCTGATACGGAATCAGGCTTGTCCCGTTTCCGAGCACGTCGAAGCCGGAATTGTTAAAGGAAGCAACCGAATGAAACAGGCTTAAGCCTATGGCGCGAGGCAGCGGATAATCCCGGAAAAAGACAGGAAACGAAAGAAACGCGCCCAAAAGCTCAATGAGAAGTGTCGTACAAAAGATTGCTTTGACAAATCGGATCAGGCCTTTGCCGGAATCCAGGTTCATTGCATCACGGATAACACGGCGTTCTTTCAGATTGATCTTTTTTCCCATTGCGAGCATGATCCCGACACCGATGGAAGCGACACCCAGTCCTCCGATCTGGATCAGGCAGCCGAGGACAAACTGACCAAAGGGTGAAAAGGTACTGCCGGGGTCGATGACGTTTAAGCCGGTTACACAGACTGCGCTGGTGGCAGTGTAAAGGGCGTCAAGATAGGGCAGTGCGATACCGGGCTGCAGGCTGCAGGGCAGCATCAGTAAAAGGGAGCCAAGCAGGATGTAGAAAAGAAAACCGAGGGCAATGATACGCCCGGGGGAAAGCTTTTTCAAAAAGGTTGTCAAAGGCATAGGTCAAAAATCTCCGTTAAAATATAAAAATCAAAAAAGACACAGTGAAGTCATGCATATCATTATAAGCTATTTCGAAAAAAAGTTACAGTAAGAAAATCGGATTTTAAGAATTTCCTTGACAACAGCTGCAGCGACACATATACTTAACAAGTAAACAATTAACTAGTTAATAAAAGGAAAATGCGATGGGACAAGAACAAAATGAGAAGCACTGCGGGAATCCGACACCGGAAGCCAGGTTGTCATTTCTGTTTCGACGCACGGATCGGCAGCTGCGTCGTTGTATTGAAAAAAAGGTGAATCATACGGGAGTCTATCAGAGTCAGCACCGGCTTTTGATGCACTTAAATCATCATCCGAACTGTTCCCAGATCGAAATTGCGCGTGAAATGGAAATTTCGCCGGCGGCGGTTGCAGTTTCCTTAAAAAAGCTGGAAAGCGGCGGATACATTACACGGGAAACCACAGAGTCTGACAACAGGACGCACCGGGTGACGATCACGCCAAAGGGACGCAGTGTCATTGAGCGGAGCGAGCAGATGTTCTGGGAAACGGAAAAAGCGATGTTTGAAGGATTTTCAGAAGAGGAAATGCAGAGTCTCCAGCAGTTTTTCGAACGAATTTATGAAAATCTGCTGAGGGATCAGCAAAAGGAGGAATAAGGATCAAATGAAACGTTACGGAAAATATATCAGGCCCTGCTGGTATGCGTTTATACTGGGACCGCTTCTGATGCTGACGGAGGTAGCAGGAGAAGTACTGCTTCCGTCTTTTATGGCGGACATCATTAATGTCGGGGCAGCCAATCATGATGTAGGCTACATCCTTCAGAAGGGAATGATCATGATCCTGACGGCGTTCATCATGATGGCCGGCGGCGTTGGAGGAGCATGGTTTGCATCGGTTGCGGCGATCAACTTCGGCGCAGGGCTTCGAAAAGATGCATTTAAAAAAATCCAGACCTTTTCGTTTTCGGAGATCGACCGGTTCTCCACGGGCTCTCTGGTTACGCGTCTGACCAACGATATCACACAGGTGCAGAACCTGATCATGATGGCGCTTCGAATGATGCTTCGCGCCCCCGGCATGCTGATCGGCGCGATTATTATGGCGTTTTTGATGAATCGGGAGCTGGCGGCGGTATTTCTGATCGTTCTGCCGGTTATGACAGTAGTGATCCTTTTGCTTTTACGCATTGCGTATCCGAGATTTGAGTTTATGCAGAAAAAGCTGGATGCTCTAAACTCCAATATTCAGGAGGTACTGACGAATGTGCGGGTCATCAAGTCCTTCGTCCGTGAGGATTATGAAAGTGCCCGTTTTGAAAAGTCGAACGCAGAGCTAAAGGAATCCAGCTTAAATGCATTTAAGATCGCAGTTGCACAGATGCCGCTGATGATGCTGTTTATGAACCTGACAACGCTTGTTGTGGTATGGCTTGGAGGCAATCAGATCCTGGGCGGAAAGATGCAGGTCGGTGATCTGACGGCGTTTACAACCTATATTGTGCAGGTGCTGATGTCCCTGATGATGCTGGCTATGGTATTTTTGCAGAGCTCCCGGGCATTTGCGAGCGGACGCAGGATTAACGAAGTGATGGATACAAAAGTGAGTCTGACAGACGATCATGCAGCATATCCGGAAGCAGTTGTAAAAAACGGAAAGATCGAATTCCAGAATGTTTCCTTCCGATATTACAAAGACAGCGCAGAAAAAGTGCTGGATCAGATCAATCTGACGATCGAGCCGGGACAGATGATCGGTATCATCGGATCGACGGGCTGCGGCAAAACAACGCTGGTGTCCATGATTCCGCGTCTGTACGATGTGGATGAGGGAAAGGTTTTGGTGGATGGCATCGACGTTCGGGATTATTCCCTGAATCATCTGCGGGAGGGCGTTGGTATGGTGCTGCAGAAAAATGTACTCTTTTCCGGTACGATCGAAGAAAATCTGCAGTGGGGCGATGAAAATGCTGACAAAGACCAGATTCGGGAAGCTGCAGAAAGTGCACAGGCGGAAGGCTTTATTCAAAAACTGGCAGATGGATATGATACGGAGCTTGGTCAGGGCGGCGTAAACGTTTCCGGCGGTCAGAAGCAGAGACTGTGTATCGCGCGGGCACTTTTAAAACGTCCGAAAATATTGATTCTGGATGACTCCACGAGTGCGGTGGATACAGCGACAGAAGCAAGGATTCGGGAAGCTTTTTCCACGACGCTGAAGGAGACAACAAAGCTGATTATCGCACAGCGGATCGGCTCCGTGATGGAAGCGGATCAGATCATCGTGATGGACGGGGGAAAAATCGTCGGGCTTGGCAAACATGAAGCCCTTCTGGAAACCTGTAAAGCCTATCAGGAAATTTACGACTCCCAGATGAAAAAGGAGGTGATCGCATAATGGACGAGCAGAGAAAGAAAAGACTGATTGCCAAATACAGCAAGAGCAGCGCAAAGAGGCCTGAAGGATTCGGCGGTCCCGGAGGCCCGGGAGGTCCAAGACCTGGTCCTGGCGGTGGAAAAATGAAAGTCAAAAAGCCGCAGAATACCAAAAAAGCGATTGTGCGTCTGATGGGATATCTTTCTGAAGATAAGGGACGGCTGATTTTCGTCTTTTTCTGTGTCATTGCCGGGACGATTGCGAACCTCGCAGGCTCCTATATGCTGCGTCCGATCATCAACGGATTGACCGGGGAGGGCAGCAGTGCGCAGAAGCTTCTGCATTCGCTTCTGACCATGGCAGGAATTTATATCATCGGTGTCACAGCACAGTATCTGCAGCAGCGGATTATGATCGGCGTTTCCCAGGGTGCACTGGAAAAAATCCGAAACGATTTATTTGTGAAAATGCAGCATTTGCCGGTTCGGTTTTATGATACGAACAACCACGGCGACCTGATGAGCCGTTATACGAACGACCTGGATGCGGTCGGAGATATGTTGAACAACACCGTGCTGCAGATCATTTCCAGCGTGATCACTGTAGTCGGAACCCTCGGACTGATGCTCTACACGAACGTGTGGCTGACAATTGTGACGGTTGTGATGGTTCCGCTCATGATGAAAGTAGGCGGAGCAGTGGCAGGAAAGAGCCGGAAATTTTATCAGGCGCAGCAGGCAGCGATCGGTACTTTAAACGGTTATATCGAAGAAACGATGACGGGACAGAAGGTTGTAAAGGTGTTCTGCCATGAAAACGTTGCGGAGGAAGAGTTTGAATACTTAAACGACGATCTTCGCGGAAAACAGATTTTCGCTCAGTTTTTTGGAGGAATCATGGGACCGGTCATGGGCAACTTAAGCCAGGTCAGCTATTCCCTGACTGCGATGATCGGTGGTATATTATGCGTGCTGCAGGGCTTTGATATTGGCGGTCTGACTGTATTTGTCAACTATTCCAGACAGTTCTCCAGACCGATCAACGAGCTGTCCATGCAGATGAATACAATCTTTTCCGCTCTTGCGGGTGCAGAGCGTGTGTTCCAGGTGATGGATGAAGCGCCGGAAACTGCAGACGCAGCGGATGCGGTTGTTTTAAATCCCTGCAAAGGACATGTGGAGTTAAAGGATGTGACGTTTGGCTATGTGCCTGGTCATACGATTTTGAAGCATATTTCCCTGTATGCGAAGCCGGGACAGAAGATCGCGTTTGTCGGCAGTACCGGCGCGGGCAAGACGACGATCACGAACCTGATCAACCGGTTTTACGAGATCGACAGCGGAGAAATCCTGATGGATGGCGTGGATATCCGCAAGGTTGGACGAGAAAACCTGCGCAGTAATATCGCAATGGTGCTGCAGGATACGCACCTGTTTACCGGAACGATCCGGGAAAATATCCGCTATGGCAGGCTGGATGCGACCGATGCAGAGGTCGAGCAGGCGGCAAAAATGGCCAGCGCACATTCCTTTATCATGCGTCTGGAAAACGGATATGATACGATGATCGAGGGAGATGGCGCAAACTTAAGCCAGGGACAGAGACAGCTGTTAAACATTGCCCGTGCGGCAATTTCCAAGGCACCTGTCCTGATCCTGGATGAGGCAACATCCTCTGTCGATACGAGAACCGAGCGACATATTGAGCATGGTATGGATCGCCTGATGGCAGAACGGACAACTCTTGTCATCGCCCACAGGCTTTCCACTGTTCGAAATGCGAATGCGATCATGGTATTGGAAAACGGCGAAATCATCGAGCGCGGCGATCACGATCAGCTGCTGGAACAAAAAGGAAGATATTACGAGCTTTATACCGGCAAGAAACAGCTGGCGTAAAAGATTTTAAAACAAAAAAGAACCAGGCTGCAGCCTGGTTCTTTTTTGTCTGCGTCGCGGCAATGCAAACTCGCTGTGGGTGCGCAGAATAATCTGATTTTATTTCGCCGGGAAGCGGTTTAAAATCGTTTCCAGGTATTCGGTACGAATAACAGCAGCAGCGGGAACAGCTCCAGGCGTCCGGCAAGCATGTCGAAGATCAGGACAAGCTTGGAAAAGTCGGAAAACATGGAAAAGTTTCCGATCGGACCCACCAGGGAAAGACCGGGACCGATGTTGTTGAGTGTCGCAGCAACTGCAGAAAAGTTGGTGATAAGATCGAAGTTATTCAGCGCGATCAGCAGCATGGAAAAGGCAAAAATAAAAATGTAGACGCCCATGTAAACATTTGTGGAGCGGACAACCTCGTGCTCGATCGCCTTGCCGTCAATCTGGATGCGGCGTACACTCCTGGGATGCAGCAGCTGGATCAGTTCTTTTTTTACCGTTTTCAGTAGGATCAGGATGCGGGAAACCTTAATGCCGCCGCCGGTACTTCCGGCACAGGCACCGACAAACATCAGCAGGACGAGGATGGTGCGGGAAAACTCCGGCCACAGGTCAAAGTTTGTTGTGGCATAGCCGGTTGTTGTAATGATGGAAGCAACCTGGAAAATCGTCTGCTGGAATGCCTGTGCAAAGCTGCTGAAATATCCGCGTACATTGAAGGTGATCGCGAGCGTTGCTGCAGCGATAATCAACAGATAGGCACGAACTTCTTCACTTTCCCATGCCTGTCTGAATTTACGGATCAGGATCAGAAAGTAGGCGTTAAAGTTGATGCCGAACAGGATCATAAAGATCGTGATAATGACCTGACAATAGGTGGAATAGCCTGCAATGCTGTCGTTTTTGATGCCGAAGCCGCCGGTGCCCGCCGTGCCGAGGGAGAGCGTGATGGAATCAAACAGCGGCATGCCGCCAAACAGCAGGAGGAAAATCTCAATAATTGTCAGGACAATGTAAATCATGTACAAAATTTTTGCAGTGGATTTTACCTTCGGAACCAGACGGGTAACGGAGGGACCCGGGCTTTCTGCCTTCATCAGGTTCATATGGCTGCCGCCTGTGAGGGGAATCAGAGTCAGCAAAAAGACCAGAACACCCATACCGCCGATCCAGTGCGTAAAGCTGCGCCAGAACAGCAGACAGTGAGGAAGCGCTTCCACGTCTGTCAGAATGCTTGCACCGGTTGTTGTAAAGCCGGAAACGGTTTCAAACAGCGCATCGACCGGATTGGGAATATAACCGGAAAGTACAAAGGGAAGTGCACCGACACAGCTTAATACGATCCAGCAAAGTGCAGTCGTGGCAAACCCCTCACGCAGGTAGAATACACGGTTTTTCGGCTTCCTTATAACCAAAGGAAGACCGATCAGCAGGCATAACAGGACAGCAGCAACGAGTGACCAACCACTGTTTTCCTGATAGATCAGGGCTACCAGACAGGAGGGAAGCATAAAGGCCGCTTCCAGATTTAAAATCCAGCCGATAATATAAAAAATAATAGAATAGTTCATCGGGCGTACCTATTTTCTCAGGATATCCAGGATATCGCCGAGACCTTTCTGAGTGGTAACGATGATGACAGTGTCACCGACCTGGATCGTATCCTGACCACGGGGAATCCAGGTTTTACCCTTTCGGTTGATGCTGCCGATCAGCAGGTTGGATTTTAATTTCAGCTCTGCCAGCGGAATATCCGTGACGGCAGAGGTATCATGGATGGCAAATTCCAGCGCCTCTGCGCGTCCGTCCAGAATTTGATACAGCGTCTCGACGTTACTGCCGATGGAATTGGACATCGCGCGGACATACTGTAAAATATAGTCTGCCGTCAGATGCTTAGGATAAATGACGCTGCCGATATCGAGGTTGTTGATAATCTCGGTAAAGGCGATTTTTGTCACCTTTGTGATGAGTTTTGCGTTGGAGTTTGCCTTGGCGAACAGAGAGAGCAGGATATTCTCCTCATCCAGACCGGTTAAGGTCAAAAAGGATTCCGCTTCGGAAAGACCTTCTTCCAACAGCAGCTGCTTGTCCGTTCCGTCTCCATAGATGATGGTGGAATCAGGTAAAAGCACGCTCAGCTGTTCGCAGCGGTCGCGGTTATTTTCCACGATGCGGACGTTGATATTCATCGTCTGCAGGAGGTTTGCTGTGTAATAGCCGAGCTTTCCGCCGCCGACGATCATCGCGTTTTTGACCTGACCGGTTTTAAAGCCGATGTGCTTGAAAAAGGTGGAGGCATTCTGCGGGGAAGCGATGATGGACAAGAGATCGTTGTCCCGCAGGATAAAATTACCATCCGGGATCGCGATCAAGTCGCCGCGCTCTACAGCGCAGATTAAAATATCGCTGTTTGTATGGGAGCCGATCTGGCTGACCGGCATGTTATTTAAGTGAAACTCCGGTTTGATGCGGAATTTTAACAGCTCCACGCGTCCTTTTGCAAAGGTGTCGATCTTGATCGCGGAGGGAAAACGCAGCAGACGGGAAATTTCCGTTGCAGCGGTCAGCTCTGGATTGATAATCATGGAGATGCCGAGCTTTTCCTTGATGAATCCGATTTCCTTATTATAAATCGGATTGCGGACGCGGGCGATGGTATGGCAGTTGCCCGCCTTTTTGGCAATCAGGCAGCAGAGCAGGTTTAATTCGTCGGAACCGGTCACTGCAATTAACAGATCGGCTTCTTCAACGCCTGCCTCCTGCTGGATATTGACGCTGGCACCGTTTCCAAGAATGCGCAGAGCATCCAGCTCTTCCGGGATGGAGGAGAGCTTCTGGGAGGATTCATCTATCAGTACGACATCATGTTTTTCAGCGGAAAGCAGTTCCGCCAGTGTCAGGCCGACCTTGCCGCAGCCAATAATAATAATTTTCATGTTAGCCTCATCTTTTGAACTTGTTATTCGTCGTGTGTAAGGAGCAGATAGGGACTACTCCCACTCACTAGCACTCATTATAGCACGACGCAAATTTATTGCAATTGCAAAAAATATTCTTGACAAAAATTTAATTCTTCCCTATAGTGTACATAGTACACGGACAAAGATGAGGAAGAAGAAGAGTACGTTTACCCGGCTGACAGAGAGGGTCCCGGATCGCTGAAAGGAGACCTGAGCAAAGGAGAACGGAATGTGGCTTTGGAATCGGAGAGCTGAATGCGCAGCTGCGTGGTAAGCTTTCACGGTAGTCCCCGTTATCGGACAGCGGTTCTATAGGAATGACCGCGACAAGATTCCGAAACAGCTGGCGGCGCAGTCTCTGCAGCAGATCAGTTTTTCCGGAAAACAAAGGTGGTACCGCGTTTGGATTCAGACGCCCTTTGGCAGAGTTTTCTGTCGAAGGGCGTTTTTTTATCGTATAGGAAACTTCGTTTCCATAAGATAAAAAAAGCTCCGCGAGGATGCGCACTCGGCGCAAGGGTAGATGGTTGCCGAAGCAACCGCGCCTCGGCGCGAGAATGTGCCAAGGCACATTCTTTTTCATTCGCAGGATTTCTGATTTTTTCTCTCGGCGTCCCAAAGCCCTATAGCGGCAAAAATGAAAATGGAGGAAACAATGAGCAAGGAACTGGCAAAAACCTATGATCCCCATGGCATTGAGGATCGTCTGTACCAGAAATGGCTGGATAAGAAATATTTTCATGCGGAAGTAGACGAGAGCAAGAAACCGTTTACCATCGTCATTCCGCCCCCGAATATCACTGGACAGCTGCATATGGGGCATGCGCTGGACAATACCATGCAGGATATTCTGATCCGTTTTAAGAGAATGCAGGGATATAATGCACTCTGGCAGCCCGGAACAGACCATGCAAGCATTGCAACAGAGGTTAAAATTATCGAGACACTCAAAAAAGAAGGCATCGATAAGCGCGACCTTGGCAGAGAAGGATTTTTAAAGCGCGCCTGGGAATGGAAAGAGGAATACGGTGGGAGAATCATCAATCAGTTAAAGAAGCTGGGCTCCTCCTGTGACTGGGACAGACTCCGTTTCACGATGGACGAAGGCAGCAATCAGGCTGTTACAGAAGTATTCTGCCGTATGCACGAAAAAGGCTGGATTTATAAAGGAAACAGAATCGGCAACTGGTGTCCTGTCTGCAAAACTTCTATTTCTGATGCAGAGGTTGTATACGAAGAACAGGCTGGTCATTTCTGGCATATCAAATATCCGCTGATCGATGAAAACGGAGAGGTAAGCACGACAGAATTTCTGGAATTTGCGACCACCCGTCCGGAAACCATGCTGGGCGATAGTGCGGTTGCAGTTAACCCGTCCGACGAGCGTTATCAGCATCTGGTTGGCAGAAAGGTTCTGCTGCCGATTGTAAACCGTCAGATTCCGATCGTTGCGGATTCCTATGTAGATATGGAATTTGGTACCGGCGTTGTAAAGATCACTCCGGCACATGACCCGAATGACTTTGAGGTAGGAAAACGTCATAACCTGGAGCAGATTAATATCTTAAATGATGATGCAACCATCAATGAAAACGGCGGTAAGTTCGAAGGCATGGATCGCTATGAAGCGAGAAAAGCCATTGTGAAGGAATTAGATGATATGGGTCTGTTAGTCCGGATCGAAGACTACAGCCATAATGTAGGCACCCATGACCGCTGCGGCACGACCATCGAGCCTATGATCAAAAAGCAGTGGTTTGTAAAGATGGACGAGCTGATTAAGCCCGCAGTAAAAGCAGTTCAGGATAAGGAAATCCGTCTGATTCCGGAACGCATGGAAAAGACCTACTTCAACTGGACGGACAACATCAAAGACTGGTGTATTTCCAGACAGCTGTGGTGGGGACACAGAATTCCGGCTTATTATTGCGATTCCTGCGGCGAAACCGTGGTAGCGCGCACCGAGCCGACTGTTTGCCCGAAGTGCGGCGGCACACATTTTACACAGGATCCCGATACGCTGGATACCTGGTTTTCTTCCGCACTGTGGCCCTTCTCCACCCTCGGCTGGCCGGAAAAGACGAAGGAGCTGGAATATTTCTATCCGACTGATGTGCTCGTAACCGGTTACGATATCATTTTCTTCTGGGTTATCCGTATGATTTTCTCCGGATATGAACAGATGGGCGAAAAACCGTTTAAAACAGTACTGTTCCACGGACTTGTAAGAGACTCTCAGGGACGCAAGATGAGCAAATCCCTCGGAAACGGTATCGATCCGCTGGAAATCATCGACAAATACGGTGCGGACGCACTGCGCCTGACGCTGATCACCGGCAATGCGCCCGGCAACGACATGCGTTTCTACATGGAGCGTGTAGAAGCGAACAGAAACTTTGCAAACAAGGTATGGAACGCATCCCGTTTCATCCTGATGAATATGGAAGGCAAGGAAGTTCCTGCGGATGCGTCTGCGCATCTGGAGCCTGCCGATAAGTGGATTCTCTCCCGTTTGAATAACGTCGTAAAAGAAGTGACCGACAACATGGAAAACTTCGAGCTGGGTGTTGCCGTACAGAAGGTTTATGACTTTATCTGGGATGAATTCTGCGACTGGTATATCGAGATGGTAAAACCCCGTCTGTATGCGACGGACGATGCCGACAGCCAGAACGCTGCACTGTGGACGTTAAAAACTGTCCTGATCGACGCTTTAAAACTTCTGCATCCGTATATGCCTTTTATTACCGAAGAAATCTTCTGCACCCTGCAGTCCGAAGAGGAATCTATCATGATTTCCTCCTGGCCGGTTTATCAGCAAGAGAGACACTTCGAGAAAGAAGAGCAGGAGATCGAAATCCTCAAGGAAGCTGTCCGCGGCGTCCGCAACGTCCGTACCAGCATGAACGTTCCGCCTTCCAGAAAAGCCCATGTTTATGTGGTAAGCGACCAGAAAGAGCTGCAAAATACCTTTGAGGAGGGCAAGCTGTTCTTTGCATCCCTGGCGAGCGCATCCGATGTGACCTGTCAGGCGGACAAGACAGGTATCGCAGAGGACGCGGTATCCGTTGTGATCCCGAACGCAACCCTTTATATTCCATTTGCAGAGCTGGTTGATCTTGCAAAAGAGATCGAGCGTCTGGAAAAAGAAGAGAAGCGCCTCGAGGGCGAGCTTTCCAGAGTAAATGGCATGCTGCACAATGAGCGTTTCATGAGCAAGGCACCGGAAAGCAAGATCGCAGAAGAGCGCGGCAAGCTGGAAAAATACACGCAGATGATGGAACAGGTAAAAGAACGGTTAGGTCAGCTGCGCAAGTAAGCGGGAAGATGCATGCTTTCAGCGAAATATGGTTTTCTTATTAAGTTTTTTATTAATAGGAAAGTGCAGGGCGGTTTTGTAACAAAAGCAGAGCCGCTCTGTTTTTGTTCATGCAACGCTGCATTCCTGTAAACCGGTCGGGATTGCAGCATGTCCGCAGTTTCTGACGGAAAAACGCGAAAATGCGAAGTGCTTTCCTGAATTTCCGGAAAAATTAGATTGATTTTTTTGTGTGCCCTGCGTATTATAATGGTATTGAATCCATGAGGATAAGAGCAGATAAGCGGGAGGATGCGCATGATCAACTTTGAAGAAGAATTGAAAAAGTTCCATCCCAGCCTTGAAATCGATGAGGCGGAGGATGTGATTATAAACCACAATATGACAGACTTTACGGATATTCTGGTAGACATGGTCAAAGAGCAGGAAAAAGAAATGGCCGATGCCGCCGGGAAGAAAGAGTAAAGGAGCAAATATATGCAGTGCTATAATTGTGGAGCAGATCTGACAGAAAAGAATTTCTGCACGAACTGCGGGGCAGATGTTTCGAGATATAAGAAGCTTCTGAGCATTTCCAATTATTATTATAATGACGGTCTGGATAAAGCCGGTGTCCGGGATCTTTCCGGTGCGATCGAGAGTCTGAAGCTGTCGTTGAAATTCAACAAATATCATATCGAGGCGAGAAACCTCCTGGGATTGATTTATTTTGAAATGGGCGAGACCGTTCCGGCGCTGAGTGAATGGGTCATCAGCAAAAACCTCCGCCCGGAGAAAAATATCGCGGATGATTACATCAACGCTGTACAGAAGAGCCCGACGCAGCTGGAAGAGTTTGCACAGATGAGCCGGAAATATAATCAGGCGCTCAACTACTGTTATCAGGACAGCAAGGATCTGGCGAGAATTCAGTTGAAAAAGGTGCTTTCCGACCATCCGAATTTTGTACAGGCACATCTGCTTTTGGCGCTTTTGTACATGGATGCGGCGGACTGGGAGAAAGCGCGCAAGGAGCTGACCCGCTGCCTGCGGATCGACTGCGCGAATACGACGGCGCTTCGGTATATGCATGAAGTGGACATTGCGTTAAAAACCGATGATGACGGGAAATTTGTCCGCAAACAGGGAAAGGGCGAGGAAGTCGTCAAATACCAGAGCGGCAATGAGACGATTATTCAGCCGATCAGCCAGATAGAACCGAAAAAGAGCTTCGGGTGGCTGTGGGGAACGCTCGCAGGTCTTGCGGTCGGTGTAGCGGTATCCTGGTTTTTGATCCTGCCTGCGCGGGTACAGATCGCACAGACGGAGTTAAACAATAAGCTGACAGCAGTCGGGGAAGAAGCCGACCGCAAAAATGCAGAGATTTCCAGCTTAAATCAGCAGATAGAGACGCTGACTAAGGAAAATGACGAGCTGACGGCGCAGAACGGCAAGCTGTCCGGCGCGGACGGCAGCATGAGCGCGGTAGAAGCGCTGTTGAATGCGGCAAGTGTCTATATGGAGACGCCGGACGATATCGAAGCTCTTTCTGAAGCGGTGGACAAGATCAGCCGCGATGCGATGGAGAGCAGCGACACCTCCGAGGCGGCGCGTAAGCTCTATCAGCAGCTTTTGCAGGACACTGGCACAGACCTTGCAGCGAACTATTATGACACCGGCTACAAGGCATATCGTTCCGGGGATTATGAGACGGCGATTGAAAACCTGACGAAAGCGGTTTCCTATGATGAGACGAACAGTGAAGCGCTTTATGCGCTGGCAAATTCCTATCGCGACAACGGCAACAAGCGCCAGGCGAAGGAAACCTACCAGAAGGTAATTGAACTGTTCCCGAACACGGAAAAAGCAACCCAGTCCCAGCGCGCGCTGGATCAGCTGGACAATTAAAAGGCGACAATTTAAAAAGGATTTTACAAAAGAGGATGAAAAGCAGGATAGCTTTTTGTCCTCTTTTTGCTATCTACAGATTCCGAATGTTTGCAGATTGCCGTGCGGCAATTTGGGGATAGCTATTTCAAGGTTAAGGTTCCCAAGCCGTTTGTGCCTGCACGAAATTTATATAGAAAAAGGAGAGTAGCATGGAAGAGGATTATAAAATTATCGATCACTATCTGATGATCCGTCTGCCGGAAGAAATCGACCACCACAGCTGCAGCGCGATCTGCAGGAGGGCGGATCACATGATGTTGGACAACAGCGTCAGCCACATCGTGTTTGATTTTTCCGACACAAAATTTATGGACAGCTCCGGCATCGGCGTACTGGCGGGGCGTTACCGCAAGATTTCCTGTTTTGGAGGCAAGGTGTATGTGATTCACGCCAACCGGCGCATCCGGAAAATTTTGGAAATGTCGGGCATCGGCGATATCGTGGAGATGATAGATCAGGAAGAAAAGATTGAAAAACAATAGAATACACGCTCTGCGAGCATTCTATTGTCATGAATAAAATTTTTCAATCGCGAGATTTGTGTCTGCGCGCACTTGACACAAACTCGGCATGCGCAAAAAGCGTGCGCAGAAATGAGAGGAAAGCATGAATAACATGAAAGTGGAATTTGAAGCCCTGCCGGAAAACGAAGGCTTTGCGAGGGTTGCTGTAGCGGCGTTTTTGACGCCCTTAAATCCGACACTGGAGGAGATCGAGGACGTCAAAACTGCCGTTTCGGAGGCAGTTACAAACGCAGTCATCCACGGATATAAGGAGCAGGGAGGAACGATTGAAATTTCCTGTGTGCTGAAAAAGGATCTTTTGAAAATGGAAATCACCGATCAGGGCTGCGGGATCGAAAATGTGGAACAGGCGATGGAGCCGATGTTCACGACGCGCCCGGATCTGGAACGTTCCGGTATGGGATTTTCTTTTATGGAAGCGTTTATGGACTGCCTGGAGGTGGAATCGACCGTGGGGCAGGGGACGCGTGTGATCATGGAAAAGAAACTGGGAAATGCGCCGTGGGTCAGTGATCCGGATCAAGAAGAGGAGTAGCACATGGAAATATCAGTATTGATCGAAAAGGCGCAGGCAGGAGATGCGTCTGCCAGAAAAATACTGATAGAAGAAAATCTGGGACTGGTTCACCATATTGTGAAACGGTTTGCAGGGCGGGGATACGAGGCGGAGGATCTGTTCCAGACCGGAACGATCGGACTGATGAAAGCGATTGATCATTTTGATTTAAGCTACGATGTCAAATTTTCTACATATGCGGTTCCTCTGATTGCAGGAGAGATCCGGCGTTTTCTGCGCGATGATGGACCGGTCAAGGTCAGCCGGTCATTAAAGGATGCGAATTATAAGCTGCGGCAGGAGGCTGCGCGCATTCAGACGCAGGAGGGACGCGACCCGACGCTGCGCGAGCTGTGTGAAAAAACAGGAATCGCCTATGAAGACGCGGTCATGGCGGTCGCTGCAGCCGGGGAGGTTGAATCGCTGTCAAAGCCGGTCTATGAAGGGGATGGGAAAGAGATCGCGCTGATGGATCAGCTTGCGGCACGGTCTGCAGACAACACCTGGGAGGACGCAGAAAAGAACCGGCTGGTAGACCGGATGCTGTTAAAACAGCTTATAGACGAGCTTCCCGAACAGGAAAAAATCCTGATCCGGCTGCGCTACTACGAGGATCAGACGCAGGCCCAGATCGCCAAAAAACTCGGTATCAGCCAGGTGCAGGTTAGCCGGATGGAAAAGAAAATCCTGATCCGCATGCGAGAGCGGTCGGGGGTGTAGGACAGCGATGAGGACTGCATAGCTGTAGAAAGCGCTCGGCGGCAGCGATGGCAGCAGGGCAGTGCGTAGAACCAGCTGGCGGCAGATGGTACGATTTTTGTAGACAGTCCGAAAAAGAAAAAACGTCTGATCTGCATAACTTTTTTTGCCCGGGTGCATACTGTGTGAAACAGGAGGAACATACAGATGCCGAAAGAAGTGCTGTATTTAAAGCTTGAGCAAAACGCAGAGCTGTCCGGTGAAAGCGTGCATATCAGCGATCTTGGAAAATTATATTGTAAAACGCAAAGCGTGCAGAATCGATGCAGAACGCTTCCTGTTTTCCGATTTGAGGAAAAAGATAAGGGGCGCCGGGTGGTTAGCGCGCTTTTTGTGATTTCGCTTTTGCAGCAGGACAATCCGAATCTGGAGGTGGAAAGCATCGGCGCGCCGGAAACGGTGGTGGAGCAGGTAAAAGTCAGTCGTTATCCGGGCTTCTGGCAGGTGTGCAAAATCGTCTTTGTTTGCTGCATCTGCTTTTTTGGCGCAGCGTTTACGATCATGGCGTTTCATAACGACATCGGGATTCGCGAGGTGTTCGGGCAAATTTACGAGCTTTTGACCGGACAGGAGCCGCAGTCGGTTACAGCGCTGGAAATCGCGTATTCGATCGGGCTGGCACTTGGCATTTTGGTGTTTTTCAACCATATCGGTGGGAGGAGGATTACGTCCGATCCGACACCGATCGAAGTGGAAATGCGTAAATATGAAACGGACGTCAATCAGGCATTGACAGAAACTGCAGATCGGGAAAAAAAGACGCTGGACGTCTGAAAGGGGGAAAATTGTGATTTTATCGAAGCTTTTGCCGGTGGTTGTCGGACTGGGCGCAGGCATCCTCGTTTCGGCAGGCGTTTTTACGGTGCTGCTTTCAGTAGGACTTGTGCCACGCTTTGCAGGAAAGACCCACACGGGGGAAAAAATTTTTCTGTACGAGGAAATGGTTGTCTTTGGAACGCTCGTCGGCTGTCTGGCAAGCGTATTTCCGGGCGCAGTAATTTTTTGCAGGGAATGGTTGCAGAAAAGGTTGGAAGCGGGAGCAGCTTTTGAGTGTCTGGTTCTGACGGCGGAAGCCCTGACCGGTCTGTTTGCCGGAATTTTCGTCGGCTGCCTGGCACTTGCAATTGCAGAAATGCTGGACTCCATTCCGATTCTGACGCGTCGGATCGGTTTTCGGCACGGACTCGGGCTGATGGTGATTTCCATTGCGATGGGAAAAGCGGTTGGAAGCCTGTTGTATTTCTGGCATCCTATTTTTCGGTAAAAATTCCGTTATAAACGATGGATCGTGCAGCAGATTCAGATTCGGAAAGGAACAGCTTATGGAAAATTATCAGACAGATCAGTCTTTTCAGAAACAGTATGAAAAATATGTCAAACAGGTGACGCCGACACACAATCTTGCATTGCAGATGCTGCATGCATTTGTGACGGGCGGTGCAATCTGCACGGTAGGACAGATTATTTTGAACGTTGCAAAGTTAAACGGATTGGACGATGCGGCAGCAGGAAGCGTGTGCGCGATTCTGCTTGTTCTGGCGAGCGCACTTCTGACCGGCCTTAACATTTATCCGTCTCTGGTAAAGTGGGGCGGGGCGGGGGCGCTGGTTCCGATTACCGGTTTTGCCAATTCCGTAGCTGCCCCGGCGATTGAATTTCAGAAGGAGGGACAGGTATTCGGAATCGGCTGCAAAATCTTTACGATCGCCGGACCGGTTATTTTGTATGGAATTTTTGTCAGCTGGGTGCTTGGACTGATCGGATGGATCGGTTCGCTTTTATAATTTTCCCGCTCGCAGGAAATCAGTCTGCAAAAAGGCACGGGTGAACTTAGTCGATCACATGGTGCTGCAGCCACTTGCGGGAGTGGAAGCGGAGCATGAAAACGACCGCACGCACGCTCCAGTCTGCGAACATGCCGATCCAAACCGCGATGGGACCGAAGCCACAGAAGCGGCATAAAAAGATGCACAGGCTTACCCGGCACAGCCACATGCTGGCGCAGGAGGTAATCATGGAAAATTTCACATCGCCGGCTGCGCGCATGCCGTAGGCGGGAATAAAGGAAAGCACCCACGAAATCGGTTTGGTGATGGTAATAAATGCGACCATCTGCAGGCAGAGGCGGGCGCTTTCTGCTTCCATGCCACCGAGGATGGTGACAGGCTTTGCGAGCAGATAGACGACGGCACAGGAGATGAGGATGACGATTTCCGAAAGCCAGGACAGCCTTTTGATGTAATAAATCGCTTCATCTTTCCGTTTTGCACCGATACACTGACCGACGACGGTCATCAGTCCGATGCCGACACCCATGGCGGCGATTCCGTTTAACGCCTCCAGGATACTGGTCATTGCCTGCGCGGCGATGGCAACCGTACCGAGAGTGGAGACGGTTGACTGAATGGCGAGCTTGCCGAACTGGAACATGCTGTTCTCAATTCCGGATGGAATGCCGATGAATAAAACGCGTTTGATCAAAGACCAGTCCGGACGGATAGAAAAGTAGTTGCGTACATAAATCTGTTCTGCAGGGTTTCTCAGCTGCCAGATCACGACGATTGCACAGAAAATACGGGAAACCAGGGTAGAAATTGCGGCGCCGGCGACGCCCATGCCAAAGACGAAGATCAGGATCGCATTTCCTCCGATATTTAAGAAGTTGGAAAGGATGGAAATCGTCATAGGACCTTTGGTGTTGTTTTGTGCACGCAAAATGGAAGCACCTGCATCGTATAGACCGATGAATGGGAACGACAAAAGTGTGAAGAAAAAGTAAATCTGGGAGTTTGCCATAACGTCCGTGTCTACAGTGCCGAAAATTAGACGAAGCAGCGGAAAACGGAAGATCAGGCATAAAAGCGACAGCGAACAGGAAAGGACGAGCATAACGAAAAGCACCTGCTCTGCGGAACGCTTCGCCTTTTTCAGGTTCTGACTGCCGAGGTACTGGGAGCAGAGGATCGCGCCGCCTGCCGCCAGCGCGGAGAGCGCCTGAATCACTAAAATGTTGATTGCATCGACGAGAGAAACTGCGGAAATTGCAGCGGAGCCGACGTTGCTGACCATCATCGTGTCGGCGGTTCCCATCAGGGAAGACAGAAGCTGCTCGACCATGATGGGGACAAGCAGCGTCCGAAGCTGTTTATTGGTGAAAAGATGTTGTGTTGCTGTTTGTTTTTTTGTGTTCACGAAAAAATCATACGCCTCCTGAAATATTGGAAAAGTCTGCGGAAAATAAAAAACCTTCTGTATCATAGCAGAAAATAAAATGGATGAAAATAGGGAAAACAGCTCATTTTTACAGAAGAAGAAAGCCTTTTATGCTGTTAGAAAAACTACAGATGTGGTAAAATGAAAAAGATACTACTGTGGCACCCTTCCTGGAAAGAGTGCCGGCAGAAATTGGATGAAAAATCCGGAGACATGAGGGATGAGAGATGAGTGAGAAAGTACAACAGACAGAAACCGGAAATGCGCTGCAGCGTTTCCTGAAACGGAAAAACATTATTTTTTCGGCAAAACGTTATGGAATCGACGCGTTGGGCGCGATGGCGCAGGGATTGTTTGCATCGCTTTTGATCGGTACAATTATCGGAACGCTGGGAGAGCAGATCGGAAGTCAGGTGCTGGTGGACGCCGGAGGCTTTGCAAAAAGCGTGGCCGGACCGGCGATGGCAATTTCGATCGGCTATGCACTGCAGGCACCGCAGCTGGTGTTATTTTCCCTGCTTGCAGTCGGGGCGGCAGCCAATTCGCTGGGCGGGGCGGGCGGACCGCTTGCAGTTTTGATCGTTGCGATTGTGGCGGCGGAATGCGGCAAGGCGGTTTCCAAGGAAACGAAGATTGATATTTTAGTCACGCCTCTGGTGACAATCCTTTCCGGAGTGCTGCTGTCGATGTGGTGTGCGCCGACAATCGGAGCTGCTGCGAGCGCAGTCGGAAGCCTGATCATGTGGGCGACGGAGCTGCAGCCGTTCTTTATGGGTATTTTGGTATCGGTTATTGTAGGTGTTGCGCTGACGCTGCCGATCAGCTCTGCAGCAATCTGCGCGGCGCTGAACTTAACCGGGCTTGCCGGGGGTGCGGCAGTTGCGGGCTGCTGTGCGCAGATGGTCGGCTTTGCGGCGATGAGTTTCAAAGAAAACAAGTGGAGCGGACTAATTTCCCAGGGATTGGGCACAAGTATGCTGCAGATGGGCAATATCGTAAAAAATCCGCGCATCTGGATTCCACCGACACTGGCGGCAGCCATCACCGGACCGATTGCGACCTGTCTGTTCCGGCTTCAGATGAACGGACCCGCAGTTTCCTCCGGAATGGGAACCTGCGGACTGGTGGGACAGATCGGCGTTTATACCGGCTGGCTGGAAGAAATTGCAGCGGGCAGTCGGAGTCAGATTACAGCGTTTGACTGGATCGGCATGATCTTGATCTGCTTCGTGCTTCCGGCGGTGCTGAGCCTGGTGTTTGGACAGATTTTAAGAAAAATCGGCTGGATCAAAGAAGATGACCTGAAGCTGTAAAGCATTTGGACAAGAAGGCAGCATTCAGATAAAAGCGTTATCAGAGGAAAGACTGCTGCATTTACGGCAGAAAAGGAGGGTATATGATTTCTGAAAAAAAGAGCGGAGCGCCGTACTTAAACGTCTGGTTCGGCAATTTTTACCGACCGGCGTATGACGATCAGGCGTTTGTCGCAGAGGGGATGGAGCTGTTAAAAAAGCTCGGCTTCAACAGTGTTTTGCTCGATTCCAAGGACTGGGAGGATTTTCGGGAACGCTATGAGGGAAAGCCTGCGAGCCAGTATGTCGGCATGCAGGAGTTTATGATGGAGCAGATCAAAAAGCAGGGGATGAGCCATACATTTCTGGCAATTTATCTGAATGCAGATAACCTGTATCCGAATATTCGCTTTAGCCCGCCGGTGTTCGGGGAATCTGTTGTGACGGCAAAAGGCAATGACGGTCGCTGGTATCGTTATTGGTCGGAGAAAGCGCAGGAGACGATGACGGAGCACGTTTCACAGCTTTTAGAGATGTACGGTGAAAATATGACCCGGATCGAAGTGGACGGGGAAGAAAAAAAACCGCTGTGCAGCATGTGGGACCCGGTCGTTGCACCGAGCTTCGATGAGGATGGAAAAAAGCGCTATCGCAGCTGGCTTGAAAAACGTTATAACGGAGATATTAAAACCTTTAACCGCTTCTACAAAACGGAAGCAAACAGTTTTGAAACGATCGAACCCGAGCAATACTGGTTTGAACTGCGTTATCCTGGAAAAAATGGTTTTTCGGAAAAAGAGCTGGAAGATCGGGATGAAAAATGCCGCGTATGGATGGACAACCAGCGCTGGAAAAGCGACGAGCTGGTGCTTTATTTTGAAGCGATGCAGAAAAAGCTCCATGCACTTGATCCGCAGCTGTATCTGTGCCCGGATTTGAGCCAGTGGGGATATTTTTTGAACGTGGATGGAAGCTTTTTAACCGGTGCAGGGCTTTCTGATCTGTGGGATACGGCGGTGCGAGGCGCTGATTTTTACCGGATTGCCCCGTATGTGGATGCGGCGCATTTTATTTCTGTGCCGGTGCTTCCAAACGGTGACCCGGACTGCTATGTGACAGCATGTCAACACAGCATGATGCGGAATATGAATCGTGGCAGATCCTTTGTCGGCGGCATTTACTGGGGAAGATTTGTTTATAATGACCTATATGCGTGGATTTCTCCGTGTGAGGCGGTCGCCTCGATGGCGGCGTCCGGCGCTTCCGGATATGCGTCTTACGGCATGTGCGGGTTAGACGACGGCGGCGTGTTACACCGGATGCCGGAAGCATTCTGCAGGTCTTTAGAAGAAGGCAACCGCTGGTGGAAAGAGGTTGTTTTGAGGCTCGGAGTGAGAAAAGCTGCAAAGGCAGCAGTGCTGTTCCCGTCTGCGATGGCGCTTGCAGAGACGTTTGACACGGAGCACAATCATGACAGGCGGCTGGATCTTCTGGGCTGGTATAAGGCTCTGGAGGACTGGCAGATCGACGTTGACGTTGTAGATGGCAGCATTTTCAAGGATCAGACAGCAGATCAGTACGAGGTGCTCGTGCTCGCGGCAAACGACTGCTATGCGCTTGACCCGGATTCTGAACTGGAGCAGGGCATTGCAGCATGGGTAAAAAATGGCGGAATGCTGCTGCACGGACCGATGGATTTGCTTGCACAGGCGAGCGTTGGCAGCCACTGCCTTTCCCATGAAAAGGATGCGTTTGAGTGCAGCGGCGAAAAGGGAATGCTGACCGGAACGCAGTTTGGCAGCTTCGAGGAGGAAAACGCCGACGTGCTCGCAGTCTGGGAAACGGACGAAAAGCCTGCGATTGTCAAGCGCACATTTGGAAAGGGAACCGTTTGCGAAATCGGATTTTTCTACGGCTTTGAATACACCGGCAGAATCGCACCGCACGTTCCGCTGACGCAGCGCAATAACGAGCTGTACCCTTTGACCATGCTGAAAAAAGATCCCGTAGGGATGCTTCTGGAAGAAAAATTCGGCACGACACTGACCCGGAAAAAGGGCGTTGAGCGCGCAGAATTTGAAAACGGTACGGTCATCGTCAACCACAGCTCCTATCCGTGCAGAATCGATGAACCCGGAACACGCTATTTCCAGAATCCCGAACTGTACCAGGATTTGGACAGCAAAATCCTGCTCCCGCATATGGGAGTTTTTATCGAGAGGAAAGTTTGAAAAATTTTTTAAACTTTTCAGAGTGTGCTGCCGCGCGTTGACTTCTCGATGGAAGATCGTTATAATAAAGACCACGGCTTTTGCTGTGGTCTTTATTTATTCATGACAATAGAATGCTCACAGAGCATGCATTCTATTGTTGTATAGGAAACTTCGTTTCCATACGATAAGTAACGCTCTACGAGGATGCGCGCTCGGTGCAAGGGTAGATAGCTGCCAAAGCAACTGCGCCTCGGCGCGAGAATGTGCCAAGGCACATTCTTTTATCGTATAGGAAACTTCGTTTCCATACGATAAGTAACGCTCCGCGAGGATGCGCACTCGGCGCAAGGGTAGATGGTTGCCGGAGCAACCGCGCCTCGGCGCGAGAATGTGCCAAGGCACATTCTTTTTCAAAAAAAATAGAAAGTTGAGAAATTGATGATAAATAAAAAAACAAAATTTTGTAAAGCTGCAGCGCTTCTGGGCGCGGCTGTTATGATGATTTCTGCGCTGGCAGGCTGCGGGAAAAATACGAAGGTCGTTCTGACGGCGGGTCTGAAAAAGAACGAGGTATTCCGGATTTCGAGTGCATCTTGTATGCTGCCGGAGGTGATGGTATATCTGACGAACATGCAGAATCAGTATGAATCCGTCTATGGAAGCCAGATCTGGAACGCTTCCGACGGACAGCTTTCGCTGGAGCAGGAGGAACGGGAACAGGTGTTGACACAGCTGGCGAGAATCAAGGTGATGAACCTGCTCGCCCAGAAAAAAGAAGTGACGCTGGATGATAAGGAAAAGGAGCGCGCGGCAGCGGCGGGCAGGGAATATTTTACTTCCTTGAACAGCGCGGAGGTGACGGCGCTCAACGTGACGCAGGATCTGATTACGAAGATGTATGAAGAGTATGCGCTCGCGGAAAAGGTTTATCAGACGATTGTAGAAAATGTCAATCCGGAGGTAAGCGACGATGAAGCGCGCACCATCACGGTAGATAGGATCAAGGTCAGCAGTGCTGCAAAAGCTTCCCAAGTGCTTGGCAAGGCAAAGGAAGAGGGTGTGGATTTTGAGACGCTTGCGCAGGCGGAGAGCGAGGACCAAACGGTGACGCAGTCGTTTGGAAAAGGCGAGGTTCCGGAAGCACTGGAAAAGGCGGCGTTTAATCTCGGCAAGGACGAAATCAGCGACGTGGTGGAATCAGACGGAAGTTACTATATTTTAAAATGTATCAGCACGTTCGACGAGGCGCAGACCAAAGCGAATAAAGAAAAAATAGTAAAACAGCGCCAGAGCGAGGCATTCGATACGGAATATACGGCGTTTGAGCAGACATTGGTACGTCAGCTCAACGAGGAACTCTGGAATTCCGTCACGATGATTCATCAGGACGATGTCAAAACTTCCAGCTTTTTTGAAGTATACCAGATGTATTTCCAGCATCAGGAGTGAGCAGGAATAGCTGGGCATTCCGGCAGGACGTCGCGCTTCCGGCTTATGAAAACTGCCCTGTCGGACGCTGCGTTTCAGCTTATGAAAACTGCCCGACAGTGCGCTGTACCCTGTTTATGAAAAATTTAGAATTGCGGGAAACGCGGCAAGCATGCGGGTTTTCAAAGAATTATTAGCACTCAACTAAAATGAGTGCTAATTTTTTATTGACTTTTTGAAACGACAGGACTACACTATGGATAAAGCTTGGAGGAAAGCTTCTCCAGGCATCTGAAAACGAACTGAGAAAGAAAGGATCGTGATATTTCATGGCTGAAAAGCACGGAGCATTATCAATTAACAGCGACAATATTTTTCCGATTATTAAAAAGTGGTTATATTCGGATCATGACATTTTTTACAGAGAGCTGATTTCCAACGGCTGCGATGCCATTACGAAGTTAAAGAAGCTGGATATGATGGGAGAATACGAGCTTCCGGAAGGCTACAAGCCCAGAGTGGATGTTATCGTTGATCCGGATGCAAAGACCATCCAGTTTATCGATAACGGTGTCGGCATGACTGCGGATGAGGTGGAGGAATACATCAACCAGATCGCATTTTCCGGCGCGACAGATTTTATTGCAAAATATAAAGATAAGACAAACGATGACCAGATTATCGGTCATTTCGGTCTGGGCTTCTATTCCGCATTTATGGTAGCAGATGAGGTGCATATCGATACCCTTTCCTGGCAGAAGGATGCAAAGCCGGTTCACTGGGAGTGCGACGGCGGCACAGAATATGACATGCAGGATGGTACCCGCACAGAAGTCGGTACCTGCATTACCCTGTTCTTAAACGAGGACTGCCTGCAGTTCTGCAACGAGTATAAGGCAACCGAAGTGATCAAAAAGTATTGTTCCTTCATGCCTGTGGAAATTTACGTTTCCAGAGCCAATACACCTGAGACACAGACGATTCTTGCGAGTGAGAAGCTCGACAGCGATCATGTGATCGAAGAAGTGAAGAAAGAAAAGGAAGAAGATCCGGATAAGCTCAAAATTACAAAGCGTCCGGAGCTGATCAACGATACTCACCCGCTCTGGACGAAGAACCCCAGTGAATGCACAAAGGAAGAGTACGTTGATTTCTACCGCAAGGTATTTATGGATTACAAGGAGCCTCTGTTCTGGATTCATCTGAACATGGATTATCCGTTCAACTTAAAGGGTATCCTGTACTTCCCGAAGATCAACATGGAATACGAATCCATCGAGGGCGTCATCAAGCTGTACAATAATCAGGTATTTATTGCCGATAATATTAAAGAAGTAATTCCGGAATTTTTACTGCTGTTAAAGGGCGTCATTGATTGTCCTGATCTGCCGCTGAACGTGTCCAGAAGCGCGCTGCAGAACGATGGCTTTGTAAAGAAAATTTCCGATTATATTACCAAAAAGGTTGCGGATAAGCTGTCCGGCATGTGCAAGACCCAGAAGGAGGAATACGAGAAATACTGGGATGATATCGCTCCGTTTATCAAATTCGGCTGCTTAAAGGACGAAAAATTCTGCGAGAAAATGACGGATTACATCCTCTTCAAGAATCTGGACGGCAAATATATGACCCTGCCCGAGTGCCTGGAAGTCAATAAGACTGACCCGGATGAGACCCAGGAGGGTGCTGTGGATGAGAACGGCGAAAAGGTAGAAGCAGAAGTCGTAGAGGACAAGAGCGAAGATTCCGCTGAGGAAGAGAAGAAAGACAAGACCATCTACTATGTAACAGATGAAAAACAGCAGAGCCAGTACATCAACATGTTCAAGGCTGCCAAAATGGATGCCGTTATGCTGACCGACCGGATCGACCAGCCCTTTATCTCTCAGCTGGAAGCAAAGAATGAGGGGATTCATTTTGCAAGAATCGATGCTGATTTAACCGATGCATTTAAGGCAAAGACCAGCAAGAAGACGCAGGAAGAATTAAACGCGCAGGCGGAAAAGGTTGAAAAGCTGGTTCAGAAAGCACTGAAAAACGACAAGATCAAGGTAAAGATCGAAAAGCTCAAGAATAAAAAGGTATCCTCTGTTCTGACGGTTTCCGAAGAGAGCAGAAGAATGCAGGATATGATGAAGATGTATGGCGGCGGCATGGATATGAGCATGTTCGGTGCAGAGGGCGAGACGCTGGTATTGAATGCAAACCATCCGCTCGTAACCTACATTACGGAGCACGAAGACGATGCAAACACAAAGATGATCTGCGAGCAGCTCTATGATCTGGCGAAGCTCCAGAACGCACCGCTTTCTCCGGAAGCGATGACCAAGTTTGTAGCGCGCTCCAATGACATTATGCTGCTGCTTGCAAAATAAGAGCGCAGGCTGTGAAAAGGGCGTTGCTGCAAATAACTCATCAGAGAAAACTAGTACATCGTTATTTACGAAACGCTGTACTAGTAAATGCGAAGACCGCATGCAGGATGAATATACAATTCCTGTCTGCGGTCTTTTTATCGTATGGGAAACTTCGTTTCCATACGATAAAAACGCTCCGCGAGGAT
>ULQA01034024.1_pt1 | contig 40365 bp, 40 predicted proteins | sample 1954001 | NCBI WGS metagenome assembly ULQA01 (sample SAMEA4835643, study PRJEB28245) | human gut metagenome | biome: gut microbiome; material: fecal sample | place: Denmark | collected 2008 | reverse complement strand
TGTGTTTTCGTTAAACGAAAACAGGACGGTTTAACGGCGAAAACTCCGCCAAACCATCCCTGTAAAAACTCCGGAGTCGCTTTTTGCATATCTAACTATAATTCATCTGAAATCACAAAACAGATTGAACTGCATGTGGTTAGTTCGTCTGTTTATTAACTCTATATAAAATTTAAATCTGAATGCATATGACTAGTATAAAAGTAAAATTCCGCCCGTCTTCTACCATCCAAAAAGAAGGGACTCTACATTATCAAATAATCCATCATCGTGAGGTACGGAAACTTCGTACCGGTTATAGGCTATTCCCGAACGAGTGGAATACAGTTTTGAAACGAATAAATGTTTCGGCTGGAAAGAATGAAGAGCGAAGACTCTATCTGACAGCATTGAAAAAGCACATTGATACAGATCTGTTCAAAATAAAAGAATGTATCAACCGTTTGAAACAGGAAAATAAACCTTATACAGCCGACCGCATCGTAAAACTTTACTCTACTCATGAAGGAAGTTATACCTTTCTTTTGTATGGGAAAGAATTGTTGGTTGAATTGAAGAAAATAGGAAAAGTACGTACTGCCGATACCTATCGGAACGCCTTGGGCAGTTTTGAACGCTTTTTGAATGACCAAGCAGACATCCCGTTGGAAGCCATAGACTCCAATCTGATGATAGCCTATGAAAGTTGGCTTAAAGGAACCGGTATTTGCCCGAATACCAGTTCCTATTATATGCGTAATCTCAGAGCTATCTATAACCGTGCGGTGGAACAGGGTTTTGTTACCCAACAAAATCCTTTCAAGCATGTATATACCGGTATTGATAAAACAAAGAAACGTGCTGTTTCTTTGGATGTGATCCGGGAAATACGAGATTTAAAATTGACGAAAAAATCACTGGTCTTCGCCAGGGATATCTTTTTATTCAGCTTTTATACACGTGGAATGTCCTTTGTAGATATGGCATTTTTAAAAAAGCAAGACCTGCAAAATGGGATTCTTGCTTATCGGAGAAATAAGACAGGTCAGCAGTTATTTATCAAATGGGAAAAACCCATGCAGGAACTCATCGATAAATATGATACCTTTGATACCTCCTATTTGCTACCGGTTATTCGAAACAATGGTGTGGACGAGTGGCATCAATACCAGAATGCGGCTCATCGTATCAACAGAAATCTGAAGCAGATTGGCAAGCAGATTGGTTTGGATATCCCGCTTACTACTTATGTTGCGCGCCATGCATGGGCCAGTATTGCCCAAAGTAAAAATGTCCCTCTATCTGTCATCAGTAAAGCATTGGGACATAATTCGGAACAAACCACCCGAATTTATCTTAGCTCTTTAGATACATCTGTTGTGGATAAGGCAAATAACCTTATTTTAATGTCTATATAAAAATATGTATTTATATAATATTGACAAAGAAACTGTTTTGATTTTTCTGCCTCTTGATTGGGGATCTGTTTTTGGACCAGATTCATTTCTCTGATGAGAAAGATAGCAAGCTATCTGGATAAGAGAAGCGAATATGCCTCCAAAACGCTCAAAACATAGACGAAAACAACAGGAAAATAACAAATTGGTTGTTTATAAAACAATCAAAACACTTTCTTATATCGAATTCATGTTAAATGACAAAAAACAAGCCAGCCAATTCATTCTAAAAATATTTGAATTAGCCGGCTTGTTTGTATCCTTAGGTGTTCCCCTAAATAAGATTCGCCTAAACGGAAAAATGGAAAACTATCCGGTTATGCCTACGGATCAGTATCTCACATCGCGCACACAGAACACACCGGCTCTGCCGTATTTTTCCCGTTCTTCCTTGTCTTCCTCCACCATGCCTCTCTCATCTGAATAGTAGCGCATTATATGCATTTCTACCCGGCGCATTTTCTGCAACTCCCCTTCCGAATCGGTCTTCCAATAGTTCAGTATGTAGCCGGTAGGCGTATATTCGTGTCTACCGGGATAATAGCGACTGTAAGAATACGCCGTACGGCAATGGAACACGGCGCAAAGCCGGTGCTTAAAGTTATGCTTCTTTCTATCACTTAAATCGCATGTCAGACTGAGTGGGTTGTACCAGCCGTAAGCATCACCTACGGCATCCTTGTCTCCCGGCTTCACCATGGGTGAGAAAGGCAGGTTGTCCTCATCCTGGAAGAAGTTGAATGCCAGCTGAATCAATGTCAGTTCGCGTTCATTAGGCAAGCGCCACGCTCCGGCGGGGGTCACTCCGTCTCCTGCTTCGTGATAGTCTTGGGCTATGGTAAATTTCACCACTTTGGCAGAGTCTATCGTAGTGAGTTTCAATGTCTTTCCTGTCCATGTTACCTTACTGGGAGTATCTTTATCAAATCTCAGGTGATTCAGATCCTTGCACTCAAATTCCGCAGTCACATCCATTAGCATGGGTTCTTGTGCCAGCTGGAATTTCTTGTACAAACGGTTCTGCGTATCGCGTTCGTTATGGGGTTGAAGCTCCCGGTAACTGAACGAGCGCATGGCTTCGTCCGCCAAAAAGACTTCCAGTGTACGGCTTGCTTCATCGTATTTGTAATAAGGAGACGAAACTTCCCTGTCCATCCTGCCACTCACGACTCCGCTTCCCAAGCTCCTCACACTAATCATGTGTCTCAGATACGTATGACTTATGTATCCTCCCAGTTCCGACCATATTGTGGAATAAGAACCGTGTGTACTGGCCGTATATCCCTGTACGGGATTGTCGGTTATCTCTTTCCCGTCTGCTCCTATATATATATCGAAAGACGATTTCCACAAGGCGGCTTCTTTTGCCATGGCAGGCTCTCCCAGCCACATACCCACCAATTGCCCTATGGCAGGTACATACCAGCGCAGTTCTTCCTCGTCCAGATAGCCGTTGCCGTTCAAATCACGGTTACGTATCAGCATGATAACCGGATCGTCGGCCTGTCCGCTAAACGGTCGGGATTCCTTCAGACTTCCATCTTTCCTCAGTATAAAACCGGATAGGAAAGGTGAATTTTTAAGCCCCCATTCCATACCATGCATATTACAATTTCCAACCTGACCATCCAGCTTTTGCCAAGTATTCTTTCTGCCGTCCCAAACTTCCCTCTGGCCCGGTTCTGGCTCATACAGGATGGCCACCTGCTCTTCCACTGACTCCAAGCCGAATTTATTGAGAGTCTCATCGTTCATATCATAGAAGCAGGCAATGGAACGTTGTTTCAGCGTATAAACCGACTGCGACACCGCGCTCTTACCATCTTGGCTGAACTTGAGGTCGGTAGCAAGCGAGAAGATACGATCCTTGCAGTTGATAAAATCTTTCAGATGTACCGGTACCGTAATGTGCGGGTCGGGATGTCTTTCATAAAAGTTCTCATCCACAAAGCAGGTGTAGTACGCCGAATCCTCCTTGCTTGCATAAAACTCATCGAGTGCATCGAACACACTTTTCACCTTGTCAGGATGATAGTATTCCAGGAGATAGGGGCTTTCCTTATCCGGTTTTGTTCCATTATAGAAATAGTTATCCTTTTTCGTCTCTTTCGCAAACTCCAGCCACGCCAGATAGCCTTGTGCCACCTCTTTGGTAATACCGAAACTGCTCACGGATACACATTTGCCTTCCGAACCTCCGTCTGGGGTACCTTTAGGATAATACATCACCCCCATGACCCCGAAAGGTGTGTCGGTATACAGATAGACACCATTCTCAATGTCTTTCCGCATGAATTTCATCTCCACCTGGTCAAAATGGGCATCGATATGTGCGAAAGCCTCATGCTTGAACACCACTCCTTCCGCTCCCGGAGTCTTTTCGTTCTCATCTTCCACTTCCACCACTATATCATCCACTCCGTTGATGGTTACATTATACGTATAGTGATGGTCGCGCTCCACGCTGAAGTGATTGAGGTCTTTCCCGAAATTACCCAAATGGATATAATAACGGACATCGGCAGCAACCGTCTTGTCTGCATTTTCAAACCATCCGGTCAGTTCAATATAAGTAGAAGCTTTCGGAGCAAACTCAAACTTGTAGTGCCCTTTGTGATTATCGGCATTATCAGCATGAAAATCATCGGGAGCGGTCTCTTCCGTATTTTTATTGTCGGCAGTCTTCACCACCTTATCCCGCTGCCTGTATTCGGTAATCTCCACGCCGGATCTTACCTTGCGTATGTTCTCCGGCAGGTATATAGTAAAAGTGAGAGAATCCAGTAAACCGAAATTCACCGGCTTGGCATCTTCCACCAGGATACGGTCCCGCTCTTCTTCCGTCCACGCCTGTGCGGTGGGCGACACATAATGAGGTATATGGCGAACCGTGTAATCTCGCGCCGTAAACTTCACTCCTTTACCTTCCCTGATATTCATTGTAATCTTGCTCATCAGGCGTTTCAGCACAAACGAGTTGTCTTCATCGTGTTTACCGTCCGGCAACAGTGTATGAGTTTTTCCCTCTTCATCCGTATAATTGATTTGTCCCTGTTCGTTCACATGACATAATCCTGTATTGTTGTTCACCATACCCGTAAGCGGCAGATAACCGTCTACGCTGTGTATGTTTCCGTTCCACTTCGGGGTTGCTTTTTCAAAAAACTCCGCCTGAGTGCCCAGCGCATCCCCACCCGATACTCCCGGAAAGAAATTAAGGAACGAACTTTGCGCATTGCCCAACAGATAGATATACACATCGCCCACCGGAATATAGAACTTGATTTCACCGCACGTAGGGTCGTCATTATCGGCAATCCATCCGCCGGTAGCACCTTCCAGCGGCTTATTGGACGGATTGGAGAACAGATGATAGGCCAACAACTCATTTTCTTCCGGATTGTCGCTCTTCGCTTCATATACAAAAGCCATCACGCCCGAAAGCTGGGAGTCATAATCAATCTCTCCACCTGCCGCACGGGTTGTAATCGTGGTAGTGATGCCACGTCCCACACCAAACGGAAGCCTCACCTCCACCCGCTTGTCACGGTCTACTCCCTGCAAGTCGTTTCCTTCGATGAACTCATCGGTGCAAGATGCAAGCGACAGGAGCGCCAACAGTCCCGCCGCCAGAATATGATTCACTGTTTTTTTCATCATGCTGTATATTTTTGTCTGTTATTCGTCTGCCTAATTAAATTCCACATCTCCGCCTCCGGTTTCCCACGGAACAATCATCCAATGTGCTGTCATAGCCACGTGTCCGTGCATGGAAATAACGGAAAACAGCCGCAGGTTTATGTTGGCTTCCACTTCGGGCAAAGCCACATATTGCATATCAGCCTCATGTCCTTCCGTACCGTCACTTCCCACTTTATGTTCATGCGACAGTATTTTCAGATAATATCCCCTTGAACTCTCTGCTGACGGATTCTCAGGATAACGGTCTGCAATTTCATTGGAGTTGGCAAACAGATAAATCGGTTTGGCTGGCATCCACTGAAAGTTTTTCGTGTCTGTATTCCCGGCATGTGCCAAAGCCTTAATCTCGTTGATATGGGTCTTCTCCAGCAAGTTCTTTTCATACTCCTCATATTCCGGTGTCCCTTCTTGCGGAGCGGTTTCCGGTTCCTCCGGCCATCCCGCACTCAGAATTACCTTGCCGTTCTTCTGATTCTTCGAGTCGGAATTTTCACCGGCTCCCTCCAGAAAATTGAAATCTCCCGTATATTCGTACTTCTCTTTCGGAAACAGATACCCGTATTCCGGCATATTGTAGAGATACAACCCGCGCCCCATATAGAGCTGCCCCTCTCCGGCGTCTGCCACATCCGCCTTGGCAAAGTAAAGCTGTAGCTTCGCTATGCTGCGTTTCAGTTCCAGGTTTATCTCCTGATTATCGTGCGTAACTGTTCCACGATACTTACAGGTCATCGGCACAATGGCAGAGCGGTATTTTTTTCCCGTTTCATCCTTGTCTGTTTCCGTTCCGCCCGACATATATTCCGCTTCCGGCAGCCGGCTGAAAGTCAAAGACTCCAGTCTGTCCGGCGCAACTTCCAAGCCTTCGACCGGACGTACTCCCCCAGCTGTCTCACCGGGCAGTACAAAAATGTCTCCCTTGTTTTCGCTAAGCAGTTCTCCGGCCTCCTGCTCATTGGCCACTGCATAAAACCAGACTTCTCCCTTCGGCAATTTCCATTCAAAAGTATGAGCCGGCACATCCTCCCCGCCATAATAATACCCCACCGGGCTGCCATCCTGGAAAGCATACACCCTGAGCGTCTTCACCTGCGAGTCGAAATCATCCGTTTCTGCCGCCCTTGTATCGATTGAAAATTTCACCGTCACCGGTTCTCCCTTTCCGAAAAACATCCCTTCCTTTTCGTCCGGTGTACAAGCCGTCATTATCCCCGCCGTTGCGGAAAATATCCATATATATGAGTATTTCAGGATTTTCATATCTTCTCCTTCCTGTTTATGAGATTACCAATCTGCCGAAATATCCTTGCTGTCCCAATCACCCACACTCACTTTGACAGTAATGTCGGCATCACCGGCAGGTAGCGTTATTTTATAATGGTAAGTGTTCGACTTTATCCATTCCGTTGTCTGAGCTACATCCAAATATACTATCGCTTCTTTTGCCTCCGACAGCGGTTTGCCGTCATAGGCATACTTAAAGGTTACCGCCACATCCTCCGTCACCGGCTGTGGCAACAGCAACACGCCATCCAGCACGGTAGCGCTACTTCCGGCTTCTATCCGTACACTCCCGCTGCGTACGAAAGGAGTTTCCTCTTCCGCACAGTTCACCCGGCTTTGCCATGTCGAGTTTTCCGGTGTCCACAGCAAGTCACCCCTATAGTCCACACCGAAAAGTCTGATGTCCGACACTTCCGCCTGCTTCTCTCCGGTACGGACAGTTAATTTCACCTGTGCCAGTTCATGTTTGAATGCCAGAAGCACGGGCGCCATCGTTCCGCCACCCTCATAAGTCACGTCTGTCTCTGTTGCCGTCATCAAATCCACGGCATCCTTCCCCATTCCGGAAGAATCAAAGCCCGTAACCCTGAGTTCGCCCTTGTCGTTGCAGGAAACTTCGGTAGCGACACCAATCTCTTTCATTTCTTCCGGATACACCGCATAAAAGTCATAAGGCCTGCCTACAGCCCAGAAACGTTTCTCGCCATAGTTTCCCGACGGAGTAACCGAAGCGGCATCGAAAAACAGTTTCGGTCCGTCGCTTTCCCGTACCCATCCCCACAGTGTGAAATTATCCATGCCCTCCTTGTCACTTTCCACCACGGCGCGGGTGGCAACTTGTGTGCCAAAGGCAATCGGCACCTGTTGTTCCGGATTGTTTTCTCCCGTCATGCTATCGGAACAGCCGACAGCGACCAGCATGGCCGTAACAAGAAGGGAATCCTTTTTAAAATTAAGTCGCATAGGCATTTATTTTTTATTTGAATAAGTAGTGACCGGGAGGGGAACATTCAACCCCGCCCGGCCTGTTATATTTCCGCAACCCGACGGATGGAAAAAACAGGTTTGCGGCGATTCAGTTTATTTTCCGGGGTTTGAATCAGGAACGCTTGCATCGAGGTCCTGAGAATATTCAACAAAGTCATCCACTGTCACATCAAATGTGATAGGAACCAAAACAGGTTCCGGATCCGGATTTTCAGGATCGGGGTTTTCAGGGTTAAAGCCACCGCCTTCACCAAAGATAAGGGTATAAACATAACGCTTGCCCTGCTTCCAGACTTGTTCGGTTTTTCCGCTTATGTCCTTGGGTTCTCCTATCAGAGAGACGCCCACCCATGCGGTTTCCTCTTGTGAGTCCTTGTCTGGCCACAATTGTACATCAGATGCCGTATCTACCAGCTTGCATTTAACAAGCACACGTGCTGTCCCCGTGATTTTGTACTCCGGATTTTCATCTGTTCCACCGGTCTTCGTAATCCAGGGATTCAATGTCTGCGGCAAAAGGAGCAGTCCCTTATAGCCATTGTCTGTTTTAACAGTCAAGTCCCGCACAGATGCATCTTTGGAACCTACAAAACCTTGTTCCATAATCGGAGTAATATCAGCGGCATAGCTGTTCTGCTTTGCGTTCTCTTTGTTATATGCGATATCCCATGTTCCCCATGAGTCGTCAGTTTCCGTGTCTTTTTCAGTTTCCTGCCATTGGGTAGTAGTGCTCAAAGTCGGCCAGGAGAATGTACCCTGTTTCTCTATTCCATCCACTTTCACCCCGTCTACAAACACTGTCAGGTTGGAATTGGTATTTTTGATTTTGAATACAATCTGTGACAGGGCATGGCGGAAGTTGACCGTAACCGGTTGTTTACCCTCATGTTCGGCTTTCTTTTCAGCCAGGTTCAAGGCATAAAGCAGGTCTTCATTGCCGGATACGTTATAGTCTACAATTTTCTTGTCGCCATTAACTGTAATGTCAACATTACCATTCTTCATATTCGTCGGACTATACGAATAGAAGTCCACATCTGTTTCCGGCCAGAATTTGGTATCACCGTATGTCCATGTGTCGTCGGTTCTCGTCACATCGTGATTCATATACTCCAATTCTTGTGTAAAGGCGTACACATGGAAGTTATCAATACTATTTGTCGTGGTAGCCTCACTTCCTGCACGGGTAGCTTTTCCTGCTACTGCACTCAAGCTGATACCTTCACCTCGGTTCATTTCTATCGTTTCGTCATTGGTACATGCCGTTACCAATGCCATGGCCGATAGTGCCATCAGAATTGATTTCGTCTGCATAACATTAAAAAATATAAAAACTACATAATGATATCGTTTTCGACTTCCACCCAATCATCAACCTCCACATCAAATCCGCCCTCGTCCGGAAGCGGTTCCGGAAAGATCGCATTGTCAATGATGATGTGTACATGTTTTTTATCCGGAGCTTTATGTACCTGGTCGGTCACATCAAAGGTTGTATAGAATTTCTCCTTATTGGAATACCATACATAAAACATCATTTTGTGCGGACGGGCATTCTCTTCGTGATGGCCGAACGTGTAGAACTTACCGGTCATTTTCGAACTCTCGGGGTGAAGTTCCGTCTCAAAGGGAACTGTAACACACTCCCTGTCCAGTTCCTCGTTGGCAAACAGCATGGAGGGAGCCATGCTCGACAATGATCCGCAGGCCTGCGTCATATACTCCATGTTCTTAACATTACGGACCTCATAGGTGTAGGTACATATCAGTTCGGCAGGATAAAGCGTGATGACATGCTCGCTACTTTCTATCCATTCGACCTTGTCCTTGTCTGCGAAGGGAACGCATTCGTAACTTATCCCTGCTTCAGTGATTTCCACATTTCGGGCGTTACTTCCCCACATCATGTCAGGGCAGATAACGACACGCTCGTCTTCCGAACCTTTGGCCGGAGGCGCATAATGGGCACCGTTCCCATAAATGCTCTCAAATACGTTGCCATCCCGTGTATATCCCTCATGGGTGTCAAATCCTTCCATTCCTCTGAACAGTAAAGACTCCGTATCATTATTGTAACAGAGTATCCTGTACCTTCCCACTTTAATCTCTACCGGCCCTCCGTCTTTTCCTGCAAAATCGAACCGGATAGGGACCCCACCCTCTTCAGGATAAAAAAACACACACATTCCTTCCGGGTTGGCTTGCGGGGCGTTTTTCCAGTCAAAATCCACTCTGACCGTAACCACATGCGGATGATGGAAACAGAGTTCCTTGTGCTCGCATGAAAAAAGAATCATGGCCAGCAGTGCGTAAACAGTCATTCGTATTCCGATTTTCATCGTCCGCCTCCTTTCCTTTTGTTGAAGTTTCCCCTGCCAATCAGCCATACCAGCGATATTTCCGCCTTAGTAGGACCGAACCAGTGCCGTTCCTTGGTAGCCTGCCATACGTAACAGTTGTCTACCGGAGTATATTCGTAATAGGTTCCTCCCCAATACCCGACAGCGATAGTGAAGTCAATGTTCAGTCTGTATGCCACCGGCAGCGAGTAGCCGTATTCCACACCCGTGGAATAGTTCATTTTGTCCCAAAGTGTTCCTCCGGGTTTTCCACCCATATAGCCTTTTCCTCCTGTCTCAAAATCATAAGTAAAAATCTGCCCGTAAAGTCCCACATGATGTCCGGTAAGAGGCTTTTCCTTGGCGGCTTTACCGAACCATTTCCGAATGGCTATGTCACCGCCATAAGTTCTCCAATACCAGTGTCGCCGGTCTGTTTTCCACCAGGCATACATCCAGTTGGCACCTACACTCCAGTCTTTGCCAAGATAAAGTTCCACACCGATATTCGGTACAAGCAATGCGTCATACAGCATATTTGTCTTCACAGCAAGATACAGGTTTCGTGGCTGCGGAGGCATATATGGAACGAGAGATAGAGGTCCTGCCGGTTCGGGCTCGGGCACAGGCAGTTCAATGGAAGGCATTGGCATGGGAGCGATAGGATTCCATACTTTCTCATACCACAGGTATAACCGGGAGGCACGCAACTCCGGAAAATGTTTTTTATACATATACCAATAGGGCACTCCGCCACGCAGCTGCTGTATCCGCCGCAAATGGTCACCTTTTGAAAGATCGTCATTTGCCGCATCCTCTGCCAGTTCATGCAATAAATGCAGCGTTTCTTTTCGGTATGGCAGATCCGGATCATCACTCACAAGACGGATCAGACCATTCCAGTCTCTTCCGAGGAACACATTAGTTTTCAAAGAATCGGGTAATTCTCCATAGCGTGAAAGGTAATTGAACAACACATTGGCACGCTTTACTGACAAACGTCTATTCAGAGGGATACTGCCTTCCGGGGATGCACCACCTACTACCTGAATACGTTTCAATTGATAAACGGAATCCGCATAGCTTGTCCGTAGACTGTCCGCAATCCGGTCTAACGCTTCTTTGTTATTTCTACGGGATGGTTCCAATACGGAATACCCTTGTCTGAAATAGATTTTTACCGAATCCTGTATCTCTTGTGCCTGGATATGGCCTACATAAAATATCAGGAATACAAGTAAGATTTTTCTCGCTTTCATATTGATTCCATATTTGTATATAATTTATCAATACATCTCTAGGAGAAAAAGCATCATTTGTTTATTTTGTGGAGAGTATATACTTCTATAAAAAGCATTATAGTATTTTTTAAAACACCTTCAACTTCTTACAAGCAGCCTTCCCATGATTTAGGCATATTTACTCCACAATTCCCTATGGAAAATGTACCTCTCTTCATAAGAGATGAATAATACGACATATATGAACAAAATAGCCTGATAATAAGGGGCTTGATTTTTATTAGTTCCTGTTTGCTCAACAAATTGTTTTGTTGTTTCAAGAATCATTCCATTCTGTATTATCTTTTTTTGCTCATTTTTGTAGTCGTTTTCAATATTTTATGTAATTTTGCGTCGTATTATTCATCTCTTATGAAGAGACCATAATTTTTGCTCAACATTATTATCATCCTTAAACATTCCCATATCTAAGATTATTCTTTGAACAAGTATCCCTTATTTAAGATATTTCTTTTTTGTACCTCTCTTTTCAAGAGATGGGTTACCTTGTAATTATTAGCCTAATCATTTAAATATCAAGTAATTTTTATACTGTTCTTCTTTATAAAATCCGTTTTTGCTCAACAAATATTTCTTTTCGCTCAACCGTTTTTTGAGCATGAAAAATATTTTTTATCATTTATGGGGTGTTTTTCTATATTTCTTGTAATTTTGCATCAAGAAATTCATCTCTTGAAAAGAGAGGTCCATTCGCCCAATATGCTACTCTCTGCACAAGGATTTTAGAATCAGACTGTTCGCTTTATCTATAGTGGCAGTGTCCAATGAGGCCAGATAGATCCTTGTAGTGGTTTCCGAGTCATGCCCCATACCTTCACTAATTACAGAGATCGGAATATTCTTACTCCGAGCTGCGCTGGCCCAGGAATGACGGGCTACGTAATGAGTCAAAGGAACGGATAAGCCTAATTCTTTTCCTATAGTTTTCAAATGTCTGTTGATACGATGGGAGGCATTGATATATTGTTTTCTCTCATCTACACCTGATTTGACGATGATGGGGAGAAGATATGGAGACTCAGGAATATAGTAACGGTCCACGATCTCCTGCATACATGGCTCCCATTTTACAAAAAGTCGCTGCCCGGTTTTTTTCCGCCGGTATGTAAGGATACTGTTATCAAGATTCTTCTTCCTTAAGAATGCCATATCGACCATGGACATCCCCCTTGTATAAAAACTGAAAAGCAGCATGTCCCTCGCAAATCTTTTAGCCGGATAAATTGACAGGTCCAACATTCGGAGCTGTTTCATCACACGCAGTGGAACGGCCCGCTTCGTTGTCCTCTCGACTCCCGTATAGACATATTTGAAGGGAAAACGCTGGGTGACGAGTTCCTTCTCTACGGCACGGTTGTAGGTCGCACGCAAAATACGCATGTAAAAGGATATCGTGTTCATGGAGATTTCTTTAGACTTCAGCCATGCTTCGTATGCAATTATCAGATCGAAATCCATATCCCTGAGCGGCACGTCCTTCCCACCCATAAATCGCATGAAACTGTTGAGCGCGGAGTTATAGGTCTCAACGGTCCGTACTTTTCCCAGATACTTCAGGCCATTTATTACTTCCCGCATAAAAACAAGAAAGAAAAGCCCGCGATCCTCGCCGTGAAAGGCGGAAGTTACGCTATCAGCAGTGAAAGCACCTCCCTTCCGTTCCAAGGCAGTGATGATATTCTCCAGCCGGTCAATATCTTCCGTTATTTTTTTATCTAATGACAATAGATATTGTTGTCTGTCCTTATCCGGCGAAATGATGACAATCCGGGAATGACGTTTATCCCACTCGGCAGGAAACAACTTATAGGAAGTGTTGATCTGTCTTGTCACACGCCCGTGAATCACTTGATAATAAACCGTTCCCTCTCTGCCATCCACAGAGGAAGGTCTGAATTTAATTTTTACTGTAGCCATAAACTTCTGATTTAAAATTTTACAGGATGCAAAATTATCAGATACAATCACTTGCCTGTTTACGCAAAACATTGTATTTCAGAGAATAAGAATCTTATGATGACTAAATATAAAAAAGGGGAATGTAATGCCGCTTTTTGCCGGAAGGAAAATGCTTTACTCATTGGATAGGGGAGAGGTGAAATCAGCCCTCCTTCGTCCATAGCAGGTTTTGAGATATTTATGCAGCGGGAAATACTTGCTTTTATCGCTGGCTAAATGTATATTTGCAGCGTTAAAATTGTTCTTTGATTAATGCAAAAGAAAACCGAATATAGTAATTCGCTCGTTTCTAAATCGTTACCTGTAAATAGAATAGTATATTATAAATAGTTGTTTATCAGTTAGATATAAATTTTACTATGTTTCTCTATGTGTTCTCTTTGCATGAGAAATAAGGGCGTTTTTTATGATATGTGTTCGTATGTCCACCTGTGATTAGTGTAACGGGGCGTATTTTTGTACCATGATTGATGAACAAATACACTGATCTCCGATGAGGAAGGAAATTACTATCTGGCACATCAGGGACGCCTCTCTCCGCAGAATCAGTTGATGGTGCTGCATTTACGCCAGTTGTCCTTTACTCCGGAAGGTTGGCTGGTCGTTTCTCCCGAAAGGTATGCAGGCACACCGTCACGCCGTTTCACCGAAGCCGATCTGGCAGGGGAGTGGGAGATCATACGGGTACAGGAGCCGAGATATGAGCGTCAGTTGGAAGCCGGACAGATTCTTCCCGCTTCCATTTATTAAAAGACGGTACTTGCAACGGTGAAATGGTTGATGTGGAGGGAAAGTTTGTCCTTGCAAGCGGGAAGTGGCCTTTTTTGACCGAAAACTATCTGTTAATGCTTGATTTGGGTACGGAGAAGATAGAAAATCTGATTATCTTTGCAGGACACGACTGGGAGAATGAGACGGAAACCATTCTCTTTACCGGACTCGATAGTCGGGGACGTTCTGTCTGGGGAAAAAGAATAGAATAACTATATAATTTTTTATTGAAAACCATGAGAAGATACACAAATTTATTGGCTGTAGTGGCCTTATCTGCCGGAATGGCACTTCATGCGCAAACCAATGAAATGGTGATACAGACAAAGAAACTGGGAGCGGAAATCCAGCCTACCATGTACGGACTTTTTTTTGAGGATATCAACTATGCGGCCGACGGTGGCTTGTACGCCGAACTGGTGAAGAACCGCTCGTTTGAGTTTCCGCAGAACCTGATGGGATGGAAAACTTACGGTAAAGTAACTTTGATGGACGACGGTCCTTTTGAACGGAATCCGCATTATGTGCGTCTTTCCAATCCGGGACATGCCCATAAACATACCGGACTGGATAACGAAGGCTTCTTCGGTATCGGTGTCCGAAAAGGGGAGGAGTATCGTTTCTCTGTTTGGGCACGTCTGCCGCAGGGGAACGGAAAAGAAACATTGCGGATTGAATTGGTGGATACCAAATCTATGGGTGAACATCAGGCGTTTGCCACCGCTGATTTGACAGTCGATTCGAAAGAATGGAAGAAGTACCAGCTGATCTTGAAGCCGGGTATGACCCAGCCGAAATCGACACTTCGTATTTTCCTTACTTCCAAAGGAACAGTGGATCTGGAGCATATCTCTCTCTTCCCGGTCGAAACGTGGAAAGGACATGAAAACGGACTTCGCAAGGACTTGGCACAGGCTTTGGCAGATATCCATCCGGGAGTCTTCCGTTTTCCCGGTGGTTGCATTGTGGAAGGTACTGATTTGAATACCCGTTATGACTGGAAGAAATCGGTGGGTCCGGTAGAAAACCGACCTTTGAACGAGAACCGTTGGCAGTACACTTTTACCCATCGTTTCTATCCGGATTATTATCAGAGTTACGGATTGGGATTCTATGAATACTTCCTGTTATCGGAAGAAATGGGTGCCGAACCGCTTCCTATTTTGAATTGCGGTCTTTCCTGCCAATACCAGAATAACGATCCGAAAGCGCACGTTGCCGTTTGCGATCTGGACGGTTATATTCAGGATGCACTCGATCTGATTGAGTTCGCCAATGGTGATGTGAACTCTACATGGGGAAAGGTGCGCGCCGATATGGGACATCCTGCTCCTTTCAACCTGAAATTTATCGGTATCGGTAACGAGCAATGGGGAAAAGAATATCCGGAACGTCTTGAACCGTTCATAAAGGCTATTCGTAAGGCTTATCCGGATATGAAGATTGTAGGTAGTTCCGGCCCTAATTCCGAAGGAAAAGAATTTGATTATCTGTGGCCTGAAATGAAACGCTTGAAAGCTGATTTGGTAGACGAGCATTTCTATCGCCCTGAAAGTTGGTTCTTGGCTCAAGGTGCGCGTTATGATAATTACGACCGCAAAGGTCCGAAAGTTTTTGCCGGTGAATATGCTTGTCACGGTAAAGGTAAGAAATGGAATCATTTCCACGCAGCCTTGCTCGAGGCTGCCTTTATGACCGGTTTGGAACGTAATGCCGATATTGTCCATATGGCTACATACGCTCCGCTTTTCGCTCATGTGGAAGGATGGCAATGGCGTCCGGACATGATCTGGTTCGACAATCTGAATTCCGTACGCACTGTAAGCTACTATGTGCAACAGTTGTTTGCCCATAATAAGGGGACCAATGTTCTTCCGCTTACCATGAACAAGAGAAATGTGACGGGAGCTGAAGGACAGAACGGGCTTTTCGCCAGTGCGGTGTACGACAAGAATAGGAATGAGCTTATCGTAAAAGTAGCCAATACTTCCGATACGGCTCAACCGGTTTCGTTGAAATTTGAAGGCTTGAAGAAACAAAACGTATTATCTGACGGCCGTTGCATCAAGCTTCGCTCACTTGATTTGGACAAGGATAATACGCTTGAACAGCCTTTTGCCATCACTCCAAAGGAAACACCCGTGTCTATTCAGGGCCACGTGTTTACTGCCGAGCTGGAGCCGAACACATTCGCTGTTTATAAATTTACGAAGAAATAAAGGATAACATGATTCGTTTTAATAAAGCAAGGTTGGTTGGGGTTAGATTAGTTGTTTTATCATTTGTGCTGGCAGCCTTTACCGGGCTGTCGGCGCAGAATGATACTACGTTTGTTGCGAATGAAAACCCCATTATAAAATATAAGTATGTAGGTGATTCCGCTGCTATGGTACATGATGGGAAAGTGTATATTTATGACGGACACGATGAGTGTCCCCCTCTCAATGAGTATTATTTAATCAATGAGTGGTGTGTCTTTTCTTCTCCCGACTTGAAGACATGGACGGAGCATTCCGTTCCTTTGAAAGCGAAAGATTTCAGTTAGGCAAAGGGGGAAGCATGGGCAAGTCAGGTCATTGAACGGGACGGTAAGTTTTACTGGTATGTGACGGTGGAACATAAGACGATTCCCGGAAAGTCAATCGGTGTGGCTGTGTCGGATTCGCCTGTCTCTGTGCTTCAATCTTTAATAGAGGGGATTGCTCTGTAACGTCCGTTAATATAATCTTTTTCAAAGCTCCGGTCTTTCCTTATTTTATTTCCTTCCAGCTCTCTGAATTCTGCTAATGAATAGAGATCGGTAACTTCTGAATGATCTTTTTCAGTAAACCAAATCTGATCTCTACGGAATGTTTTTACATTCAATAAATTAGTGTCGTGAGTCGCAAAAATCAGTTGGGCTCCCTTAGGATTCGTCTTCGGGTTATTGAAAAGTTTAATTATATGTTGGGTTAGCAACGGATGAAGCTTGGAATCAAGTTCATCCACAATTAACGGATAACCAAAATCCAATTGGCCGATAACTAAAGCCGCTAAGTCAAATAATTTATTAGTTCCTGATGACTCATGTCCTTTCATCGAAAAACGGTTTTCTCCGATAATTTCTCCTTCATCATTGTATAAATGATTTTGGTATATAAAAGGGCGACTCTCCATTACGGAAAGCCGCCCTACATAATTATCTGATACAACCGGATGGTCTTTTATTCCAATCTGCGAGAACCGTCACCGATTACTACATCGTACACTTTCGGGCTTCTGCCGAATTTAGCTTTGAACGCAGCTTTGGTCTTTTCAACGAAGTTGTCATACAATTCGTTCTTGACAAGGTTGATTGTACAACCACCGAAACCGCCACCCATAACGCGTGAACCGGTTACGCCGTATTCTTTAGCGCAGTCGTTCAGAAAGTCGAGTTCTTCGCAGCTTACTTCGTACAACTTGCTCATGCCGTGATGAGTTTCGTACATCTTCTTACCTACAGTTTCGTAATCATCTTTTTCCAAAGCATCGCAAACGTCCAATACACGTTGGATTTCTTCGATTACGTATTCTGCACGCATATAGTCTTCGGCACTGATTTCAGCTTTAGCTTCTTCCAACATCTCCATCGTACAGTCACGCAGGAATTCTACGTGCGGATGTTTCTTCTGGATAGCGGCAACGGCAGCTTCACAACTTTGGCGGCGCTTATTGTAAGCGGAAGAAGCCAATTCGTGCTTGACAACTGAATCCATCAACACCAGACGGTAACCTTCCGGATGGAACGGAAAATACTGATATTCCAATGAACGGCAATCCAATCGGATCAAGCTACCGGCTTTACCGAATACGGAAGCGAATTGGTCCATGATACCGCAGTTCACACCACAATAATTATGCTCTGTAGCCTGACCGACCTTAGCCAGTTCAAATTTATCTATCTTGTTGTCACCGAACAATTCGTTCAATGCGAAAGCGTATGTACTTTCCAAAGCAGCCGAAGAAGACATACCTGCACCCAGGGGCACATCACCTGCGAAAGCCGTATTGAATCCTTTTACGTCAACGCCACGTTTGATCATTTCACGGCAAACACCGAAAATATATCTTGCCCAACTTGCACGGGGAGCATCTTCCTCGTTCAAGCCGAATTCTACATAATCTTTCAAGTCGATAGAGTACGCTCTTACTTTGTCAGTACCGTTCGGTTTGATTTCTGCAATCATACCTTTGTCTACTGCACCCGGAAAAACGAATCCGCCATTGTAGTCGGTATGCTCACCGATCAGGTTGATACGGCCCGGAGAAGCATATAAAAAACCAGTAGTTCCGTCAAAGTGTTTAATAAAGCGACTTCTTACATATTCTGTATCCATGATATTGATATTTTAAAGATGAATAAATTGGTATATTATTATTCCACAGGAATATCTTTGTTTACATTCTTGCAACCTACCAGACCGTAGAACAGCAGATAAGCAAGAGCAGCGATAATAACCCAGTAGCTCGGCATGAAACCTGCGATATCGGCAACTATACCCTGAATGACAGGAAGGATACCGCCACCACAAACCAATACCATGAATAAGCCGGAAGCTGCAGCAAGATATTTGCCCAGTCCTTCTACTGCAAGGTTAAAGATACCACCCCACATAATGGAAGTACACAGTCCGACTAAAACTAGATACATGGCGTTAATAGGCACTTCGGCAAATCCGAAAGACAAACCACCCGTTTCGCTTTGTTGAAGTACAGGAAGATTCACTAATGTCTCAGTAGATGAGAAGATAGCAAGGATTACCAAGATCAAGCCTAAGCCGGAAGTAAATGTAAGCATAGCTTTACTGGAGACTTTGGCACCTAGTGAAGCACCGGCCAGACGTCCGACCAACATTAAGAACCAATAAGTTCCTACTACGAATCCTGAGATTGTAGACGCTATACCTGCTCCACCTTTTTCTACAGAATCTGTCAAGAACAAATTCAAAGTACCCGGCACACCCACTTCAATACCTACATATACAAAGATTGCAATAGCTCCTAAGATGAAATGGCGGAATTTCAAAGCGCCTTTCATCAATTTTCCAATAGGTTCTGTTGAAGTAGCGGCATTGGGTTCCGGTATATGTACGAACAGGAGAACAAAGAATGCAAAAGCAAATACAGCCATTGCGGTATACATCACAGGGAATATCTGAGAGATAGTCGCTTTTTCGATAGAACCGGCGATAAGGATACCTACAAACATCGGAGTAATGGTAGCCATTACAGAGTTGAAAGATCCACCGACCTGAATAAGTTGATTTCCTTTGTTGCCTTCACCTCCAAGTTTGTTCAACATCGGGTTTACGACCGTGTTAAGCAGACACATGGAGAAACCTGCAACGAATGCACCGATCAGATAAACGGCAAAAGCCATTTCCGGGCTTGAATGACCGGATAAGAATTGAATACCTACGCCTATGAAACCGATAGCCACTGCGATAAGTGCTGTTTTCTTATATCCCACACGTTGCAGCAGTATACCGCTTGGAATACCCATTACTGCATAAGCAATGAAGTTTCCGAAGTTTCCCAGCATGCCTAATGCGTTTGATACGTCGAACTGATTTTTTAGCACGATACCCATAGGGGCAGCAAGGTTAGTAACAAATGAAATCATACCGAAAAGGAAAATCATCGTAATGATTGCAATGATTTTACCGTTCTTTTTTTCTTGTGTCATGGTTCAAAAAAAATGTTAGTTTATAAATTAGGTTAGTTATTTTTAATTGTTATTCTTCTACGGAAAATTTGTAAATAGTGATTTGTTGGTACTCATCGCCCGGTAGCAAGGTAGCCGATGGAAAATGAGGTTTGTTCGGAGTATCCGGGAAACATTGAGCTTCAAAGCAGATAGCGCTTCTTGCAGGGAAGGTAGCACCGTGTGCGCCTTTGAATCCGTTGAGCCAGTTTCCGGTATAAAGCTGTACACCGGCTTCCGTTGTATATACTTCCATGAGACGTCCGCTTTTCGGATCCTTGCAGGTCGCGGCCAACTCAAGCGAACCGCTCTCTGTCTTGTTCAATACGTAGCAATGGTCATATCCTGCGCCGAATACCAATTGCTGGAACTTATCATCGATACGTTCGCCTACGGTGTGCGGAGTACGGAAATCCATCGGTGTACCTTCTACTTTGGCTATTTCTCCGGTAGGGATGGAAACTTCGTCAATAGGTGTATAGAAATCAGCGTTGATAGTAACGATATGGTCGTTGACAGTAGGAGTGGGAGCGGCTATGCCGGCAAGATTGAAGAAACCGTGATTGGTCAGATTGACTACTGTAGCTTTGTCCGTTGTAGCACGATATTCAATATTCAGAGCATTCACCTCGTCATCCAGGCGGTAAGTCATTTCTACTTCCAGATTACCGGGGAACCCCTCTTCGCCGTCGGCGGAAACATAATTGAATTGCACTGTGCCTTCATCAATCTGAACAGCGTCCCATACGCGGGCGTGGAAACCGGTAGGTCCTCCATGCAGGGAGTTCGGTCCGTTGTTGATGGTGAGTTCATGTTCTTCGCCGAACAAGGTGAATTTTCCTTTGGCAATGCGGTTGCCGTAACGTCCGATAGTCGTACTCAGGAAAGGTTCGGGACTGTTGATTACATGGTCGATACTGTCGTGTCCGAGAATCACGTTGGCATACTTACCGTTTTTATCCGGTACCATAATAGAAAGAATGGCGCATCCGTAATTTGTTACAGCTACTTCCATTCCCTTCTTGTTTTTGAGGATAAATAAATCAGTCTCTTTATTGTTTATCTCCTTTTGGAAATCTTTCCGGCTGAGCCCTGATAGATTCCCTTCTGTTGGGAATGTGTTATTCATGTCTGGTATTATTAAAATTTCCTGCAAATAAAAGGAAATTCTTTCTTACTCACAAATATTCCTATTAAATATAGTCTAAAATTTGAACTATTTTTCGTATGTTTGTTCCCGGATTGAAACAATCCGAGCGAATTTAATCTAAGTTTATAACAAGAAAAACAAAAATGTATCCATTAAAATTCGAACCCATTCTGAAGCAGACGCTTTGGGGGGGCGACAAAATTATTCCGTTCAAGCATCTGAACGCTGACTTGAAGGGAGTAGGAGAAAGCTGGGAGATTTCCGGCGTTGAAGACAATGAGTCCGTTGTGGCGAATGGCCCGGACAAAGGTTTAACCTTGGCTGATATGGTAAGAAGGTATCGCGAGGAATTGGTGGGAGAAGCGAACTATGCTCGTTTCGGAAACAAATTTCCGTTGCTCATCAAGTTTATCGATGCTAAACAGGATTTGTCCATCCAGGTACACCCGACAGACGAACTGGCGAAGAAACGCCATAATTCAATGGGTAAGACAGAAATGTGGTATGTGGTAGATGCCGACAAAGGAGCAAAGTTGCGTTCGGGATTTTCCGAACAGATTACTCCGAAAGAATATAAAGAACGTGTGTTGAACAATACGATCACTGACGTATTGCAGGAATACGAGATTCATCCGGGTGATGTGTTCTTTCTTCCTGCCGGACGTGTGCACAGTATCGGGGCAGGTTCATTCATCGCCGAGATTCAGCAGACTTCCGACATCACTTACCGTATCTACGACTTCAACCGTAAAGATGCGAATGGTAAAACCCGTGAGCTTCACACTGATTTAGCCCGTGAAGCCATCAACTATGAGGTATTGGATGATTATCGCACGAAGTACGAACCTTTGAAGGATGAACCGGTGGAATTGGTGGCTTGTCCTTACTTCACTACTTCTTTGTATGACATGACTGAAGAAATCAGTTGCGATTATTCGGAACTCGACTCATTCGTGATCTTTATCTGTATGGAGGGAGCATGTGTGATGAAAGATAATGAAGGTAATGAACTGACGGTCAATGCGGGAGAATCGATCTTGCTGCCTGCTACGACGCAGGATGTCACTATTACTCCCGTAGGAGGTAATGTGAAACTGTTGGAAACGTACGTATAATTAATACTTAATCGCCATAATTTAGTCATCCGACTTTGTTCTGTTATGATAATGGGCAAAGCCGGGTGACTTTTTATCTCTAAAGAGATAACTTTGTAAAAAATAAAGGAACAAATGACAGAGGATTATTCACATAGAAAAAAAGAGGAAGCCTGTACAAAGGAGCAGCTAAAGAACAGGCAGGTGCTTATTATTCTAGTATGTTCTATACAAAAGAGATACCTGATTATGTGAAGGAAGATATCCGTATTGGATTAAAATAGTATAAGAGAGGAGAATATCGTAGTATTTCTTCTTTTATGAATAAGTATGAGAAATGAGTCAGTATAATCTCATTATATTTCCTAGAGCGGAGGAACGCATTGATTCGGTAATTGATTTTTTATTAATAGAGTGGGGATTTCAGTCACAGCAAAAATTTATGGCAGAGTTAAAATATTGTTTTAAAATTATAGAAATAAATCCTTTTTGATATGTTGCTTTAGAGTACTATGTTTAGATGATTTCTTCATTCAGAAGAAAATAATTGTGGCTTAGGCTGTGTGTTTTCAGGTTTACTTATTATCGTTTGTAGTGAAGATGCTATTAATTGTATTTTAATATGCAAAAAGAGGAAATATTACGATTGATCAAAGAAACAATAGCTAAGACAATACCATCTGGCGCTAAAGTTATTTTATTCGGATCATAAGCTCGTGGAGATGCGAGGGAGGATTTGGATGGGGGATATTCTTATTTTACTGAATAAAGATAAAGTTGGATTAGATGACCATGATTATATTTCTTATCCTTTTTTGAACTTGGATGGACTATTGACATACAAATTCATCCCATTCTTTATACTTTTAAGGACTGGATGGAAAGGAGTTTTTCATTATTTTACAAGAATGTGGAACGAGAGGGGGTTGATTTATGTTAAGTGCAGAAGAAGAAATTCTTCCGCTTATTGATAAGACTGTAATGTTTATTTCTAAAATGGAGGATTTGTTGACTTTTAAGTAGGGTATAGTGAAGTCCCTTATTTTATCTCATATTCCTGAAGTATGCACGTATTTTCCTCATAATCTTGATTCCCATTACCACCCCATCGAATATCGCCATGCCTGTATTGAACGAACGCATAATGGCATCCGCTTTGTTGGTAGCCGGAGCTAGCGGAGCGAATATCTCGCGTGTTGTGGCAGTCATGGCTTTCTTTTGAACATGAATCTCATTTAGAAGTTTCTTTTTACGTTCTGCGATTTCTTCTAAAGTAATTTTCTGTGCTGGTGTTTGTGCACTCATAATTTATTTATTTGAATCGGTTAAAAATAAATTAGCGAGGAAGTTCACCATCGGAGAGATGATGAGCTGCTTGCGGAAAATAATAACTAGGAAGATTAGGACAATGTTGATACCGGCAATAATGGCAAAACTAGCCATGAGACCACCGACCAATGGCTCTAATATGTAAGCCAATGCAAAAAGCAGGTAAAACAGGGCTACCATGCCTAAGATAATAAGTACTAATATCATGATTAACGTTGAGAATAGTATGGTTAACTTTTCCGTTAATTCTAATTTGGTATATTCTTTCTGAAGTTCTAAATATTTCTTGAACTCGAAAAATAACTGCTGGAAATTTTCAATACTTTTATCGTCTGCAAACATGGTCGCTCTGTTTTAGTCTGTTGTTACTCATTTACTCTGCTATTTCTCCTTTCATCTCAGCTGCAATCTCGTCAACAAGATTTTCCATCTCATTACGGTTGAGCTTGATACCTTTCTTACGGAGAATCTCTGCAATTTTATGACGAGTATCTTCTCCCTTCTCAGGAGCAAATAAAATACCAAGGGCTGCGCCTACGGCTGCACCACCCAGAAAAGCTGCTAATACATTCAATCCTTTCATAATTTGTAATGTTTAAAATGATTATGATACAACAAATATAACATTTTTATTGAAAGGTTGTTCATGAAAACGAAAAAAAAGTGCTCAGTTTTATATTTATTTTTTTTCTTCTTCGGCTTTAATCTTATTTAACTGACTTTTGAGGCTAATCAATATAACTTAAGGCGTACTTTTGCTAACTAATATTGTAAATCGAAACATAATGGAAGCTAAAATTGTTTTTATTACCGGTGCCAGTAGCGGAATTGGTGAAGGTTGTGCCCGTAAGTTTGCAAAAGAGGGATGGAACTTGATTTTGAATGCGCGTACCGTGTCGAAGTTGGAGGAACTGAAGGCTGAATTGGAAAAGATGTATGGTGTGCGGGTATATATACTTCCTTTTGATGTACGTGACCGGAAGCAGGCTGCTGCAGCTTTGGAATCTTTGCCCGAAGAGTGGAAAGCGATTGATGTGCTGGTCAACAATGCCGGACTGGTGATTGGCGTGGATAAGGAGTTTGAGGGGAGTTTGGATGAGTGGGACATCATGATCGATACGAATATAAGAGGGTTGCTGGCTATGACACGCATGGTAGTACCTGGTATGGTGGAACGCGGGCGCGGACATGTTGTCAATATCGGTTCCATTGCCGGTGATGCCGCTTATCCCGGAGGAAGCGTGTATTGTGCGACTAAAGCTGCTGTAAAAGCTCTGTCGGACGGTTTGCGGATTGACTTGGTGGATACACCATTGAGAGTAACGAATATTAAGCCGGGTATGGTGGAAACAAATTTTACGGTAGTACGTTATCGTGGAGATAAAGAGGCTGCTGATAATTTTTACAAAGGGATTCGTCCGTTGACGGGAGATGATATTGCCGAGACTGTCTATTTTGCCGCATCGGCTCCCGAGCATATTCAGATTGCGGAAGTGCTTTTAATGCCTACTTATCAGGCTACGGGTACTATTTCGTACAAGAAAAAGACGGAATAGAGGTTTTTTTGCCGGATTTCTTTGCCGGATGATAAAATTTCTATTATTTTGTTGCCCGAAACTAAATGTAGATGGACAAGGATATAGAATTATTAATTAAAACATGAGTATAGGATTATGAAAAAATTAGTCGTATTGGGAATGGGAGTATGCTTGGTGCTGGCTTTTGCATCTTGTAAATCCAGCGAAAGCGCCTATAAGAAAGCTTACGAGAAAGCAAAACAGCAGGAACTGGCGGAACCGCAGGTGGAAGCTCCGGTAGAAGTGACTCCGGTAGTGGCAGCTCCTGTGGCAACACCTAAAGTGGCAGATACATCCGGCGTTCGCCAGGAAAAAGTTACAGTGGTTTCCGGCAATGAGGGATTGAAAGATTATAGTGTAGTGGCAGGTAGTTTTGGCGTTAAAGCAAATGCGGAAGGTCTGAAAGATTGGTTGGACGCACAAGGTTATCAGTCAACTATTGCGTTCAATGCAGATAAGGCGATGTATCGTGTTATCGTAAGTTCATTTGCCGATAAAGCTGCAGCAGCTGAAGCCCGTGATGCTTTTAAAGCTAAGTATCCGAACCGTTCGGATTTCCAGGGAGCCTGGTTGCTGTATCGTGTTTATTGATTTCTTTTTGGTAATATATACTTGGAAAGAACAAATGTTGTTTCCAAATAAGAAGGCGGTAACTGGGAAGTTACTGCTTTTTTATTGAAGAAAGGGTTGAATATCTATTTAGATATTTTTATCTTTCTACTAAAAGAAGTTATAAATGCCAGGAGGGAAACTTTTATAGCAAAGAAAGTTTTTACTTTTGTCAATTCTTAATTTGGAGAATTCAAAGCCTTGATGGAAATGAGGTTTTAATAAAAGAATTAAATGGAACAAAAATATGTAATGGCTGCTATTGATGCAGCATTGAAAGCAAGTGAAGAAATACTGTCTATTTATGAGGATCCGGCATCGGATTTTGAAATAGAAAGAAAGGCTGATAATTCTCCACTGACAATAGCGGACAGAAAAGCACATGAAGCAATTGTTGCCGTTTTGAGCAAGACTCCTTTCCCGATCCTTAGTGAAGAAGGGAAACATCTGGATTATGAGGTCCGCCGTAAATGGGATACGTTATGGATTGTGGATCCTTTGGATGGTACAAAGGAATTTATCAAGCGTAATGGAGAATTTACTGTAAATATTGCTTTGGTGCAAGACTCGGTGCCTGTGATAGGGGTTATTTATGTGCCTGTAAAGAGAATACTCTATTTTGCGGTTGAGGGTGTGGGAGCATATAAGTGCTCCGGTCTTGTCGGTCTGGAAGATAATACGGTGACATTGAAACAGATGATCGAAGATTCGGAACGGTTGCCTTTGGATGATCCTCGTGATCATTTCATAGTCGTTGCTTCCCGTTCGCACTTGTCGCCTGAAACGGAAGAATATATTGCAGCCCTGAGGAAAAAGAAACGCGGTGGCATTGAGTTGATATCGCGTGGAAGTTCTATGAAGATCTGTCTGGTGGCGGAAGGAGAGGCTGACGTGTATCCGCGCTTTGCTCCGACTATGGAGTGGGATACGGCTGCCGGACATGCGATTGCACGTGCTGCCGGAATGGAAGTGTATCAAGCCGGAAAGGATGAACCGTTACGATATAATAAGGAGGACTTATTGAATCCTTGGTTTATTGTTGAGCCCAAGAGAGAACACTAATTGATGTTTATATGACATTTGAAATTGTATTTGTACTATTGGCCCTATTAGGAATGGTAGCTGCCTTGGTTGCAGATAAGATGCGTCCGGGTATGATACTTTTTTCCGTAGTGGTATTATTTTTGTGTGCCGGTATTCTGACTCCCAAAGAGATGCTTGAAGGCTTTAGCAACAAAGGTATGATAACTGTTGCTTTGCTATTTCTGGTGAGTGAAGGGATCCGACAGTCGGGTACGCTGGGACAGGTGATAAAGAAGCTGTTGCCTCAGGGGAAGACAACGGTGTTTAAGGCACAGTTGCGTCTTTTACCTTCGGTGGCGTTCATCTCCGCTTTCTTGAATAATACTCCTGTCGTGGTTATCTTTGCTCCTATAATCAAGCATTGGGCCAATTCGGTGAAGCTTCCTGCTACAAAATTCTTGATACCTCTTTCTTATGTCACTATTCTAGGTGGTATTTGTACGCTGATCGGTACCTCTACTAATCTGGTGGTGCATGGTATGATATTGGATGCCGGGTTCGAAGGCTTCTCGATGTTTGAACTTGGAAAGGTAGGAATCTTTATAGCCATTGCCGGTATTATTTATCTGTTTGTTTTTTCGAAGCGTCTGTTGCCGGATGCACGTCCGGATACGGCGGTACCGGATGAGGAAGTAGAGGAAGGGGAGAAGCTGCACCGGGTAGAGGCTGTATTGGGTGCGCGTTTTCCCGGTATTAATAAGAAACTGAAGGATTTTAATTTCCAACGCCATTATGGGGCGGAAGTGAAGGAGATAAAGACACGTAACGGGCAACGTTTTGTTACGAATCTGGAAGATATAGTGCTTCATGAAGGAGATACTCTTGTGGTGATGGCTGATGATACGTTTATTCCGACATGGGGAGAATCTTCCGTATTCGTGCTGTTGACAAATGGAAGTGACCCTGATACTGCCGGAAAGAAAAAACGTTGGTTTGCTTTGTTTCTTTTGGTGTTGATGATTGTAGGTGCAACAGTGGGTGAACTTCCTATTGTGAGGGAAATGTTTCCGGATATCAAACTGGATATGTTCTTCTTTGTTTCTATTACTACTATTATTATGGCATGGACAAATCTGTTTCCTGCCCGCAAATATACTAAATACATTTCGTGGGATATCCTGATTACGATTGCTTGTGCTTTTGCGATCAGTAAGGCGATGGTAAATTCGGGAGTGGCGGATTGCGTTGCTAAGTTCATCATTGGGTTAAGTGATGATTACGGTCCGCACGTGTTGCTTGCAATGCTATTTATTATTACAAATCTGTTTACGGAGTTGATAACCAATAATGCAGCGGCGGCTTTGGCGTTTCCCTTGGCACTGTCGATCTCGACACAGATGGGAGTCAGCCCGACACCTTTCTTTGTGGTGATTTGTATGGCTGCATCTGCCAGTTTCTCTACACCGATTGGTTATCAGACGAATCTGATTGTGCAAGGTATCGGTAACTATAAGTTTATGGATTTTGTGCGTATCGGATTACCGCTAAATATTATAACCTTCTTAATTTCTGTTATTCTGATCCCGATGATCTGGAACTTTTAATAAAACTAATTTATAGATGGAAGAAAAGAATCATATATATCCTATATTTGACCGCATGATGACACGGCAAGACAAAGAAGAGCTTTTGGGACAGCATAGTGTCATGATATGGTTTACCGGACTGAGCGGGTCGGGGAAAAGTACAGTTGCCATTGCATTGGAACGCGAACTGCATAAGCGTGGACTGCTTTGCCGTATTCTGGACGGGGATAATATCCGTAGCGGAATTAATAATAATTTGGGCTTTTCGGAAACCGACCGGGTGGAGAACATTCGCCGTATAGCCGAAGTGTCAAAGTTGTTTTTGGACAGCGGCATTATAACAATTGCTGCTTTTATCAGTCCGAATAATGATATTCGCGAAATGGCAGCGAATATAATCGGAAAGGATGATTTTCTGGAAATTTTCGTAAGTACCCCGTTGGAGGAGTGTGAGAGACGCGATGTAAAGGGCTTGTATGCGAAAGCCCGCAAAGGAGAAATAAAGAATTTTACGGGAATCTCCGCGCCTTTTGAGATACCGGAACATCCGGCTTTGTCGTTGGATACTTCTAAACTAAGTTTGGAAGAATCTGTGAATCGTTTGCTGGAGCTGATTTTACCTAAAGTGAAGAATGTGAAATGAAGAATTAGGAATGAAGAATTGGTATGCGGTTGTCGGCAAATTCATAATTCGTAATTCATAACTTTTAAAATAAATGGAAGAATATAAATTAAGTCACTTGAAAGAGCTCGAAGCAGAGTCTATTCATATCATTCGCGAGGTGGCGGCGGAATTTGAGAATCCGGTGATGCTTTACAGTATCGGAAAAGATTCTTCGGTGATGGTACGTTTGGCGGAAAAAGCGTTTTATCCGGGTAAAGTACCATTCCCTTTGATGCATATCGATTCGAAATGGAAGTTCAAGGAGATGATTCAGTTCCGTGACGAATATGCAAAGAAATATGGATGGAATCTGATTGTAGAAAGTAATATGGAAGCTTTCAATGCAGGGGTGGGACCTTTTACGCATGGAAGCAAAGTACACACTGATCTGATGAAGACACAGGCATTGCTTCGTGCTCTGGATAAGTATAAGTTTGATGCAGCGTTTGGGGGAGCCCGTCGTGATGAAGAGAAATCACGTGCGAAAGAACGTATTTTCTCTTTCCGGGATAAGTTCCATCAGTGGGATCCGAAAAACCAGCGCCCTGAATTGTGGGATATTTATAATGCCCGTGTACACAAGGGGGAAAGTATTCGCGTATTTCCGTTGAGTAACTGGACAGAGTTGGATATCTGGCAGTACATTCGGCTGGAGAATATTCCGATTGTCCCGTTGTATTATGCAAAGGAACGTCCGGTAGTACAAATGGATGGTAATCTGATTATGGCGGATGATGACCGCTTGCCGGAAAAATACCGTGATCAGATTGAAATGAAGATGGTCCGTTTCCGTACGTTGGGTTGTTGGCCATTGACGGGTGCTATAGAAAGCGGAGCTTCAACAATTGAGGAGATTGTGGAAGAAATGATGACTACTACTAAGAGTGAGCGGACAACTCGCGTGATTGACTTCGACCAGGATGCGAGTATGGAGCAGAAGAAACGTGAAGGATACTTTTAATTGTAACAAGTGATGGCAGATAATAAATTAGATATAAAGGCTTTTCTGGATAAGGATGAGCAGAAAGACTTGCTGAGACTGTTGACCGCCGGTTCGGTTGATGATGGGAAATCAACGCTGATCGGACGTTTGTTGTTTGACAGTAAGAAATTGTACGAAGACCAGTTGGATGCGTTGGAGCGTGATAGCAAACGTGTAGGAAATGCGGGTGAGCATATAGACTACGCATTGTTGCTCGATGGTTTGAAAGCCGAACGGGAACAGGGTATTACGATTGATGTGGCTTATCGTTATTTTTCTACCAACGGCCGTAAGTTTATTATTGCGGATACTCCGGGACATGAGCAGTATACTCGTAATATGATCACCGGCGGATCTACGGCTAACTTAGCTATTATTCTGGTAGACGCCCGTATGGGAGTGATTACACAGACACGCCGCCATACTTTCCTGGTATCTCTGTTGGGTATCAAGCATGTCGTATTGGCCGTAAACAAGATGGACTTGGTGGACTTCTCGGAAGAACGGTTCAACGAGATTGTTGCCGAATACAAGAAATTCGTTGCTCCGTTGGGAATTCCTGATGTGAACTGTATTCCTCTTTCCGCTTTGGATGGAGATAATGTAGTGGATAAATCGGAACGTACTCCGTGGTATAAAGGAATCTCTTTGTTGGATTTTCTGGAAACCGTTCATATCGATAATGACCATAATCTGTCTGATTTCCGTTTCCCGGTTCAATATGTACTTCGCCCGAATCTGGACTTTAGAGGTTTCTGCGGTAAGGTCGCATCCGGTATTGTCCGTAAGGGGGATACAGTGATGGCACTTCCTTCGGGAAAAACGTCTAAGGTAAAAAGTATCGTAACTTATGACGGGGAGTTGGATTATGCGTTTCCACCGCAATCTGTTACATTGACTTTGGAAGATGAGATTGATGTGTCTCGTGGTGAAATGCTGGTACATCCGGATAACTTGCCTATTATCGACCGTAATTTTGAGGCAATGATGGTGTGGATGGACGAGGAACCGATGGATATCAATAAGTCTTTCTTTATCAAGCAAACGACTAATCTGAGCCGTACCCGTATTGATGCGATTAAATATAAGGTGGATGTAAACACAATGGAACACCTTTCTGTTGATAATGGACAATTGACGGCAGATAGTTTGCCATTGCAGCTCAATCAGATTGCACGTGTGGTGCTGACTACTGCCAAAGAACTTTTCTTTGATCCGTATAAGAGGAATAAGTCATGCGGTTCATTTATCTTGATTGATCCTATTACGAATAATACTTCGGCTGTCGGTATGATTATCGATCGGGTTGAGGTGAAGGATATGAGCAATACGGATGATATTCCTGTTTTGGACTTACCGAAGTTGGGAATTGCTCCGGAACATTATGAAGCTGTGGAGAAAGCAGCAAAGGAATTGGAACGTCAGGGTTTTGCTGTGAAAATAATAAAGTAAGAAAAGTATGGGATTACTCGAATTTAATAAACTTCCGATTAATACGCTGGTAGGTGCAGATTGGAAAACGTTTAAGGCTATCACTGCCGGTCGTGAAATAGATGCGGCTTACAAAGGAAAATACCGGTTGACAAAGGCGGTGTGCCGTTTACTCTCTCCATTAGCCGGATTGCAGAATAGCCGGTATGAAAAGCTATTGGCCAACCAGCCATTGGAACATGATCCGGTATTTATTCTGGGACATTGGAGAAGCGGAACTACTTTTGTTCATAATGTGTTCTCTTGCGACAAGCATTTTGGGTATAATACAACGTATCAGACTGTGTTTCCTCATTTGATGATGTGGGGACAGCCTTTCTTTAAAAAGAATATGAGTTGGCTGATGCCGGATAAACGTCCGACCGACAATATGGAACTGGCTGTGGATCTTCCGCAGGAAGAGGAATTTGCATTGTCGAATATGATGCCTTATACTTATTATAATTTTTGGTTTTTACCGAAATGTCAACAGGAATATGCAGATAAGTATCTGTTGTTTGATGATATTACAGACGCGGAGTTGAAAGTTTTTGAAGAGGTATTTACGAAACTGATTAAGATTTCTTTGTGGAATACACATGGTACTCAATTCCTTAGCAAGAATCCTCCGCACACCGGTCGGGTGAAAGAACTGGTAAAGATGTTCCCGAACGCTAAGTTTATTTACTTGATGCGTAATCCGTATACGGTATTCGAATCTACACGCAGTTTCTTTACAAATACGATTCAACCGTTGAAGTTGCAGGATATCAGCAATGAACAATTAGAGGAAAATATCCTTTCTATTTATGCAAAACTTTATCATAAGTATGAATCGGATAAACAGTTTATCCCCAAAGGTAATCTGATGGAGGTGAAGTTTGAAGATTTTGAAGCAGATGCGATGGGAATGACAGAGAATATTTATAAGTCGCTTTCTATTCCGGGATTCACGGAAGCGCGTGCTGACATAGAAAAGTATGTGGGCGGTAAGAAAGGATATAAAAAGAACAAGTATAAATATGATGATCGCACAATTCGTCTGGTTGAAGAGAATTGGGGATTTGCTTTAAAGCAATGGGAGTATAATTTATAAGAAGAAGAAAAAAGAAAGGAAAGTAATGGTTCAGAAAATTGTTCGTCGCCTGTTGATGACAGGTTTTGTTGCATTTTTTTCTTCCTTGTCTTTGATGGCGCAACATAAAGTCGAAATGGTTCCTTTTGGAGACATGGATCAATGGGTAGACCGTCAAATAAAGGAGTCGAGCATTATTGGCGGAAATACAAAGAATGTATATGCGATAGGGCCGACCACTGTAATCAAGGGAGATCAGGTTTATAAAAATATGGGTGGTTCGCCTTGGGGTACTTCAAACGTGATGGCAAAAGTAGCCGGAATTACCAAGACGAACACATCGGTTTTCCCCGAAAAAAGAGGGAATGGATACTGTGCGCGGCTGGATACTCGCATGGAAAGTGTGAAGGTGTTGGGACTGGTCAATATCACGGTGCTGGCGGCTGGTTCTATTTTTACCGGATCGGTGCATGAACCTATTAAAGGTACTAAGAATCCACAGAAGATGCTGCAGACCGGTATTCCGTTTACTAAGAAACCGGTAGCCCTTCAGTTCGATTACAAGGTGAAGATGTCGGATCGCGAAAATCGTATCCGTGCTACCGGATTCAGTAAGATTACGGATGTTCCCGGTAAAGATTATCCTGCAGCTATTCTGTTTTTACAGAAACGTTGGGAAGATGCGGAAGGAAACGTGTATGCGAAACGTATCGGTACAATGGTGACCTATTATTATCACTCTACGGACTGGAAGAATAATGTTTCCTATGAAATTATGTATGGTGATATTACAAGTCGTCCTGAATATAAGGCTCACATGATGCGTCTGCAGGTTACTGAAAGTTACACGGTCAATAGTAAAGGCGAAAGTGTACCTATTCATGAGGTGGCTTGGGGGGATGAAAATGACGTTCCTACCCATCTGTGTCTTCAGTTTACATCCAGTCACGGAGGGGCATATATAGGTTCTCCGGGAAATACATTATGGATTGATAATGTAAAGTTAGTATATTAAAGGTACAGCAGAAAAATAAGAATAGCCAATGATAAATTTGTCGTTGGCTATTTTTGTTTTATAAAAAAAAGAATGGAGGTGTGATTTTTTACGTGATTTTTTGCGTGTATTATATTAAATATCTATATTTGCAGTAATTTTTAAGAAAATAAGTTCATCTTATTCTCTTTTTGATGGAAATATATTATTTACTAAAATAAATTGAGATGAAAAAGGGTTTATTATTTATTTTATTGGCGGCAGTTTCTGTTTGTCTGCCTGCTCAGGAAAAAGAAAAAGCAGCAACCAGCTATAGCGTAGAGACAAACCGCTTTGGAGCTAATTGGTTTATTAGTGGTGGTCTGGGAGCCCAGATGTATTTTGGAGATAATGACGGTAAGTTGGATTTTGGAAAACGACTTGCTCCTGCATTGGACATTGCTGTAGGAAAGTGGTTTACTCCCGGAATCGGTTTGCGTATTGCTTATAATGGTCTTCAGGCTAAGGGAGCTGCTTTGCTTGAAGATGATGCTTACGTAAAAGGTGGAGTTATGTCTAACGGATATTATAAGCAGAAATGGAATATCGCTAATTTCCATGCTGATGTTATGTTGAATCTTACTAATATGTTCTGCGGGTATAAGGAAGACCGTCTGTATTCATTCATCCCTTATGCAGGTGCAGGATGGGTTCATTCTTGGACGAAACCGACAGATGATAATATTGGTTTTAATTTAGGTTTGATTAACCGTTTCCGTTTGTCGTCTGCTTTGGACTTCAACGTGGAAATGCGTAGCCTGTTTATGAAAAATACATTGGCTGGTGAGAATAAGGAAGCTATGTTAGGACTGACTGTAGGTGTTACTTATAAATTTAAGAAACGCGGTTGGAATGCAGTTCCTACGGTTCCGATGGTTCCGGAAAGCCAGTTGAACGATATGAGAGACAGAGTAAACGCACTGAAGGGTGAAAATGAATCTTTGAAGCGTGATCTGGTTGAAGCACGTAATAAGAAACCGGAAGTGATCGTTAAGAAAGAAGCCGGATTGGTTCCACGTCTTGTTGTTGTATTCAATATCGGTAAGAGCAATATCAGCAAGAGAGAGTACATGAATATCGAAGCTATGGCTAAGGGTATCAAGGAAAATCCAGGAAAAGTATTTACTATAACTGGATATGCTGATAAGGGTACAGGCTCTGCTGAATACAACATGAAGTTGAGTAAGAAGAGAGCTGAAGCTGTTCGTGACTTGATGGTTAACGAATTCGGAGTTCCTGCTTCTCAGTTGAAGGTTGACTATAAGGGTGGTGTTGGCAACATGTTCTATGATGATGCTAAACTGAGTCGTGTAGCAATTGTTGAAGAATAATATACACTTGAAATATTATAATAAAAGAGACGTTTCCTTTCACGGGAAGCGTCTTTTTTGTATTTTTGTGCCCCATGAGCAGAATAGTAGCAATAGATTACGGAAGAAAACGTACAGGAATAGCTGTCAGCGACACCATGCAGCTGATTGCCAATGGCTTGACGACAGTCCCTACACATGAGCTTTTGAATTTTATCGGTGATTACATCGCTAAGGAACCGGTAGAGCGGATTATTATTGGATTGCCTAAGCAAATGAATAATGAAGTTTCGGAGAATATGAAAAATATAGAACCTTTTGTCCGTTCACTGAAAAAACGTTTTCCTGAGCTTCCTGTGGAGTATGTGGATGAGCGTTTTACCTCCGTTCTTGCACATCGGACTATGCTGGAGGCAGGACTGAAAAAGAAAGACCGACAGAACAAGGCTTTGGTAGATGAGATTAGCGCTACAATTATTCTGCAAACATATTTGGAAAGTAAACGTTTTTAATATAGACAAAGAATAACTTAATTTTTTAGTAGAATATCAGATATGATTTTACCTATTTATGTATATGGCCAGCCTGTTTTAAGAAAGGTGGCAGAGGATATAACTCCGGATTATCCGAATCTGAAAGAGTTGATTGCAAATATGTTTGAAACAATGGTGCATGCGGATGGTGTAGGATTGGCTGCCCCGCAAATCGGTTTGCCAATTCGTGTTGTTACCATTACATTAGATCCGCTCTCGGAGGATTATCCTGAATTTAAAGATTTTAATAAAGCTTATATCAATCCCCATATACTAGAGGTCGGGGGAGAAGAAGTAAGTATGGAAGAAGGATGTCTGAGCCTGCCGGGTATCCATGAGACAGTGAAAAGAGGAGATAAGATTCGCGTGAAATATATGGACGAGAATTTTGTGGAACACGAGGAAGTTGTAGAAGGCTATCTGGCTCGCGTAATGCAACATGAATTCGACCATTTGGACGGTAAGATGTTTATTGATCATATTTCTCCACTTCGTAAGCAAATGATTAAGGGAAAACTGAATACGATGTTGAAGGGGAAAGCTCGCAGTTCTTATAAGATGAAACAGGTAAAATAAAGATAAAAAACGTTTATATCCCTGTTAAGTAAACGAAAAACATTATTTTTGCTTCGTTTACAAGTATAAAATGTCGATGATAAAGAGAATATTAACAGTATTATTACTGTTTCCCACACTGGTATGTGCTCAGATAAATACGGATCGGGTGATGACTATCGCCCGAAACGCTCTTTATTTTGAGGATTATGTACTTTCCATTCAGTACTTCAACCAGGTAATTAACGCTAAACCTTATTTGTATGAGCCTTATTTTTTCAGGGCTTTGGCCAAACTGAATCTGGAAGATTTTCAAGGTGCGGAAGCAGACTGTGATGCGGCTATCCAACGCAATCCGTTTGTGGTAGGTGCTTATCAGATTCGTGGCCTTGCCAGAATCCGTCAGAGCAAATTTGACGGGGCTATTGAAGATTATCAGAAGGCTTTGCATTATGATCCGGAGAATATCACTCTGTGGCATAATTTAACGTTATCTCATATTCAGAAAAAGGATTATAATTCAGCAAAAGAGGATCTGGAAAGTTTGCTGAAAGTGTCTCCCCGTTATACACGTGCTTATTTAATGAGGGGGGAAGTGTCTTTGCAGCAGAAGGACACCATTGCTGCCTTGACCGATTTCAATAAGGCGCTTGAATTGGATAAATATGATCCGGACGCATGGGCTGCACGGGCAATTGTGAAATTGCAGCAATCCAAATATGCGGAAGCGGAATCGGATTTTGACCGGGCTATTCATTTAAGTGCGAAGAATGCCGGAAACTATATTAATCGTGCATTGGCAAGATTCCATCAGAATAATCTGAGGGGGGCTATGAGTGACTATGATTTGGCATTGGATATTGATCCCAATAACTTTATCGGACATTACAATCGTGGTCTGCTTCGTGCACGGGTAGGGGATGACAACCGGGCAATTGAGGACTTTGATTTTGTCATTCAAATGGAACCGGATAATATGATGGCTGTCTTTAACCGTGGTTTACTCCGTGCGCAGACAGGTGATTATCGTGGGGCCATACAAGACTATACGACTGTTATCAATCAGTATCCTAACTTTCTGGCCGGATATTATCAGCGTTCGGAAGCTCGTAGAAAAATTGGGGATAAGAAAGGAGCGGAACAAGATGAGTTTAAGGTCATGAAAGCCCAGATTGACAAGCAGAACGGTGTGACTAATAAGGATGTTGCCCAGAATAAAGATAAAGTGGACGGAAGTGGAGATGAAGATGGAGAAAAAACACGCAAGAAGTCGGATAAGAATATGAATAACTATCGTAAGATAGTAATTGCCGATGACTCTGAAGCCGAACAGCGTTATACGAGTGATTATCGTGGACGTGTGCAGGACAAGAATGTAAATATCACGCTGGAGCCCATGTTTGCTTTGACTTATTATGAGAAAATGAGTGACGTGAAACGTTCGGTGAATTTTCATAAGTATATTGAGGACTTGAACCATACGGGAATCCTCTCTAAACGTCTCCGTATTACGAATATGGAAGCTCCGTTGACAGAAGAACAGGTGAAATTCCATTTTGCTTTGATCGATACACATACGTCCGCTATCGTGGCTGATGAAAAGAGCGCTCTGAAGCGTTTTGCCCGTGCGATTGACTTCTATCTGGTGCAGGACTTCTCAAGTGCTGTGGCTGACTTGACACAGACGATTCTGTTGGACGGTGATTTCTTCCCGGCTTATTTTATGCGTGCGCTTATCCGCTGTAAGCAACTGGAATATCAGAAGGCGGAACAAGCCGCCGAAACGAATATTCCGGGTGATAAACGTAAAGAGATTACTGCGGTTGATTATGAAGTAGTAAGGAAAGACCTGGACAAGGTGATCAATCTGGCGCCGGACTTTGTTTATGCTTACTATAACCGTGCGAATGTCTCTGCTATGCTGAAGGACTACCGGGCTGCTATTGCCGATTATGACAAGGCGATCGAGCTGAATCCTGATTTTGCGGATGCTTACTTTAATAGAGGCCTTACCCATATATTTTTAGGTAATAACAAGCTGGGCATTTCTGATTTAAGTAAAGCCGGTGAGTTGGGCATTGTTTCTGCTTATAACGTGATCAAACGTTTTACGGATCAGACGGAATAACATTTATTTGATAAAAAATGGAAAACTCAAAAGATTTACTTACTTTTGCGTTCAAATTGTGAAAATATAACATCATCTATTATGATAAAGATAAAATTTCCCGATGGCTCTGTTCGTGAATATAATGAAGGAGTGAACGGTTTACAGATTGCAGAAAGTATCAGTTCGCGTTTGGCACAAGAAGTGCTGGCTTGTGGAGTGAACGGCGAGACTTATGATTTAGGACGTCCTATTAATGAAGATGCTGATTTCGTGCTTTATAAATGGGATGATGAAGAAGGCAAACATGCTTTTTGGCATACAAGTGCTCACTTGCTGGCTGAAGCTTTGCAGGAACTTTATCCGGGCATTCAGTTCGGTATCGGTCCGGCCATTGAAAACGGATTCTATTATGATGTAGATCCGGGAGAAGCGGTAATCAAGGAAAGTGATCTGCCTGCTATTGAAGCTAAGATGCAGGAACTGGCTGCCAAGAAAGAAGATGTAGTCAGAGAGAGCATTGCCAAAGCGGATGCATTGAAGATGTTTGGCGATCGTGGGGAAACTTATAAATGTGAGTTGATTTCCGAATTGGAAGACGGACATATTACTACTTATACGCAAGGGGCATTTACTGATCTTTGCCGTGGTCCTCACTTGATGACGACTGCTCCGATCAAAGCTATCAAACTGACTACGGTAGCCGGTGCATATTGGCGTGGTCAGGAAGACCGTAAGATGTTGACACGTATTTATGGTATCACGTTCCCGAAGAAGAAAATGCTGGATGAGTATCTGGTATTGTTGGAAGAAGCCAAAAAACGTGACCACCGTAAGATCGGCAAAGAGATGCAGTTGTTCATGTTCTCGGAGACGGTAGGAAAGGGACTTCCGATGTGGCTGCCGAAAGGTACTGCATTACGTCTGCGTTTGCAGGAATTCTTGCGTCGTATCCAGACTCGCTATGACTATCAGGAAGTAATCACCCCGCCGATTGGCAACAAGTTACTATATGTGACTTCCGGTCACTATGCAAAATATGGCAAAGACGCTTTCCAACCTATTCATACTCCGGAAGAAGGAGAAGAGTACTTCTTGAAACCGATGAACTGCCCTCACCATTGTGAGATTTATAAGAACTTCCCGCGTTCATATAAAGACCTTCCATTGCGTATTGCTGAATTTGGAACAGTTTGTCGTTATGAACAAAGTGGTGAGTTGCACGGTTTAACTCGTGTACGTAGCTTTACGCAGGATGACGCTCATATTTTCTGCCGTCCGGATCAGGTAAAAGATGAATTCCTTCGTGTAATGGATATCATCTCTATTGTGTTCCGTTCTATGAATTTCCAGAATTTTGAGGCTCAGATATCATTGCGCGATAAAGTAAACCGCGAAAAATATATTGGTAGCGATGATAATTGGGAAAAGGCAGAACAGGCTATTATCGAGGCGTGTGAAGAAAAAGGATTACCTGCTAAGATTGAATATGGTGAAGCGGCTTTCTACGGTCCTAAGCTCGACTTTATGGTGAAAGATGCAATCGGTCGTCGCTGGCAGTTGGGTACTATCCAGGTAGACTATAACTTGCCGGAACGTTTTGAACTGGAATATATGGGATCTGATAATCAGAAACACCGTCCGGTTATGATCCATCGTGCACCGTTCGGATCAATGGAGCGCTTTGTTGCCGTGCTGATTGAACATACCGCCGGTAAGTTCCCATTGTGGTTGACACCCGACCAGGTTGCTATTCTGCCGATCAGTGAGAAGTTCAATGAATATGCGGAACAAGTGAAGATGTATCTGAAAACTCACGAAATCCGTGCGATTGTAGATGACCGTAACGAAAAAATAGGTCGCAAGATCCGTGATAATGAGATGAAACGTATTCCTTATATGTTGATTGTCGGCGAAAAAGAAGCAGAAAATGGTGAAGTTTCTGTTCGTAGACAAGGCGAAGGAGATAAGGGGACCATGAAATTTGAAGAATTTGCTAAAAAAATGAACGAAGAAGTTCAGAATATGATAAATAAATGGTAACTTTGCAGCCGTTTCAGAATAAATATTTAGTATAACAATAAAAAGATCAAACTAGGAAGTAAACGTTTTTAATGAAGAATGACACTTTTAAAGGGCAATACAGAATCAACGAACAGATTCGTGCCAAAGAAGTCCGCATTGTAGGCGACGATATTGAACCGAAAGTATATCCTATCTTTCAAGCCTTGAAAATGGCCGAAGAGAAAGAATTGGATTTAGTGGAAATTTCTCCTAATGCTCAACCCCCTGTTTGTCGTATTATTGATTACTCTAAATTTCTTTATCAATTAAAGAAACGCCAGAAGGAACAAAAAGCGAAGCAGGTTAAGGTCAATGTAAAAGAGATTCGTTTCGGACCTCAGACAGACGATCATGATTACAACTTCAAGTTGAAGCATGCTAAGGGCTTTTTGGAAGATGGAGATAAGGTGAAGGCCTATGTGTTCTTTAAGGGACGTTCCATCCTTTTTAAGGAGCAAGGTGAAGTTCTTTTGCTTCGTTTTGCCAACGACCTTGAAGATTACGCGAAAGTAGATCAGATGCCTATACTTGAGGGAAAGCGTATGACTATACAACTTTCTCCGAAAAAGAAAGAGGCAGCTAAAAAGCCAGCAGCACCGAAACCTGCCGCTCCTGTGCAGAAAGCTGAAAAGCCGGAAGCTGAGGAAGAATAAGAGAAAATGCGTAACGCGCAGGTATAGTGCGTTGCCATTATATATTT
>ULQA01020313.1_pt1 | contig 41855 bp, 27 predicted proteins | sample 1954001 | NCBI WGS metagenome assembly ULQA01 (sample SAMEA4835643, study PRJEB28245) | human gut metagenome | biome: gut microbiome; material: fecal sample | place: Denmark | collected 2008 | reverse complement strand
AGAGGAATATCTTCCTTTAATGTACCTTTCGGTAAAGCATAGTATACTTGAGCAATATTCAAATAATTTTCAAGATTTGTGCGGAAAGCCGGATCAAAATCTTCCTGCTTCAAAAGCGTGTCTACAGTTTCCTTTTTAATAATGATATGCTTTTCCTGTATTCTGAGAAGCCCCTCGATTAATGATTGGGTATCAGGATCTATCACAGGATATTGCTGCATATTACATAAACAAAAACGATGGATAGCTGGATGGCGGATACGTCCGGATGAAGCTGTAGCAGCGCAACCTACAACACAGGCAAGTTCTTTGTTGTTAAGATTGCCATGATTGAAGACCATAAACCACATATCTCCGTATTTACTACAAACAAGTCGGCAGAACATCTGACTGTTAGAGGAATAGATTAACGTACCCTCGTAATGCTTGGAAAAAGGAGAACCCTCTGTAGTTAAATCGCCTGAATCAATATCGAGAATTGCAGAACATTCATGCATGGAGTTGAAATCGCCCAATTTAAGGACTCCATGTACTAAAGTCTGGTCAGCATGGTCTTCCGGGTAAGCTGATGTTGGCAGATAAAAGACATGGTAGTTTCCCGTATAACCGTTGTAAGCTGGATTGTCAATTTCATAGACAAGACGTTGCTGCCCATTCTCTGCTGATGTTTTTGCGATTTCGATGGAATGAAATACAGCATTTAAGTTTAAATCCAAACCATCACATACTTTTAATAAAGTAGATAATGTAGTAGAAGATGGGGTTTTAAACATTTTGTCAATCGTTCGAGGGGACATTTTTCCAGATCTTTTTGCACATATCTCTGCGAGATCGCGAGAGGTCATGGATTTATCGACCATAATGGCTTCAATATAGGCAACGATTTTTTGGAGGATTTCTTGATTGTTCATGGCACAGGACTCCTTTCAGGAAAAGAGAAATTAATGGTTAAGTCTATAGTATCACAAACAGAAAGAAATGAAAATAATAAATGTGCAAAAAAATGCACAAAAAAATATTCAGTATGCAATGAACTACTATGTTAAATGATTGACACGCAAAATAATGCAATTTGCACAAAAAAACGCACCATAACACATTAGTTATAGTGCATATTGACAATAAATGGCAGTAATGCTATAATGTAAAAGACCTACTCCCCTGGCAAGGGAGTAGACCTAAAAAACGCTTATACAGACAAAATCGACATCAACCCTCTGGTCTAGTCCGATTGGCAGTCGGATTTTATGGGCTTGGTGTCGGCTTTATCAGTACTATTTCATGTTGTACAAGACATCGGCTAGATTCCGAATACTAATGTGTCATTACTGAGCAATCGTTGATTCGCTCCCTCTAGCTTCATTCTCCATATGCCCATTTTTCAATGGTTATAGGAAAACTTGTCAAATACAACACTCATTAGTATATCATGCAAAGAAAATGAAGTCAAGTTTTTTTGACGAGAAACATATTAAATTTGTGTGAAAAATATGTAAAATAGATACAATTTCTAAGGCTAACATAGCTTGGAAGATAGAGAAGAATGCGAGAATACATTATGAAGAAAAAAAAGAAGAAGATAGAAACGGTGCGTCTGATAACATTCGACCAGGTTGTTATCGACGTTGTAGGTGGAACTGTTTCGACAAGAAGAGAAATACTTGAAAATTTTATAGTAGCAAACAACGAAATGATGACGGTAGTTGGGGGAAACTCTCTGTCAAGATTGGGGAAGAATCTGGCAGCAGAAAGTTACGTGTTAAGGATAAACTTACGTGTTAAGGATAAACAGGGGAAAATCCCTCTGTAAGAATGATACGGGATAAAGCCACAAAAGGCATAAAAACTACTTTTTCTGGAACGGATTATGTGTATGAAATAGCCGGAATAGAAATGCAAGTCATTTCGTCCGGCTAAAATTGTCTGTATTTTTAATGATATATGACGCACAAAATCTGTTCAGAAAGGGGTGAGTTATCTTGGAGTCGGCTGGGAAAAGGTTAAGAACACGTACAGATATTGGAAAAGATATAGAGCGTTGTCTGGATGACTTAAAGATAACACATGCCGAACTTGCAGAGATGCTCAACGTTTCTGACAAAACTGTTGACAGAATGATTGGAGGAAAGGGACCTACTACTAAATATGCTTCAGCTTTAGCAAAGGTTACTGGTAAGCCTGAATCATGGTTTAAGGAAAATATTACATGGGAGGAGTGCGGAAAAGAAGAGGTTACGTCTGTTCATTTTGAAGCTAAAAATGTGACAGAAGAAGATAAGGAATTTTTGGAAAAAGCGTTTGCATTTGTGGAAAGAATGTATAAAATTCCGGACAAGAATCTTAGAAATAAACTGATGGAAAATGCAGAAAAGAATTTTGAGGGTAGTATGGAATTAATAGAATTGATGAATGGAAAAGTAAGTTGATGACGATCATTACAGGATAATCTGGGTGGTCGTTTTTTTATGCCCAAAATTCGGACAGTTTTGTCCGTCGTTTCGGCTTAATTCGGACAGTACTGGGCTGGTTGTTTGAGGGGAGAATTGATACCATTAATACATCGAACAGAGAGGAGGCAAACAGAAATGAGTAAGGATGAGTATTTAGAGTTTATCACACATCAGCCCTATGACGCAATGGGAGATTTTAGTTTCCTTTTGGATGAAAAGTCTGATAAGGCTGAAAACACTATGGTAGAAAATGAAAACATGAACGCTGATTAATCTGCGTACAGGGAGTGTTCCTGTATAGCTGGTTGATACATAAAGCAGCAAGGAGAGGCTTCGCAAGTCGCTCGGTATAAAAAAAACCGGGCAGATCGGAGTCTTTTTTTGCTGCTTTTTTTGTCTGCTGACAGCCCGGAGCCGAAAGGCAGAAAGGCGGTTGTCATGCTGACACTTAGAAAACTGAAAGAAATGGTGGAATCTCCAAAGAAAGGCGAAAAGAAACCGAGTTGTAAAAGTTTACGAGAGGGAAAATGCCCGGTTGTTGCTCAGAAGATTATTCAGAACGAGGTAGGCGTGGTCACGATCACTGTTTACAAGAACGGATATGTGGTCTATCAGGCACAGAACCGGGTAACAGTATTTCCTATCGAAGATATTTCTGGTTATCGCTATTCTTCTGTGGCAGGAAATGGATATGGATGTGATCTGACGGAATCTTACTTTGAAGAGGCTGAGTGGTATCTGCGTTTTGTTCTTCGAGGAGAAGATCGCCTGAGCATCAATCTGGATAGCTGCAATCAGAAACGTTGTATCTCCTTATCTTCGGCTATGGAAGAAATGCAGCTTGGAGAAAGCACTGCACCGGACATGGAGGAAATGATTGTTCAGCAGATGATGACAGAAAACATGATGGACATGCTGACGGATAAGCAGAAGGAACTTATTTATGCCCTTTATTTTGAAAAACAGACTTTTCAGGAATATGCCGATATTCATGGAATCAGTTCAGCAGCAGTCAACAACATGAGAAATAAGGCAGTTGCCAAGCTGAGAGCCAGTTTAGAAGAACTCTCAGAAAGCAATGAGAAAAAGAAACTGAGAAAAAAATAAAAAAGTTTGCAAAAGAGGGTTGGTAAACACCCTCTGCCGAGCTTTATAGGTGAAGGGTTAATTCTTCAAAAAGAAAAAGCCCGGACTTGTACCTTGACAATTTCATATAGATAGCAAGAGGGGATACCCGGAAACTCAGCTACGCATAATAACCAGCGGCCAGGATTCGGAGAGAACGTGAAAGGGAAACGGCTGAAAGGCACTTTTACAAGGAACGGCCTCTTGCGGCTTAAATGCTTGATCCTTATTAAAACTGTTATTTCCATTTATTGGAGATGACAGCAGATACCATGTGGCGGTGCTTCGCTTAGTGCAGGTGCCGCCATATGCATGTGCTGTTATCTTTTCAGAAATGTACAGGTATCAGTAACAAAAACATCGGGAGGTGGTTCTAATGATTGAATAGTGCAGGTACAGACCTGCTGAAAAGAAAAACGATGATAAGTGAAGAAAGAGAGGATTAAGTCAAAATGAAAATGAAGTTCAAAAGATTCCTATCAGGAGTCATGGCAGTTGCTACATTAGCATCTGTAATCGTTCAGCCGGTAGCTGTTTCAGCATCGGAATTAGAACCGGAAGAAATACCGTTTGAGCAGCAGTATCCGGAATTAACAGAGGTACAGGATTCTCTTGATCCGGATGAAGTTGTGGTAGCAAATGACATTGAGATTGCTTATGGAGATGAATTTGAAGTGGAAGTTAATCTGTCAGGTATTGATGGAGTGGATGAGAGTAAAATGAAAATTTTATTCCATGAAGCAAAGAATGCGGATGGAGCTGATTTTGATACAAATACACCGGATACCTACAAGGCAGTATATGCGGTAGAGCCGGTAAGCGGTCATCCGTCTTACAGAATCAGCAGAAATATCACTGTAAAAGAGCCTGAAACAGAAACGCAGTCAGAGAGTTCTTCTGAGATTGCAGTTGACGATGACAGCGGTACTGGAGATACAGAGCAGAGTGATGACGATTCAGAGTCGCACCAGGAAAATACAGTTGATACGGAAACTGAACTTACGGTGTCTGAAGTGCTGGAACAGGCAGAAACAAATGGAATTGATCTGTATGCAATGGATGCAGGAGAAACCGTAACCTTTATGGCTTCTGCAGGAAATGCAAGAAGTTCACAGCAGGTTTCAGTGACCAGGGGAACAATGTACCGATATGCAGATTACGGATATGGTACTTATCTTACCTATCAGTACACTGTAAAATTCGGTAATGTATCCGCTACAGCATATTGTGTACAGCCATCCAAACCGGGACCGGGCAGTGGAACTTACACGATCAACAAGGTAGGAGATGGAAAAGCTCTTGCGAAAGTGTGTTATTACGGAACAAAGGCTTCTGGCGATGATGGATTTTTTACAGAGGAAAACGGATATGGCAATTTAAGTGCAGGTGCCAGATTTATTCTGGTGCATCTAGCTGCTTCTTATGCAAATGGCAGTGGAGATGCTTTTTCAGGTGCAAACAGTACTGCACAGAATCTGGCAATGAAACTCTATAATTACTGTGTTTCTCAGCCGGAAATCCCAGATGTGGCAATGTCATTTTCAGATGCAAATGTAAAAGCCTATGTGGATGGCAACAGCCAGAGAACAAAGAATATTACATTCAATGCAGATGCGTTACAGACCATTACCATGAAACTTCCGGCAGGTGTACAGCTTCATAACCTGACAACAGGAAAAACAAGTAAAGCCGGAGAAAGTGTAGAGATTTGTGGTGGTACAAAGTTTTATCTGTCTGCACCATTAACACAGGTAAGTGATGTGGCAGAGAGCTGGTCAGCAACCATGAAAGGAAGCATTACCAAAGATTATTCAGCCTATAAGATTTCAACAGGTTCTGGAAACCAGGATCTGGCTCTGGTATTTGGAGAAGGCGTGGACGATGAGAAATATGTGGACTTTAAAGTATCCTGGATTGAACTTGCAACTGTAGAAGTTGTGAAGAAAGATTCAGCAGCAGATGTAAACCTTGCGGGTGCAGTGTTTGGTATTTACAGTGATTCAGATTGTAAAAATCTGATTATAACTATGCCAGAAACGGACAGCAATGGAAAATCTTCTGCAACGATTGTAAAAACCCAGGATACCGTATATCTGAAAGAAATCACAGCTCCGAAAGGTTATGTGGTAAATACAACCGCTTACAATGTGAAGCTGGTAGCAAGCAAGACAACGACAACAACTGTACCGGATAAAGAACAGCTTGGAGAACTGACCGTATATAAGGAAGGACAGATCCTTGCGGGGGCTGATGTCAGTGAGAATGGCACTGTATTCCAGTATGAAAACAGACGTCAGAAAGGTGCTGTTTATAACGTATACGCAGGAGAAGATATTATCTCTGCCTATGGTGCGAAGATTTACAGCAAAGGCGATCTGGTAAAAGAAAACCTTTCTACAGATGAAAACGGTGCTTGTATCCTGAAAAATCTGCATCTTGGAACTTATGTTGTCAAAGAAATGCAGGCACCAAAGAATTTTTATAATGCTGGAGAGAAAAAAACAGTCACACTTTCCTATGCAGGACAGAATGTGGAAGTAGTCTTTTCTGATGTGACATTCACAAATGACAGACAGAAAGCTGATGTGAGTGTTGTAAAGAAAGACAAGGATACAGAAAATCCATTGTCAGGTGGCGTGTTTGCTATGTATGCAGGCAGTGACATTACTGATGCAGATGGAACTGTGGTAGTGAAGAAAGGCACACTGATTGAAAAGGCAACAACCGGAGCAGATGGAAAAGCGGCATTTACCGCAGATCTTCCGATTGGATTTTCTTATGTAGTCAAAGAGGAACAGGCACCACAGGGATATTTGAGAAATTCTAAAGATGTTTATACATTTAAGTTCTCATATACCAGTGACAGCGAGCCGAAAGTTTCATTCACTCATACATTTGTAAATGAGAGAGTCAAAGCTAAGATTTCTCTGGAAAAGAGAGATGCGGAAACGAAACAGGCAGTTGCACAGGGAGATGCGACACTGGAAAAAGCAGTTTATGGACTGTACGCCCGTAATGATATTGTTCATCCGGACGGAATTACCGGTGTGATCTATAAAGCAGGGGAGCAGGTGGCTACTCTTACAACAGATAAGAATGGACAGGCTTCTGTGGACGGATTATACCTTGGAGATTACTATGTGAAAGAGATTAGTCCGTCAGTAGGTTATCTGGCAGATGAAACAGAACATGATCTGGTCTGCAATTATGAAGGTGATCTGGTAGCAGAGGTAAAACGTGACTGTACTTCATTAGAGCAGGTAATGAAACAGCCATTCCAGATTATTAAAGTTGCCAATAATGGTAAAACAGACGCTGATTTGTTAAAAGGTGCCGGATTTACGGCATATCTGGAATCTTCCCTGACGAAGAAAGCAGACGGAAGCTATGATTTTGATTCTGCGACACCAGTTGTAATAGGGGAGAATGGTGCAACAGAAATGTTCACAGATGAAAAGGGGTATGCTTGCAGTATTGCACTTCCATATGGAACTTATATTGTGCGAGAAACCACAACGCCTCACAATTATACTCCAGTAGATGATTTTACGGTGCGTATCACTGAGAATAATCCGAACCAGCCACAGACGTGGAGAGTACTTCTGGATGATGAGTTTGAAGCGAAACTGAAAATCATCAAACAGGATGATGAAACTAAGAAACCAGTATTACAGAAAAATACAGAGTTTAAGATTTATGACCTGGATCATAAGAAGTATGTGGAGCAGGTTACAACCTATCCGACAACGGTTAAGCACAAATCTTATTTTACAGATGAGCAGGGATATTTGATTCTTCCGCAGAATCTGAAAATCGGAAATTACCGTATCGAGGAAGTGAATGCTCCGTTCGGTTACACACTGAACAAAAATTATTATGAGGTAACAGTTGATTCTAATACTGCATATCAGATGGATGGAACTTCCGGGGATGTGATCATTGAAGCAATTTATGAGAACCATCCAGTTAAGGGAGAACTGACTATCGTGAAAAAGGGCGAAGTTCTGGACGGATTCAAGGATGATTTTACATATCAGACAGAAAATCTGAAAGGAGCAGAGTTTGCCATTTATGCTGCGGAGGATATTTATACCGCTGATTTCCAGAAAGATGACAATGGAAACCGTATTCTGGAATATGCAGCCGGAACACTTGTAAAAACTGTTACAACCGATAAAGAGGGAAAAGCGGTCCTGAAGAATCTTCCACTTGGAAGTTATAAGATTGTGGAAACGTCTGCGCCAACAGGATTTGTTTTAAACAGCGAAGCACAGACAGTCACTTTTACTTACAAAGATCAGGAAACACCTGTCATTGAGCAGACAGCTACTTTTGAGAATGAACGCCAGAAGGTAGAAATTTCGGTGGAAAAACAGGATGCTGATACAGAAAAAGCAGTTGCAGGGGCAGAATTTGGACTTTATGCGAAGAATGATATGGAAGCTCATGGAACTGTGATTGTGAAAGCAGACACACTTCTTGGAAAAGCTGTTTCTGGAGAAGATGGAAAGGCTGTATTTACACAGGATCTGCCATTTGGAGAGTATTATATCAAAGAACTGGCAGCACCGAATGGCTATGTATCTTCTGATGAAGTTCTGGAAGTGAAAGCAGAGTACCAGGGACAGGATGTTAAGGTCGTGCAGTTATCGTCTGTATTTAAGAATCAGCCTACAAAAGTTGTGGTTTCCAAGTCTGACCTGACTACAGGAGTAGAGTTATCGGGTGCTACACTTACTGTTCTGGATAAGGGCGGAAACGTGGTTGATACCTGGAAATCCGTAAAAGGAGAACAGCATCTGATTGAGCGGCTTACCGTAGGGGAAACCTATACGCTCAGGGAAGAGATGGCTCCTTATGGATATCTCAAAGCAGAAGAGATTACCTTTACGATTGAAGATACCGGGGAAATTCAGAAAGTGGAAATGAAAGATGATGTGCCGACAGGAACGATCATCATCAATAAACAGGGAGAATTTCTGGACAAGGTAACTGCGCTGGATTCTGTTGGAGGATGGATCAGTCATTTATTCCAGTATGTAACAGGCAGCCTGAAAGATGTTACCTTTGAAGTATTCGCTTTGGAGGACGTGAAATCTGCTGACGGGGAAAGTGAAGATTATTATAAAAAAGACGAGCTGGTGGCAACCATTACAACGGATGATACCGGCATTGCAAAGGTGTCCGGACTTCCTCTTGGCAAATATTATGTTAAAGAAAAAGCTACAGTGAATGGTTTTGTACTGGATAATGAGGCAAGAGAGATCGACCTGACATATCGTGACCAGGATACTGCAGAAGTCACTTATTCTGCTGACTGGCAGAATAACCGCCAGAAAGCGGAAGTGGAAGTTGTGAAAAAAGAAAAAGATTCTGATTGTGTACTGGAAGGTGCAGTATTTGCCCTTTGTGCCAAGAATGATATTACAGGAGCAGACGGAAATGTAATTCTGGAAGCTGATACTGTGATTGAAGAACTGGCAACGGATAAAGAAGGCAAACTGACTTTTACAGCAGATTTACCGATTGGTTTTGAGTATTATATCAAGGAAACTTCCCCAGCACCTGGATTTGCGACGACAGATGAAACACAGGAGTTTACATTTGAGTACGAAGGTGCAGAAAAGGAAAAAGTATCTTATGTCTTTACTTTTGAGGATGAACCGACTGTAATTGAGATCACCAAGACTTCCCTGACAGACGGAAAAGAGCTGGAAGGTGCCAAGTTGCAGGTAACTGATGAAAGCGGTAAGGTTGTAGATTCCTGGACTTCTGGCAAAGAAGCTCACATCATTAAAGAACTGGTAGTCGGACAGAAGTATACCCTGACAGAAACAAAACCGGCAGACGGTTTTGTGACAGCGGAAAGTATTACATTTACCGTTGAAGATACTGCAGAAGCACAGAAAATCGAGATGAAAGACGATGTGACCAAGGTGGAAATTTCTAAGACGGATATTTCTGGTAAGGAACTGCCGGGTGCAAAACTGACAATTCTCGACAAAGACGGTAAAACGGTAGAGAGCTGGACTTCTGAGGAGAAACCGCATTACATTGAAATGCTTCCGATCGGGGAGTATACACTTCGGGAGGAGTCTGCCCCTGAGGGCTATCTGGTAGCTGAGGACGTGAAGTTCACAGTAGAGGATACCGGGGAGATTCAGAAAGTTGTGATGAAAGATGAGGTAAAACCGGAAGAAACACCAACACCGGAAACACCATCTACACAGGTAACAGATACACCGAAAACCGGAGATGATACACATATGCTGCTTTGGATTCTGCTTGCAGTAGCAGGTATGGCAGGTATAGTGTCAGCGGTATGGGTAGCAAGAAAGAAGAAATAAAAAACAGTTAGTTAAGAGGGCATTTATGGACGAAAAAGATTCATAAATGCCCTCTTTTTAGTTAATACTAGGAAAAATGAAGGGAGAATGTATTTTGAAACAGGTATTGATTATAGCGGTTGTAGCAATTATTGCAGCAGTTAATTTTATGATGTATTGCTGTCTGAGAGTAGCATCACAGGAAGATCAGATGCTGGAAAAATTGAGCAGGAGAAGGGAGTCAGAAAACGATGGCGATTAGATATGCAGAGGACAAACCAAAATCCTGTGAATACTGTTATTTCTGGAATGAAAAGAAAAAGGAATGTAAGCAGATGAGATGCTTTTATCAACTTCCTGAAAAACCGCCTGATCCAGATCCATCACACAGATTTTGGGTTCCATGCAAGGGCTGTCCGTATGGAAGAAATCCCTGCATTGGCTATTGCATGGCTAAAATTTTAAAAGAGCAGAGGGAAAAACGATCTGGATAAGGATACATATGTATTCCCGTATCATTATGGGGAAGAAGCGGAGCAGTATACATTTTATCGGATACCCAAGATTCTCTTTGTCAGTCCGGTATTTGAAAAACTATCTTGTGAAGCCAAGCTGCTGTATGGACTATTGCTTGACCGGATGCAGTTATCAGTGAAGAACCGATGGCTGGATTCAGAGGGAAAAGTATATATTTATTTTTCACAGGAGCAGATAGCGGGGCTTATGGGATGTGGGGTAAAGAAAGTCCGGTGTCTGTTAAAGGAACTGGATGACCGGAAAGGAATCGGGTTGATTACAAGAGTCAGGCAGGGATTGGGAAATCCCGATAGAATCTATGTTAAAAAATGCGTATCGCCAGAACGGTTAAAAGGAAACTTCCAGACAGGTCAAAATGGCTTATCAGGAAAGGCACAAATGCCCGATACAGACAGGTGTAAACTGCCAGGTAATGATATAGAGGATAGTAATACTGAGAATAACGATACAGAGTATCTTTCTTTCTATTCCGATGTCAGTGAAGTGGAAAGGAAAGAAGCTGAAAGGAATGCTTATCAGCAGATTATTCTTGAACACATTGGATATGACTACATCGTAGATGATTTTAACCGTCATATGCTGGGTGAGATTGTGGGGTTAATGGTAGATGTGGTGTGTTCGGAACAGGAGTTTATACGGATTGGAGGGGACAGAAAACCTTTATCCGTAGTAAAAAGTCAGTTTTTAAAACTGGATTCAGAGCATATTCGGTTCGTACTGCATTGCATGAAAGAAAACACCAGTAAAGTAGTAAATATGCGTCAGTATCTGTTGGCGGTATTATATAATGCACCGCTGACCATCAGCAATTATTACTCGTCGTTGGTGCAGCATGATATGTACGAAGGGAATATATAAATTTTCAGGAGGGAGTGATTCTATTGCAGGAAGAAGTAAATGAGAAAACCGTATCATTATGTATCACTGGTGGAAAAGTGACAGTCCGTTTATTGAAACAGGCAATGATGCGTTTTCTGGCAGCAATGGAGAAAGAAAAAGCAGAGAAAGCAAGAAAACAACAGGCAAAGGGACCGCCGGATAAAGACTATCGTGGGAAGCAGAGCTTAAAGAAGCTGGCACAGCAGAATGTTCAGCTTTCCAACATTGAGATTACGGATAATAACATTAAGGCTTTTGAAAAAGTTGCAAAAAAATATGGCATTGATTTTAGCCTGAAACGTGATAAGTCCGTAGATCCACCGAGATATTTTGTTTTCTTCAAGGCAAGGGATGTAGATGTTATGACAGCAGCATTCCGGGAATTTACCGGAAAGACACTGAATAAAACGAAGAAACCGTCTGTCCGTAAGAAATTACAGCAGGCAATCGCAGCCCGCAGCCAGGATAAACAGAGAGAACGGGAAAAATCGAAAGAAAAACAGAAGGAGCCGACCTTATGAGTGGGATAAAAAATATAAAGAAGAAACTGAAAGGATTTCAGGTACGTCCCCCGAATGTGGAAGTGCTGAAAAAAGTTCTGTTACATATTCCATATGTGGTTGTATTTTATGTGGTAAATAAATGTACCTGGCTGTATCAGTATTGCAGGGGCAGTACAGTAGTAGACAGGCTGATGGTCCTTTTTATGAACTATCCGTTAGCATTTAAAAAGTTGTTGCCAAGTATACAACCGAAAAGTCTGGCAGCGGGAACTATTGCAGCAGTCAGTGTGTGGGCAGTGGTATATTTCAAGGGAAAGAATGGAAAGAAGTTTTGCCAGGGAGAGGAATATGGCTCTGCCAGGTGGGGAAATGAAAAGGATATAGCACCTTTTATTGATCCAGTCTTTGAGAATAATATTCTGCTGACACAGACAGAACGCCTGACCATGAACAGCAGACCGAAGAAATCGAAGTATGCCAGAAACAAGAATGTCATAGTAATCGGAGGCTCCGGTAGTGGTAAGACACGATTTTATGTGAAACCGCAGCTTATGCAGATGCCGGATAATGTGAGCTTTGTGGTTACTGATCCAAAGGGGACGATCATCGTGGAATGTGGTAAAATGCTGGCAAGAGGAACGCCGAAGAAAGATAAGAACGGGAAAATCCTGCGTGATAAAAATGGCAGAGTGGTAATGGCTCCTTATAAAATCAAGGTGCTGAATACCATCAATTTTGCCAAGAGTATGCACTATAACCCATTTCATTACATCCGTTCAGAAAAAGATATTCTGAAACTGGTAAATACGATCATGGTAAATACCAAGGGCGAGGGAGAAAAATCCTCGGAGGACTTCTGGACGAAAGCGGAACGTCTGCTGTATTGTGCTTTGATTGGTTACATTTACTATGAAGCACCAGAAGAAGAACAGAACTTTTCAACTTTACTGGAATTTATCAATGCCAGTGAAACCAGGGAAGAGGATGAAGAATTTAAAAATGCGGTAGACTTGCTGTTTGAGGAACTGGAAAGGGATGAGCCGAACCACTTTGCAGTAAGGCAGTATAAAAAATATAAGCTGGCAGCAGGTAAAACAGCAAAATCTATTCTGATCAGTTGCGGTGCAAGACTAGCACCTTTTGATATTGCAGAGCTTAGGGAACTGACGTCTTATGATGAAATGGAACTGGATATGATCGGAGATCAGAGAACTGCACTGTTTATTGTAATCTCGGATACAGACGATACTTTTAACTTTGTGGTTGCTATGATGTACAGTCAGCTTTTTAATCTGTTATGCGACAGAGCCGATGATGTTCATCATGGAAGACTGCCTTATCATGTGAGAATCCTCTGTGACGAGTTCGCCAATATCGGACAAATTCCGAAGTTCGACAAGCTGATTGCAACGATTCGAAGCAGAGAGATTTCTGCTTCTATTATACTCCAGTCACAGTCGCAGCTCAAGACAATTTACAAGGATGCAGCCGAAACCATTACGGGAAATTGTGACACAATGTTGTTCCTTGGAGGTAAGGAAAGTACTACTCTGAAAGAAATTTCAGAAACATTGGGTAAGGAAACCATTGATTTATATAACACTTCTGATACAAGAGGCCAGAGCAGGTCTTATGGTCTGAACTATCAGAAAACAGGAAAAGAATTGATGAGCCGGGATGAACTGGCAGTCATGGACGGTAACAAGTGTATTTTACAGCTTCGTGGTGTCCGTCCGTTTTACAGTGATAAATTTGACATTACAAAGCATAAACGGTATAAGCAGTTATCCGATTATGATAAAAAGAATGAGTTCCATGTGGAAGAATACATGAAACATCAGATGGAAGTCCGGTTAGATCCGGAAGAACAGTTTGACCTTTATATGTATGAAAGCAGTGAACTGGAAGAACAATCTAATAATGAAAATGAAGGCACAGGGCATGTAACGTAAAACATACATAGCTCTTTTTTTATGCCCTTTTGGGAGGTAGCGATATGCACAAGCATGAAAGACCGCCCATCAGGGCGGAACCCTCCGAGTAGTAACCAGTAAAAAATCACAATGAAAAACAGGAGTTACGAAAGGAGAACATAGATTATGGCGTTTTTTACATCAGCAATTAATATTTTACAGACACTCGTTGTCGCAATCGGAGCAGGACTTGCAGTTTGGGGAGTTATCAATCTTCTGGAAGGTTATGGTAACGATAATCCGGGTGCGAAGTCACAGGGAATCAAGCAGCTTATGGCAGGTGGAGGTGTCGTTCTGATCGGTACACAGCTTGTACCATTACTGGCGAATTTGTTTTAGCCGGGGCAGTAAGAAAGGAGAACACGCATGGATAAGATTTTTGAATCCATAGAAGAATGGATGCGTAACCTCCTTACAGGCATGGTCAGCTCAAACCTGACAAATATGTTTACCGATGTTAATGAAAAAACCGGTGACATTGCAAGTCAGGTTGGGCAAACGCCCCAGGGGTGGAGTGGCAGTATATTCAGTCTGATCCAGAATCTGTCGGATTCTGTGATCGTACCGATTGCCGGGATGATTATAACCTTTGTTCTGTGTTATGAGCTGATTTCCATGCTCACAGAGAAGAACAACATGCATGACATTGATACATGGATGTTCTTCAAATATTTTTTCAAAATGTGGGTTGCAGTCTGGTTCGTAAGTAATGCCTTTACAATTACAATGGCGATTTTTGATGTCGGGCAGAATGTAGTGAACCGGGCAGCAGGAGTTATCAATCAGCAGACAGCAATCAACATTGATTCGGTAATCACTTCAATGGAAACGGCGATGGAATCAATGGAAGTAGGGGAACTGGTCATACTGGCACTGGAAACACTTCTGGCAAGCCTGTGTTTAAAGGTTATTTCCGTTTTTATAACGGTCATTCTTTATGGACGTATGATTGAGATTTACTTGTATTCGTCAATCGGTGCAATTCCGTTTGCAACAATGAGCAATCGGGAATGGGGACAGATTGGCAGCAATTATTTAAGAGGATTGTTCGCATTGGCATTCCAGGGATTTTTTATCATGGTGTGTGTGGGCATTTATTCCGTACTGGTTGCTAATATACAGGTATCAGATAACGTGCATACAGCATTGCTCAGTGTAATGGCTTATACGGTTGTACTATGTTTCAGCCTTATGAAAACAGCCAATTTCTCGAAGAGTATCTTTAATGCACATTAAACTGGAAAGAGGAGATGATAGAAAATGGCTTTTGTATCAGTACCCAAAGATCTGACAAAAGTAAAAAATAAGATTATTCTGAACCTTACAAAACGTCAGCTCATCTGCCTTGGCATTGCTGCAGCAGTAGGGTTTCCGTTTTATTTCCTTACAAGAGGGTTGATTGGTTCGAGTAATGCGGCAACCGGAATGTGTCTGTTGATGCTTCCGGCTTTTTTATTTGCCATGTACGAGAAAGACGGACTTCCTTTAGAGAAAGTCCTGAAAAATATGATTACAGTGAAATTTATCCGTCCTCCAGTGCGGAAGTATGAGGTGGAAAATCTGTATGAGAAAAAGAGAGTTGTAACAAAAACGAAGGGAGGTACAGTTCGTGGGAAAAAGAGAAAACGATAAATGGCTGCCTGATCATGACGAAGATTCTTCTTATCTGGAGGACTGGTGGTTGGATGAAGAGGATTCTGCTGATGACTTACCAGTGTTTGATCCGGACGAGGCAGAAGATTATGCAAAGGACAGACAGCGTTTGACTGGAGTACCGATAGTTACGGGGTATGAAGCACTGGAGCGACACCGGGGTGTCCGCAGACCAAGACGTAAATTAAGCAGAAGGGAGCAGCGGGCATGGGAAAAAGCACAGAAGTATGAAGCGAAACTTCATAAGGCACAGGAAAAGGAAGATAAAAAACGTGCAAAACAGGAAGCAAAGCTGGCTGCTCGTGAAGAAAAAGCAGCACAGAAGCAGGCGAAAAAAGAGAAAAAGTATAAAAAGAAAACGAAACCGACAGCTTCCTCTTCCGCAAAATCCAGTGGGAAAAAGTGTGCTGCAAAAAAAGTGAGCAGCAATAAGAAGGGTGGAAATAAGGAAAAGAAGATTACCGCACAGCAGTCTATCCCATACAGAGAAATGGGAAAAGATGGTATCTGTCGTGTGGAAGATGGTTACTATTCCAAAACAATCCGTTTTTATGATATTAACTACCAATTAGCACAGAATGAGGATAAAAATGCGATTTTTGAAAACTGGTGTGATTTTCTGAACTATTTTGACAGTACGATTCATTTCCAGTTGTCCTTTATCAATCATCACAGCAATATGGCAGAATATGAAGATGTGATTCGCATTAAGAAGCAGAATGACAGTTTTGATGATCTGCGTATGGAGTTTGCTCAGATGCTCAGAAACCAGTTGGCAAAGGGAAATAATGGTCTTGTCAGAACAAAGTATCTTACATTTGGAATCGAAGCAGACAATATCCGGGAAGCAAAACCGAAACTGGAGCGTATCGAAACGGATATTCTCAATAACTTTAAGGTATTAGGGGTGTCTGCTTATCCGTTGAATGGCGTGGAGCGTTTGCAGATTATGTATGAAACGTTCAACCAGGATAATAAAGTCCCGTTCCGGTTTAACTATGAAGATGTGTTGCGTACCGGACTGAATACCAAGGACTATATTGCACCATCCAGTTTTGTATTTAAAAATGGAAAAGATTTTCAGATGGGAGATACTATCGGGGCAGTATCCTACCTGCAGATTCTGGCACCGGAGCTGACTGATAAAATGCTTGCGGAATTTCTGGAAATGGACTGCAATCTGCTTGTGAATCTTCATATCCAGTCCATCGACCAGATGAAAGCGATTAAGCTGGTAAAAGCAAAGGTTACAGATATTAACAGGATGAAAATTGAGGAGCAGAAAAAAGCAGTTCGTTCCGGATATGATATGGATATTATCCCGTCTGATTTGAATACTTACGGAGGGGAAGCAAAGAGGCTTCTGGAAGATTTGCAATCCAGGAATGAGAGAATGTTCCTTGTGACAGTGGTGTTTTTAAATACTGCGAAGAATAAACAGGAACTGGAAAACGTGGTATTTCAGACCGCAGGTATTGCACAGAAATATAATTGTGCATTAAAGAGGCTTGATTATCAGCAGGAACCGGGACTTATGAGCAGTCTGCCACTTGGAAAAAACTGGATTCCTATTAAAAGAGCATTAACGACAACTTCAACAGCGATTTTTGTTCCGTTCACGACACAGGAATTATTTATGGGTGGAGAATCCATTTACTACGGTCTGAATGCCTTGTCTAACAACCTGATTATGGCTGACAGGAAGAAACTGAAAAACCCGAATGGCTTGATCGTGGGTACTCCGGGAGCTGGTAAGTCCTTTGCGGCAAAACGTGAAATTACCAATGTTTTTATCGTGACAAAAGACGATATTATTATCTGCGATCCAGAGGGCGAGTATTTTCCTATAGTCCGGGCATTCAATGGACAGGTTGTTCGAATTTCACCAACCAGTCATGATTATATCAATCCGATGGATATTAACACCAATTATGCGGATGATGACGATCCGTTATCTCTGAAATCAGATTTTATTCTTTCGCTTTGTGAACTGGTAGTAGGTGGAAAGAATGGCTTAGAGCCAGTAGAAAAGACAATTATTGACCGTTGTGTCCGCTTGGTATATCAGGACTATCTTGCAGATCCGGTTCCGGAGAAGATGCCGATACTGGAGGATTTATACAATCTGCTTCGCAAGCAGGAAGAACCAGAGGCACAGCGTCTGGCAACGGCACTGGAAATCTATGTTAATGGTTCTCTGAAAGTATTTAATCATCGTACTAATGTTGAGTTGAATAACCGTCTGGTATGTTTTGACATTAAAGACCTTGGTAAGCAGCTTAAAAAACTTGGTATGCTGATTGTTCAGGATCAGGTCTGGAACAGGGTAACAGTCAATCGTGCTGCACATAAATCTACCAGATATTACATTGATGAGTTCCACTTACTGCTGAAAGAAGAACAGACAGCAGCATACAGCGTGGAAATCTGGAAGAGATTCAGAAAGTGGGGCGGTATTCCGACTGGTATCACACAGAATGTAAAAGACCTGCTTGCTTCAAGAGAAATCGAGAATATCTTTGAAAACTCTGACTTTATTCTGATGCTTAACCAGGCATCCGGGGACAGACAGATTCTCGCCAAACAGCTTAACATCTCTCCGCATCAGCTTTCCTATGTAACAAACAGCGGAGCAGGAGAAGGCTTGATTTTTTATGGAAATACAATTATTCCGTTTAAGGACAGATTTGATAATTCTCTTATGCTGTATGCGTTAATGTCATCGAAACCGGAAGATGTGGAAAAGCGTGAAAAACTCGGCATCAAAGACAGGGACGATTAACAGGAGGAGCGGCAGAGTGAGGCGGTTTATAGCAGGAATATTGATGATTGTTTCGATTATTTTGCTTACTATCAGTATTTACTTTCTGATGGGAATGTTCATACAGGAAAGACAGGACAATCAGTTACAGCAAGAGTTACAGGAACTTATACAGGAGAAAGAAGACGAGCCGGGAGAAAATTCTTCCGGCGATTCTTTTATAGAAGTAGATGCTGGAATATTGGCATTGCATGAGGAAAATCCAGATTGTATTGGGTGGCTTACGATTGATGAAACAAAGATAGACTACCCAGTTATGTACAGGCCCGGAGATAAGAATTATTATCTGCATCGGGATTTTAATGGGAATACTCAGCAAATGGCTGCTTATTTCTGGCAGAGGAATGTGTGCCTGGAGATTCAGACAATCTGATTATTTATGGGCATCACATGAACAGTGGGAAGATGTTTGCTGACCTTGAAAAATATAAAGACAGGGGATTTTATGAGGAGCATCCGACAATCCTGTTCCGTACCATATGGGGAAATGAACAGTATCAGATATTATCAGCATTTACAACACCGGTTTATACCGGAAATGATTTTAACTATTACAGCTTTATAAAAGCACAGAAAGGGGCAGATTATGAGTACTTTATTAGAGAAATTAAGCGAAAAGCAATCTATGAAACCGGAATCACAGCAGAATATGGGGACAAGCTGCTTACATTGTCCACATGCGAATATTCACAGCGGAATGGGCGTATGGTTGTGGTTGCAAAAAAAATTCAGCAAAATGAAAGCTGAGAAAGAGCCAGAAGAATTTGAATTTGGCTGTGAAGATCTGACGAAAGATTGGCTTGATGAGATAAGTGATCTGGAAGAGCAGGAAGAGAAAAGTGAGTGCGATGAAAATGATTTTTTTGATAATGAGCAGGACGGTGTAGAGCCGGATTCTGAACCAGATAAGGCAGGAACAGGAGGTATCTGGGATTGGGACATCGAAGATTACTGGGCTTATGGGAAATCTGAAAGATCACTTTTAGAAATGGCACATAAAGATATGCTTTGCATTGCTGGTTTGTTAGAAGTAATGGATTCATTGACGTTGCTTGCAGATACACAGGAGCGAGAGTTACAGAGTGATCTTTCCGATATTTCAGTGAAATTAAAGGATAAGGCGATTGCCATTGAAAACAGATGGAACACGTTTCTGAACAAAAATTATGAAATCAGGAGATGATGATCATGCAGGAGCATGAATATAAAGCAAGGGATAAGACTGTCCAGAAGATGAGCCGAGATGGACTTCGGGAAGAAAATCTCCGCAGTAAAAAAGAAAGGCGGATTACCGGACGTGAGGCAGATGAGAAGAAAACAGCCGGACACAGGGAACAGGAATTGGATTTTGGAAAGGCGAGAAAAGCTCATACTGCAGAAGAACCGGTTGAGGAAGGAACAGGGGGAAAACACAGATTACAGTCCAGACACGCTTTTCTGGAACAGGAAGAAATTGCGGAAGCGGATGAAATGGAAAGCTCAGAAATGAGTGAGGATAAGGCAGGCGGGGAGAAATCTCCGTCTGTTTCACGTTCCAGACTTCGTAAAGAAAGTATCCGGGGGCATCCGGGACGGGATACTGAACGTGATTCTGAAACACCGGAACCGGACAGGCAGAGCCGAAAGAAAAAGATGGTCACAGCTTATGCAGCAAAAGAGCAGAAACGCTACCATGAAAAGTCAGAAGTTGATGAAAAATCAATGGAAGATTTTCGGGAAGAGATCAAAGGCAAGACGAAAAGGGAACAGACGTTAAAAGAACAGAAAAAATCAAAATCCCGTCTTTCTTTTGAAGATGAAGGCAAAGGTATGATTCCCGGCAGTGGAATGGCAAGAAAGGGAGCAACCGTTGTTCCTGAAGCGGTATCTGCCTATGGTCAGAAAAAGATTAGAGAGGATACCGATGATAATGCGGCTCTTGATGCGGCAGATCAGATGGAACTTGCGGGAGAAAGTCTTGCAAGGAAGTCAATTTACGTCCGGGAACGGTTAAAAGAGAACCGGCAGAGAAATAACCGATTAAGGGAATCCGTTCTGGAAGAAACGGAAAAATCCCGCTTGCAGTTTGGAACCAGTGCTTCCAATGAAGCAAAAAAGGCAGTTCAGAAAGAAGCAGAGCAGAAAAAACAGTCTGCCTTAAAGAAATTACTGCAGAAAAAACGTTACCAGAAGCAGTATCAGGCTGCGAAACAGGGAAAGGCTGCGAAAGATGCAGTACTTGTAAACGCACAGCGGTTTACGGAGAAAGCCAAGGCTGCGGTCAAGGAGATTGTGGCACAGAACAGGAATATCCTCCTGTCCATAGGAGTTCTGGTTTTACTGTTTGCGTTGATGGCAACAAGTCTGTCAAGCTGTGCAGCATTATTCCAGGGTGGTTCCAATGCCATTATTTCTACCAGTTATTCCAGTGAGGATGAAGATATTTATGCTGCGGAAAATGCTTATGTGGCATTGGAAAATGCACTGAATGAGCAGATCAATCAAATGAAAGCAAACCATTCCGACTATGACGAGTTCCAGTTCCAGATTGATGAGATTGGACACAACCCGTATCAGCTTATTTCTTATCTGACAGTTAAGTATGGCGGTTTTACCTATGCAGAGGTTGCAGATGAGATTCAGGAGATTTTTAAGGAACAGTATGGGTTGTATACAGATTCGACACGAGAAACGGTAACAGAAAAGAAAAAGGTCAAGGTTGGAGAATCACTGGGACAGGTTGTGACCAGTGGATATTGTAACTGCCCGATCTGTTGCGGACAGTGGAGTGGAGGCCCGACAGCAAGTGGAGCATATCCACAGGCAAATCACACGATTGCGGTAGATGCTTCCAATCCATTTGTGCCAATGGGAACCCATGTAATTATGAATGGTGTGGAGTATGTAGTGGAGGATACCGGAAATTTTGCACAGTATGGTGTGCAGTTTGATGTATTCTACGGCGATCACGCTTCTGCGTCAGCACATGGGCATCAGACCTGGGAAGCATACATAGCAGACAGCAATGGAAGTCAGGAAGTGGAAGTAACGACAACAAGAGAAGTGAACCGGCTGGATGTAACACTCACGAACCATAACCTGGATGCAGTTTTAAGAAACCGTATGACAGATAAGGAGCAGGAACAGTATGACGCTTACAACAAATACTATGGAAATCGTGATTATTTGTTTGACCTTAACTCAATTCCGACAGGCGGTGCAGGTTTTGGATATGATATTCCGGCAGAAGCACTTTCTGATCCACAGTTTGCCAAGATGATCCGGGAAGCAGAAAAATATCTGGGTTATCCGTATGTCTGGGGCGGTGCATCTCCATCTACCAGTTTTGATTGTTCCGGTTTCGTATGTTGGGTAATCAATAACTGCGGAAATGGCTGGAACGTGGGGAGAACAACAGCAGATGGGCTTCGGTCTTATTGTTCTTATGTATCTCCGTCTGATGCAAAGCCGGGAGATCTGATCTTTTTCCAGGGAACTTATGATACGCCGGGAGCGAGCCATGTGGGAATTTATGTAGGAAATAACATGATGATCCATTGTGGAAATCCGATTCAGTATACAAGCATTGCAAGCTCTTACTGGCAGCAGCACTTTATGGCATTTGGAAGGCTTCATTAGAAGGGAGTGATGGAAGATGAACATGCGATTAAAAAAGGTTCTGGATGACATTCAGAAAACTGAAGATAAGATTCTGGAATTACAGGAATATGTAAAGAAACTGAAAATCCAGAAAAAGCAGATGGAGGATGCAGAAATCATCAAGGCAATCCGTTCCATGAAAATGGACAGCCGGGAAATGCTGACTTTTCTGGATGGGATTCAGAACGGAACAGTTACCATGCAGTTTGATGAGGAGGGCAATCTCTCTATGGACAGTTCCGAAACAGATACAAAGAAAGAAGAGAGTCTGGAGAGAAACTTGTCAACCGGACAAGTAGAAGAAAGAGAGGATTTGGAAGATGAAGAATAAGGTAATGAAAAAAGTTTTGATGGTTATGCTGTCAGCAACGATGCTGATTGGTTCTGCCAGTGTGACTGCTTTTGCACAGGCAAATGAAAATGCAGAGCAGACCGAAGCGACAGAACAGGTTATAGAAGAACAGCCGGCAGAGCAGCCTGCCACAGAGGGAACGCCGTTTTCCACACCGGGAAACGGACAGCTTGTGGATGATAAGGAGAATGACAGTACCAAGCAGTTTCTGACGGTACAGACCAAGAATGGAAATACCTTTTATATGGTCATTGACCGTTCCGGTACTTCTGAAAATGTGTACATGATGTCACTTGTGGATGAAAATGATCTGGCAGAGTTCTTAGATGAAACCAAAGAAACTGAAAAGAAAGAGGAATCTGCGGTGGTTCTTCCGGAAACAACCACAACACCAGAACCGGAAACTACAGCGCAGCCGGAAACAGAAGTAAAACAGGAATCTGGCATTAACAAGACGCTTGGATATATTGCTCTGGGAGCAGTTATAGCACTGGCATTAGGTGGTCTTGGCATGTTTGCTTTTGGAAAATTGAGAAAGAAAAAAGAGGATGGAATTGTAGAGGAAGGTCTGGAATTTGCTGATGACAGTTACATCAATGAAGATGAAGAAAATGCAGAAAATCAGCAGAAATAACAAAAAATCATAAGGTATGGAGAAAGGGCAGTTCTTTTGGGGCTGCCTTTTTGATAGGAACAGGAGGAAAATATGGCGAAATTTTTAGTGATTGCAGAGAAACCAAGCGTGGCACAGAGCCTTGCAAAGAATTTATCTGCATATCAGAGAGAGGACGGCTATCTGGAGGGGAACAGTTGCATTGTCAGTTGGTGTCTGGGACATCTTGCAGAATATGCGCCACCGGAAATTTATGATGAAAAGTATGCAAAATGGCAGTTTGAGGATTTACCGATCATCCCGGAAGTATGGAAAGTGCAGGTATCAGAGGATAAAAAGAAGCAGTTTGAAGTATTGTGCAGCTTAATGAAGCGGGAAGATGTGGCGTATCTGGTCAATGGCTGTGATGCCGGGCGAGAGGGAGAACTGATTTTTAAAAGGGTTTATGATCTGGCAGGCTGTCAGAAACCAGTGAAGCGTCTGTGGATCAGTTCAATGGAAGATGAAGCAATTCAGAAAGGCTTCCAGACCTTAAAGGACGGGAAAGAATACGCAGGTCTTTGTAATGCTGCGGTGTGCAGAGCGCAGGCAGACTGGCTGATCGGAATGAACGCAACGAGAGCCTATACAACCAGATATTTTAAACGCCTGGTGGTCGGCAGGGTACAGACACCGACGCTTGCCATGCTGACGGAAAGAAAAGAGAAGATCGAGCTTTTCAAGAAAGAAGCCTATTATAAGGTTTCCCTGTCAGATGGGAAACTTACGGTAACATCAGAAAATATCCAGTCTGAAGCAGAAGCAGAGGAATTAAGAAAGCTTTGTGATGGGACAGAGGCAATGGTTACAAAAGTGAAAAAGGCACAGAAACGAGTTTCCCCGCCAAAACTTTATGACCTGACCAGTCTGCAAAGGGAAGCGAACCGTTATTTCGGATACACCGCACAGAAAACACTGGATATGCTGCAGGAACTGTATGAGGAAAAGATGGTTACCTATCCGAGAACAGACAGTCAGTATGTAACGGAAGATATGAAAGAAACGGTAGAAACACTTGCAGATGGAATGACAGATTTTCTCCCATTTTTGAAATCTGAGCAGTCCGGAGGAAGTGCAGAGCGTGTAATCAATAATGCGAAAGTATCTGATCATCATGCAATTCTGCCGACAAAAGAGGCAGTAGAAAAAGGTATGGGAGGACTTTCAGATGGAAAGAAAAATCTTCTGATGCTGATCGGACAGCAGCTTGTACAGGCAACCGGAGAAGATTATCTTTATGAGCAGACAGAAATTTCCGTACAGTGCAAAGAACATGAATTTGCTGCGAAAGGAAAGCTGCCTGTGCAGATGGGATTTAAAGAAGTGGAAGAAGCCTTTCGGAAATACTGTGTAAAGGATAAGAAATCTGATGAACCGGATAATAAGACAGAACTTCCAGAAGGGTATGAAGAGGGAATGATTCTTGCTTCTGTGAAAGCAGAGAAGAGTACCCATTACACTTCCCCGCCGAAGATGTTTACCGAAGATACTCTGCTTGCTGCAATGGAAACAGCGGGAAATAAGGAATTTGACTCTGAAACAGAGAAAAAGGGACTTGGGACACCGGCAACTAGAGCCAATATTATTGAGAAGTTGGTATCTTCCGGGTATGCAGAACGTAAAGGAAAACAGATTCTTCCTACGGTGGCAGGCTGTGAGCTGATTCATGTAATGCCGGAGAATCTGAAATCTGCAAGCCTGACAGCAGAATGGGAGAATCAGCTTCTGATGATGGAAAAGGGAAAAATCCAGGATGATGAATTTATGGATGGGATTGTATCTATGATTACCGAGATTCTTTCTATATGCAGGGCGATTCCGGAAGAAGAACGGAATCGTTTTCAGACTGCAAGGGAAGTAATCGGGAAATGCCCGGTATGCGGTTCCGATGTATATGAGGGTAAGACTAATTATTACTGTTCTGACAGAAGCTGTCCATTTGCCCTGTGGAAGTCAAACCGCTTTCTGGAAAGCATGAAAAAGTCTATGGATAAAAAGATGGCGGTGGAGCTTCTGAAAAAGGGGCGTACCCATGTGAAAGGGCTGTATTCCAAGAAAAAGGACAGCAAATTTGATGCTGATCTTGTACTTGGGGTGGAAGATGGAAAAGCCAGATTCAGTCTGGAATTTCCTAAAAAGAAAACAAACAGCAACAAAAAGAAAAAATAAAGAACTGACGGAAGGAGGAATAAGGTTATGGCTCGATTGGAAGATATAAGAGGTCTTGCAGAATCACATGCATCCAGTATCAGCAGTTCACCTAGGGACTGGATGAACTACCTGGATACCGCAGCCAGATTATACCGATACCCATTTATGGATCAGTTTCTGATCCATGCACAGCGTCCACAGGCAACTGCCTGTGCGTCGTTGGAATTATGGAATCAAAAAATGTTCCGATGGGTAAATAGAGGGGCAAAAGGAATTGCTCTTATAGATGAAACTACGCAGAAAACAAGACTTCGGTATGTATTCGATGTTCAGGATACTCATATGGTAAATGGTGGAAGAACACCGTATCTGTGGAAGTTACAGGAAGAACAGCAGGAAGCGGTACTGCTTCATTTGGAAGAGGTTTATGGATTGGAAGCGAAAGATACGGAAAATCTTTCAGATGCTTTGATGGCAACCGCTAAATATATGGTGGAGGAAAATCTGGAGGAGTATCTGGATGGTCTGTTGTATATGACAGAGGGAACCTATCTGGAAGAACTGGAGGAAGATACCATCCGCAGTGAGTTCCGAAGCCTGTTGACGGATAGCATTTATTATACACTTGCTTCCAGATGCGGACTTGATCCAATGGAACGGCAGGAGGAAATGGATTTTGTACATATTACAGATTACAACCGTCTTTCGGTGCTGACATTCATTGGAAATGCCACAAGCAGAGCGAGTGAATCAGTTCTGGTGGATATTGGAAGATATGTACACCGTATTTCATTAGAAGAAATGAAAAAAGGTATTGAAAAGTCAGAAGAAAGGAATTATAATAACTTTAACACGTTAATTCGTGAAAGTAGAGAAAACAACGATACTATTACAGAAAAAGAATATTCACAGGAAAATGAAGGAGGAAATGAGTATGGCACTGACATATCATCGCAAAGGGGATTATCTGTTTCCGAACCTGACAATTCAGGAAACAGAAGCACAGATCGGGAAATACGGAATGCTGCGGAGGACATTTTTGAAGGAGTACAAGAACAGCCTGTACCAGAGCTTGTTGCTGACCGGGAAACTGAACAGCCATCTGGAGGAGATCGAGAAAGCAGCGCAGGAGAGATTGGAAGTACAGATGGAGAAACTGTTGGAGAAGAATCCGGCACCGTCGAAAGAGGAGAACCCGATGGCGTGGACAGCACATATGAACAGTCTGACGGCAACAGCGGAAGAGAGCATTTTGACGGAATTGGTATACAGTTAATTGAAGATACAAGTGAAGATCAGTTAAGTAAAGCAGAGGAAGAAATTGCCTCTGCTTTATCTTTGCCAGAACTTCCGTCTGTAAATGAACAGAAAAGGGAAATTGAAAACAGAGTAGCAGCCCTTTATGCCGGGGAGATTGCCATTCCAAGTGAAGTGGTCGATGAGGTTTTAAGAACTGGCGGAAACCGAAGCAAGAGCCAGCTTCGTATTATCTATAATTTTATGAGTGAGCAGACACCGGAAGAATATACGGAGTTTGTGAAACGGGAGTATGGCACTGGTGGAAAAGGCTTTGAAATCAATGGTTTGGAATATTCGGTCTGGTTTGACGAAACCGGATTGCAGATTGCAGTAGGGCATACGGTTACCGATCAGATTCTGGATAAGGCGTTTTTGTCCTGGGAAGATGTGAGTGGTCGTATTCATCAGCTTTTGAAACAGGGTGAGTATGCACCACAATCTGTACTTGACGTTGCAAGGGAAAATGCGATAAAGGAACATGCCCAGGCACTTGCCTATATGAAAGCGGATATGGCAGAGGGTGTAGCGGAACTTGTCTTTGATGAAGAGGATTTACCACATCTTCGCAGTATTTATCCGGAAATAATAGATTATCTGGAAGAAAAGCTGTCAGATCCGCAGTGGCTGTCAGATATGAATGAGCGTCTGGAAGGACTGGCAATGGCTTATGAGGAAGATAAAAGCATTATGCGGTTCCGTACCTATAACCCGGTCAGAATATCCGGTCAGTTCCAGAAATTTGCTGCAGAAGTGATTCCATACAGTGCCAGGGATGGGTTTGCATGGCAGGAACATAAGGTGTTTATTACCCAGGACGAAATAGACGCTTTTCTTGCTGGTGGAGGTCCGTATTCCGATGGCAGGCTTTCTACTTATTCCTTTTATCTATTAAATGAAGATGATAAAGCCAGAACGGATTTTATCAAGGAAAGATATGGTACAGGTGGTTGTAGCCATGCTTTATGTGGCGCAGATAATTCTCATGCAGATTATGACGGGAAAGGGTTGAAACTGGAGAGAGGAGATTATGGGAATCCAGATACTTCGGTGGTGCTTCCCTGGGCAAAAGTGGCAAAAAGAGTTGGCTATCTGATTGATAATCAACAGTTTTTACGTTCTGCTGATTATTCCCATATGCCAGATTATGAAAGGGAACAGATTGCAGGGAAAGTGATCAGCTTTTATGCAAGACTGCCAGAAGAAATTGAGCGTCCATTTAAACAGGATTTCTTCAATGAAGAAGCAAGAAAAGAATTACCGGTTATGCTGAATGATTCGGAACAGGCACAGAAACTGTTACAGGCGATGGACGATGCACTGGCAATGCTGCCATTGGATTTTGAAGCAGTGAATGAAACTTATGAGAAGAAATTACAGCTTTTAACGGAAGTACATCAGTATGTGGAGGGCAGCTATACGATTTTCCCAACACAGGAAGTGCCGGAGCAGACGGAAGGCTTGTCAGGATACCAGATGTCTTTATTTGACATTATGAGTAATTCTGAACCAGAGGAAACTACGGAAGAACCGGAAGTAGAAGAATCGACTGCAGAAATGGAAGAGATACAGGATGAAGAACCAGAGGCAGATCCGCATATGTCCTTTGAAGAAGCAAAAGAATTGTGGGAAGATGGCTTTTATCAGGATGATTATGTATTAAAAAGTCGTGTAGGCGAACTGATTTATGACAGCATGGATACAGTTGGAAAATCTGTAGAGGATTTTTCAGAGGAACAGATGGCTGTTATCCGAAAGCTGGCTGAACAGGAGCGTATGTTAGAACCAGTACTGAATCCAGACTTTTCACCGGAGCAGATGCAGTTGGTTTCTGACATTTCGGAAAAACTCTGGAATGATAATGGCAGATGGCAGGAGGATATGATTGAGCCATATACAGATCATGTCATGAATCCAGAAGAAATTACCAGAGTACGACAGGAACTGGATTTACAAGAATCAGAATCTGAGCCAGAAGATGTAGTTGTACAGGAACAGTGGGACGAGGATGTATTTGAATATCAGGGGTATCATTTTGAACCGGTGGGGGTTCTTCCGCAAGGTCTGGAAGGGAAAGAACTGGTAAACCAGACAAGAGGAAATACAGAATTGCACTTGACTACCTATGAGCGAGAAGATAATATTTTATATTCCTATGCAGGATTCTACGAAGCAAGTGGTTCATCAAAAGCTGATATTTTCCGGTGTATGGAAACCGGACGAAATTATATTCCAGGGGAGAACGAACTGTTTGGCTATGAGGGAGAATTTTTACCATATCTGCAGAATGAACAGGTGCAGGAACAGGAACCACATAATTTCCATATTACGGACGATGATCTTGGCGCTGGCGGTCCGAAAGCAAAGTTTAAAGCAAATATGGAAGCTATCCGGCTGCTGAAAGAACTGGAACAGGAGCAGAGATTGGCAACACCGGAAGAACAGGAAGTGTTGTCAAGATATGTTGGATGGGGCGGTATTCCACAGGCTTTTGAAGAAAGAAACAGTGCCTGGGCAGAGGAATACACGCAGTTAAAAGGAGTCCTCATACCAGAAGAATACAGTGCAGCAAGGGCGTCAACCTTGAACGCTTTTTATACTTCCCCGACAGTCATCAAAGCAATGTATGAAGCACTTGACAACATGGGACTGAAACAGGGAAATATCCTGGAGCCGTCCTGTGGAGTAGGTAACTTTATGGGACTTTTACCGGAAAGCATGAGTGCTGCAAATATGTACGGCGTGGAGCTTGATCCGGTTTCCGGTCAGATTGCAAAACAGCTTTACCAGAAGAACAGGATTGCAGTACAGGGATTTGAGGAAACCAATTACCCGGACAGCTTTTTTGACTGTGTGATTGGAAATGTACCGTTTGGGGCATATCAGGTCAGTGACCGCAAGTATGACAGATACCATTTTATGATCCATGATTATTTTATTGCAAAATCCTTAGATCTGGTACGTCCTGGCGGAGTGGTGGCAGTTGTTACATCAAGCGGTACGATGGATAAACAGAATCCAGAAGTCCGACAGTATTTTGCAAACCGGGCAGATCTGCTTGGGGCAATCCGCTTGCCGAACAATGCTTTCCAGAGAAATGCCAATACCAGTGTGGTTGCAGACATTCTGTTTTTCCAGAAAAGGGACAGGGCTACAATCACAGAGCCAGACTGGGTACAGTTAAAAACTACACCAGAAGGCTATACGGTCAATTCCTATTTTGCCGACCACCCGGAAATGGTGCTTGGGGATTTCACAACAGAAAGTACCCAGTACGGAAAACAGGAAGTGACGGTAAAGGCAAAAGAGGGAGCAGATCTGGCAGAGCAGTTAAAAGAAGCGGTAAAGCATATCCAGGGAACTATTACAGAGCAGGAGATTTCGGATACGGAATTGGAAGAACAGGTGGTATCCATACCGGCAGATTCGAACATTAAGAACTTCAGCTTTGCACTTGTCGGAGAGGATATTTATTACAGGGAAAATTCTGTTATGAATAAGATGGAACTTCCCGTTGTGACAGGCGAACGAGTCAGAGGTATGGTTGCCATACGGGATGCAACAAACAGGCTTCTGGAACGGCAGTTGGAAGAATGCAGTGATGAAGAGGTTGCCAGCTTACAGGCTGAGTTGAATCAGGTTTATGACAGTTTTACTGCCAAGTATGGATTACTCAGCAGCAATGCAAATAAAAGAGCGTTCAGCATGGACAGCAGCTATTGCCTTTTAACTTCCCTTGAATTTCTGGATGAAAAGGGCGAGTTGAAGAGGAAAGCAGACATATTTACGAAAAGAACGATCCGCAGGGCAGAGCCGGTAACATCGGTAGATACTGCGAGTGAGGCACTGGCGGTATCTATCGGGGAAAAGGCAAAAGTGGATATTCCTTATATGATGCAGCTTACCGGGAAAACAGAAGAAGAGGTCACAGCGGAGCTTACGGGTGTTATCTTCAAGAATCCGCTTACAGATAAATGGGAGCCATCCGACGAGTATCTTTCCGGGAATGTCAGGGAGAAGCTGCACATTGCAAGGCAGTTTACAGAGAACCATCCGGAATATATGGTCAATGTACAGGCACTGGAACGGGTACAGCCGAAAGACCTGGACGCTTCCGAGATTGAAGCAAGGCTTGGTGCAACCTGGATTTCTCCAGAATATATTACAGAGTTCATGGCAGAAACATTCCATACACCACGACAGCATATCAATTATGAGCGTATCAAAGTACAGTATGCGGAAGTGACCGGACAGTGGAACGTAAAAGGAAAGAACGTGGACAGCAGTAATAACCCGCTTTCCACCGCAACTTACGGAACACAGAGGGCAAATTCTTACAGGCTGTTGGAGGATGCACTGAATCTGCGTGACACAAAAATCTATGACACAATACATGATGCAGATGGGGAACACCGGGTACTGAACCGGAAAGAAACTACCCTGGCACAGCAGAAGCAGGAACTTATCCGGGAGGAATTTAAAGAGTGGATCTTTAAGGATATGAGCCGACGGGAAACGCTCTGCAAAATTTATAATGAACGGTTTAACAGCGTAAGACCAAGGGAATATGATGGCAGTCATATTCAGTTTGTCGGAATGAATCCGGAAATTAAGCTGATGGATCATCAGAAAAATGCGGTGGCACATATTCTTTATGGAAATAATACCCTGCTTGCACACTGCGTAGGTGCAGGCAAGACGTTCCAGATGATTGCAGCCGGTATGGAGAGCAAGCGTCTGGGACTGGCACAAAAGAGTCTTTATGTGGTTCCGAATCATTTGCTGGAACAGTGGGGAAGCGATTTCTTACGCTTGTATCCTGGAGCAAATATTCTGGTGGCAACAAAGAAAGATTTTGAACCTGCAAACAGAAAACGGTTCTGTTCCAGAATCGCAACCGGGGATTATGATGCGGTCATTATTGGACACAGCCAGTTTGAGAAAATCCCGCTTTCCAGGGAAAGGCAGATCGCATTGCTGGAAGATCAGATCGCAGATATTACCTATTCTATTGAAGCAGCAAAAGAGGAAGCGGGACAGCAGTATACGGTCAAGCAGATGGAAAAAACAAAGAAAACCCTGAAAGCAAAACTGGAAAAACTGAATGACCAGACACGTAAGGATGATGTGGTGACTTTTGAGCAATTAGGCGTGGACAGGCTGTTTGTGGACGAGTCACATTATTACAAAAACCTTTTTTTATACACAAAAATGCGGAATGTGGCAGGCATTTCACAGACAGATGCACAGAAAAGTTCAGATATGTTTATGAAATGCAGATACATGGATGAGATTACCGGGGGAAAGGGAATCACGTTTGCAACGGGAACACCCGTATCAAACAGTATGACTGAATTATACACCATTATGAGATACCTCCAGTATGATACTTTAATGAATATGGGAATGGGACATTTTGATTCGTGGGCAGCAACTTTTGGAGAAACAGTTACGGCAATCGAATTGTCACCGGAAGGGACGGGCTATCGTGCAAAAACACGATTTGCCCGTTTTTTTAATCTTCCAGAGCTGATCTCCATATTTAAAGAAGCTGCGGATATTCAGACTGCAGACATGCTGAATCTTCCTGTACCGGAAGCAGAATATATCAATGAAGTGTTAAAGCCGAGCGAGGAACAGAAAGAAATGGTGGAAGCCTTTTCAGAACGTGCAGAAAAGGTTCGTGGCGGTGTGGTAGATCCAAGGGTAGATAACATGCTCAAGATTACCAATGACGGAAGAAAATGTGCATTAGACCAGAGGCTTTTGAATGATATGCTGCCGGATGCAGGGGAAAGCAAGATAAATGCCTGTGTGGAGAATGCTTTCCAGGTATGGGAGGAAGGAAAAGATACACAGGCTACCCAGTTGATCTTCTGTGACCTCAGCACACCGAAAACGGACGGAACGTTCAATGTTTATGATGATGTGAGAAACAAGCTGGTGGAACGGGGAATCCCGAAAGAGCAGATCGCATTTATTCATGAGTACAATACGGAAGTAAAAAAAGCGGAGCTGTTTGCAAAGGTGCGGGCCGGGCAGGTAAGAATCCTGATGGGTTCCACTCCGAAACTCGGTGCTGGTACCAACGTTCAGGACAGACTACTTGCACTGCATCATCTGGACTGCCCTTGGGTGCGACTTGAAGTCGCATAGATAATTGTTTAACAACGAAATATTGATTAAACCCGCTATTCCGTTAGCGGTAGCCTAGTGCCACCTGCATCAGAAGTAATGACGGTGTTGGGAAGCTGGCATGACAAAGTAGCCCTCCACGTAAGTGGTAAAGCCGAAGCCGTGAGGCAGAAGCGAATCTGCGAGCATCAATGCGGTTAGGGAGCAAGGCTTGAGTAGTATGGCTAACATACGTGAACTGTTAATTAAACATCGTAAAGTCCAAAGAGCCAAAGATGCTGACAGGCTCCAGCCCAAAATGGGAAGCGGTCAGTTAATCCTCTCCATGGTAGGATTACACGGATAGAAGCACCGCCGGTGGATGAGACAGAGCCTAACCTACTCGTTGTTATCTATGTGAAACAAGGTAAGCCTGTATTTCTCCTGTTTTTTTACAGGAAAGTTTTCCGTAAGGAAAACCGATAGGAGTGCAGGTATGGGATTGTAGAAAAAGCGAATGCCATTCTGTAATGGAATGGATAGGGGTTCAAGATTTGCCCTAACCCGAAAGGGTGCAGACTTCTACGGTAGGTAATTCTTTACAAGAAACTTATAGAACTTTTGAAAGGAGCAAAGCAAATGAACGTTAATCAAACAACGTGTGCGGCTACTGACCATGAGTTTGCATGGAAATCCATTGACTGGAAGAAATGTGAAGCACAGGTTAAAAAGCTACAAGAACGTATTGTAAAGGCTAGAAAAGAAGGCAGACACGGCAAAGTACAGGCTTTGCAGTGGACGCTGACACATTCTTTTGCGGCGAAAGCGATTGCTGTAAAAAGAGTGACAACTAACGAAGGTAAGAAAACATCTGGAGTAGACGGAGTTTTATGGTCTACAGACAAAGCAAAGTATGAAGCTGTTCTGGATTTAAAGAGGAACGGCTATAAGCCACAGCCATTACGCAGGGTATTTATTAAGAAAGCGAATGGAAAGTTGCGTCCATTAGGGATACCAACAATGAAAGATAGAGCAATACAGGCGTTATATTTGATGGCACTTGAACCGCTTGCAGAAATGACAGCGGATGCACATTCTTATGGATTCAGAAAAGAAAGATGCTGTCAGGATGCAATTCAGCAATGCCATACGGTTCTATCACATGGATATTCTCCGCAATGGATTTTAGAAGGAGATATTAAAGGGTGTTTTGACCATATCAGCCATGATTGGCTGCTTGCAAATATTCCAACGGATAAAGTGATATTGAAGAAATGGTTAAAATGCGGAGTTATCTTTAGGGGGGAATTATTCAAAACCGAAGAAGGAACGATGCAGGGTGGAATCATTTCACCAACACTTGCAAACATGGCATTGGACGGTATTCAGCCGATTCTTGCACAGAAATACAAACGCATCTGCCGTAAAGGAAAGCATTATTCTCCTATGGTAAATCTGGTGCGTTATGCAGATGACTTCATCATCACAAGTGCAGAAAAAGAGGTTTTGGAAAGAGAAATTAAACCAATGCTGGTTGAGTTTCTTGCGGAAAGAGGACTGGAATTATCGGATGAAAAAACGGTTATCACACACATTGATGACGGATTTGATTTTCTTGGCTTTAACATCAGAAAGTTTAAAGGCGTTCTGCTGACACAACCGTCGAAGAAATGTGTAAAGAAATTTTTAGATGGAATCCGCTATACGATAGACAGTAATAAATCTTGCAAGCAGGAAACATTGATAAGGCTCTTAAATCCAAAGATTACAGGCTGGGCGAATTATTACAGGTGCGGAGCGTCATCAAAGACATTCCAAAGAGTGGATGACCAGATATTCCGTAAGTTGTGGCAGTGGGCGAAAAGACGGCATCCGAAAAAGGGAAAACCTTGGGTTTTAAAGAAATATTTCCATCATTATAAGAACAGGAATTGGCGATTTTTAGTTGTCTTAAACAAAAACGGAAAAGAAGATATTTTTCCATTAAAGCTGGCATTTGAGACGAAAATTATGCGACATAAAAAGATTGTCAGTGAAGCCAATCCTTTTGATAGAGAATGGAAGGAGTATTTTGAAGAACGGATGACGTATAAGATGTTAATATCCCTCAAGGGGAGAAAGTCTTTGCTTTATATGTGGAATAAGCAGGAAAGGAAATGTCCGATATGTGGGCAAGAGATTACTGCTGAAACACAATGGAATGTACGAGAAAAGAAAGTAAGCGGTCAGACTGTCCGTTATCTTGTGCATGATAAGTGTTACAAACAAAATCGTTAGTTGACTAGCCGGCATCTATATTGGTAGATGCTTTGAATTGCTTGAGCCGTGTGAGGGGAAACTCTCATGCACGGTTCTTAGAGGGGAAGGCGGTAGTAATATCGCTGACCTACTCGACAAACCGTCTGACCTGGAACAGCAGGAGGGACGTATTCTCAGACAGGGAAACCAGAATGATAAGGTAAAAATCTTCCGGTATGTAACGGAAAATACGTTTGATTCGTACATGTGGCAGATTCTGGAAAACAAGCAGAAGTTTATTTCGCAGATTATGACCAGTAAATCCCCGGTTCGTGCCTGTGAGGATGTGGATGATACAGCCTTGTCGTATGCAGAGATTAAAGCACTGGCAACAGGAAACGAATATATCAAGGAAAAAATGGATCTGGATGTGCAGGTAAGTAAACTGAAACTTCTGAAAGCAAACCACACCAGTCAGATCTATCGTCTGGAATCGGATATTGCAAAGCGGTATCCGGTACAGATTACCGCATTAAAAGAAAAGATTGCCGGTATGCGTGTAGATGCAGATGTGGTAAAAGGAATAGATTTACAGGACAATGACCACTTTGCAATGACAGTCGGTGGAAAGCTGTATACAGATAAAAAAGAAGCAGGACTTGCACTCATTTCAGCAGCGTCTGGTTTGAAGTCTGTAAAATCAGCCGGGCAGATCGGAGAATATCATGGTTTTGCGCTTTCTTCAGAATATAATTTCCTGTCGAATACTTATACCATGACGATCAAGGGAAAATGTTCTTATAAGATTGAGTTCGGAAAGGATACTCTGGGCAATATCCAGAGGATTCATAATGCACTTTCTGCAATCGGGAAAAAGCTGGCAGATACTGAGCAGAATCTGGAAACGGTACAACAACAGTTAAAGACCGCACAGGAAGAGGTACAGAAGCCATTTCCGAAAGAAGCGGAACTGAGTGAAAAAATGAAACGTCTGGCAGAATTAAATGCCATGCTCAACATGGATGAGAAAGGGGGAGAAAATCTTCTGGCAGATGAGGGCATCGGGGAAAACCCGGAAGTAAACGTGCCAGAGGAACGTCAGGACAGAATAGCAGACAGTGTTCATAAAACGTCTGTTCTGGAAAGACTGAAAGAACAGAAACAGCAGGAACAGACAAGCGAAACACAGCAGAAACCTAAAAAGAAACACGAACAGGAGTTATAAAGGGTATCCCGTCAGAGTGACCAGAGCTTTGGCGGGATTTTTCTATGGAGGATTTGATTATGGCAAACAGAGAAGAGCAGTTAAAGCAGATTACAGAGCAGTTGGAACAGGGCGTTGCAGAAATATTTACATCAGAAAAATATACCGAATATCTGAATACAATGGCAAAGTTCCATAATTACAGTTTTAATAATACATTGTTGATCGCCATGCAGAAACCGGAAGCGACACTGGTAGCAGGGTATCAGGCATGGCAGAAGAAATTCAACCGGCAGGTAAAAAGAGGGGAAAAGGGCATCCAGATCATTGCCCCGGCTCCATATAAAGAGAAACAGGAGATTGAAAAGACTGATCCGGACACTGGCGAGATTGTGATCGGGGAAGATGGACAGCCGGAAACAGAAGTAGTAGAGCGTGTCATTACAAGATTCCGGGTTACGACAGTATTTGATGTCAGCCAGACCACAGGAGAACCGATTCCAGAGTTTGAGGTATCGGAACTGGAGGGGGATGTTCTGATCTACCATGATTTTATGGAAGCATTAAAAATGGTTGCCCCGGTTCCTATCCGCTTTATTGAGATTGACGGGGATGCAAAAGGCTTTTATCAGCTTGTCGATAAATATATCGCTGTCCAACTTGGCATGAGTGACGCACAGACCATGAAAACAGCGGTGCATGAAACCGCACATGCAGTATTACATGATCGTGACCAGATGGAAGCAGAGGGCATTGTAAAAGACCAGCTTACAAGGGAAGTGGAAGCAGAAAGTGTTGCCTATGTGGTATGCAATCATTTTGGATTGGATACATCAGAGTATTCCTTTTCTTATATTGCAAGCTGGTCTTCCGGTAAAAATATGAAAGAGCTTCGTGCTTCTATGGACACCATCCGTAAGACTTCTGCTGATATGATCGGACAGATTGAGGAAAAGCTCAGAGAACTTCAGATAGAAAGACCAGAGCAGGAAGCAGATGTTGTGGAGCAGACAGAAGAAATGAGTGCCATGCAGTATGCAGAACAGACCATTAACCGTCTGGAGCAGGAACGGACGATTTTCAGCAATGACCAGAGAAATCTTATCGTGAATTTTGCTTATAAACTGGATGACAGGGAAGCGACGGAAAAACTGGCAGAGAATCTTTCAGAATCTATTCTGGATGGAAACAGAGAAGCGGTACTAAAACTGATTGGAGAAGTGGAGGAACAGATTGACAGTCTGCCGGATTCGATGATTGGTTTATCAGAATTGCACGAAGCCGGATTTTATTCAGAAAGTATGCTTCCACTTACCAGGGAACGGGCAGTGGAATTGCACCATGAGGGAGTAACGGTTTACGGACTGACCGGAGCAGTGGGTGGTCAGGAGCAGTCGCAAAGAGTTATGAATCTGGAACTGGATATTTTACAGCATGACGGGTTATTCGGAGTGACGAAATTTGAATGGGAAAATTATCGGAGAAGTCAGGAAACGGTTATGACACCGGAAGAAAAAGCAAAAATCAAAGAAACACTTCTTTTAGAGAGTGATGGAAACCGTTATGGTATTTATCAGATCAACAGTGGACAGGAAGAAAGAGGGTATCAATTTTTAAGTCTGGAAGCGGCAAAAGAAATGGGATTTACCGTAGATGGCAAAGACTATCAGATGGTTTACAGTGAAAGACTGAGAGATGCTACGACACTGGATAACCTCTTTGAGCGTTTTAATATAGAACGACCAAACGATTTTACCGGACATTCCATGTCAGTCAGTGATGTGATCATTATGAACCGGGGCGGCAGATTAACCGCATACTATGTAGATTCTTTTGGATTTACAGAACTGCCGGACTTTGTGGCACAGAGAGCTGAAATGTTAAATGCCAATCCAGTAAAAGCATATCCGGAAGTTTATATGGGAACTTTGGAAAAGGCTATGCAGGAGAGAAATGTAGATGCTTATCTGGATTCCAGAAAACTGAACATTGACTGTAAAAATGCAATCGAGCAGGCAATCGCAGAGGGCTTTGACGGTATGCGTTTAAATCCAGATACTGCAGTAAGCGTGGTTGAGAAATACGGAGAAGAACGGGTTGCCTTTGTTCTTGCAAATACATTGAAACAGCTTTCCCATGATGGAAGATTTTCTGATGGCAATAAACGATGGGCAGATGGCATTGATATTCCGGAAAATATCAGCAGGGGAATGGATCTGAACAGGGACTATATTGTGAGCAGTCATCCGGCAGTTCTGAATGGTTTCATTGACATGGTAAGAAACGAAATCCGTACCCGGAAACTGGAAGAGGTGCTTGGCGTGAAAAATCAGCATATCACTGAAACTACAAGAGGATATGAAGCAGACGGACATACAGGCACCTGGTATGCGATGGATATGAAAACGTATCATGGGGAGAGATTCTTCCAGATGCGAAATGAGGAATACGGTCAGGACGTGGCAGACATTATTGTGTCGGAAAATGGGATACTGGTGGCAGAGGACATCTGGCATGGATTTGATGAAGGAGCCAGGGAAGCTATTTCAGAATATCTGGAAGGAAATGGTGCAACAGTATATGACCTGACGGAATTACCTCAAAATGCAATTATTTCGCTGAATAGTGGTCAGATATTAAGAACAGAAAAAACACAGGTTGTACAGGAAGATAACTGGGCAGAAACGTTGGTTGGAAAAAACGAAACTGGAAAAGAGGTATGGTTTAATTTCTGTGCAGTGAGTTCGGTTGTATTGCCAGATGGTATTACGTTAAGAATGCCGGAATTCCATTATATTGACAATTATTATCTGATGGAAGATATGAATGCAAAAGGTGTGGTTAAGGTTGAACGGTTTGAATCGTTGGATGATGCCATGTATAAATATCTGGAAATTCCAAATCATCAGAAAAAAGTGCTTGGCATTCAGAATACAGAAAACATGCAGGAGAGCATTGATTTTATTGTATGTGAAAATGGAATAGACAAACTGACACATGAGTATGAAAAGATTGGTGGCTGGCTGAACCCGGAAGTATACGAAGCAGTGAAAAAAATGGAAGATCGACTGGATATGTATGATGTGCAGATTGCATATCAGGTGGGAGAAAAGTATTTTACTATTCAGACTGCAGAAGATGGTTACGATTATACATTTTATGATAAGGATTATCTGGAATTGGATGGCGGTGTTTATGATGATCCGACTATCTCTATTTCGGAAGCAATGGAGAATATTTTTGAAGAGGAAGGACTTTCGGTAGAAGATGCAAGGGTAATGAACTATGAATCCCTGGAAGTTCAGACAGAACATGCGGAAAAGGAACATATCGTACAGGTACTGTTGGAACAAAATTGCCCGGAATCTATTTTCGATGGCTATGACAGGGAAGTAGCTATGAAAAACTATGAAGGAATTACTGTACAGTTTGCAGAAGCAAAAACGTATCTGACAGTACAGCCGACAGAAGAAGGATATGCCTATATTTTTTATGATGCTGATCTGCATGAGGTTGTCAGTGGAGAACATGACCATCTGGATGATTCTATTCAGGAAGCAACTTATGAAATCCTGAAAAAAGAAGGAATGGAGAAAGAGGTATGTGTCAAAGTAGATGATGCAGAGTTCCGGGAAAAATTAATCAGCAATGCAAAAGCATTATTGGAGAATGGCATTACAAGAAAGACATCTGAGCTTGGCAGATGCGAAGCAGCACTGAATGGAATGAATCGGGCAGAAGTGGAATATGACGTACTGGCTCATACAAGGGCAGTTCTGGAAGAAATGGGACTGGAAAATGAAGTTACACTGATCGGGGCGAGAGTGTATGGTTCCAGAAGCAGGGATGATCTGTATTGTGAAGATTCTGATCTTGATGTGGTGCTTTCTTATCGAGGAAATCTTCGAGAAGATAGTTTTTTTGACAAATTGAATTCCTATGGTATGGCAATAGCAGGCATTAAAGTAGATATTAACCCAATTTCAGAAGAAAGGATTACTCTGGCAGAGTACATAAAGGAATCAGAAGCTTATCTTGATCAGCAGGAAATCAAGAAACTAGCAGTGGACTTGGATAATTTTAGTTACGAATATGATATTTATGAATATAAGGATACCGTTGAAAATAGGGACGAACAGGTCGAGAAAATCACAGAGGATATTTTGCACAGGGAGACAGCAGGTTTAAAAGACTGGCTGACTGAGGTGGCAAAAGAATCGAATGTAGACAGTGATGTAATCACTGCCCGGTCATTACTTTCACGTCTGGAAAATGCAGAAACATACTCTGTTTTTACCAGACAGTCAGAGCAGGAACAGACAGAAGCCACAATCATTTTTTATGTTGCAGAGTGCATGGAATTTCCAGTTATGGGCGAGTATCACGAAAATCTTACTTTAGAGGAAGCCTTACAAATCTATGAAACTATCCCGGCAGAGCGTATGAATGGAATAAAGGGTGTTGGATTTGAATTGCATGATGGAAGTGATTATGACGGACCGTATGATCTTATGCGACTGGGAAAAGTTGACCGGGAAGGTGTGGAGATGATCCGACATTATAAGGAGAGTCCATTAGTTCAGAAAGCAATGGACGATGTGGAAAAATATTTTGCTCAGAAGCAGGAGCTTACCAAAAGCACAGAGCAGACAGTTGGAGATAAATCTGTACAAAAAGAAAATGATTCACAGCCAAAGAGCAGAAAAGAATCAGTTCTTCAGGCACTCCGGGAACGTCAGGTAAAAATAAAAGAGCAGGAACAGAATGCAGCGAAAGAAAAATCCAGAACACATAAGAAGGGAGAGGTGTCATTATGATGGTAAGATTTGAGGAAGATGAATATACTGCTTTGGCAATTTTTGATGCAGGAAACCGGGTACAGACAATGGAAGCAATGGATGAGATTTTTTCCTATCTGGACGAAGATATGAAGCTGCTGATTTTCACAACGATTCATAAGCTCTATTATCTTAGCGATGAGGGATATGAGGAATTGCAGAAAACGGTAGAAATTTATAAAGCAGATCTGGAGGTGGATGGAGAATGAGTACAAGTCAGTTTGCAGTTTACCAGTTAAAAAAGAAACCGGAATTGAGAAATCTTCTTTTCCGGACATATGAAGAACTTGCGCAGGATCAGATTCCGGTGCAGGTGGCAAATTATGAACAGGTGTATCTTGGAACAATGAAGCCGGGAGAAACGCCAGAGCAGATAAAAAAGGATCTGGAGCAGAAACAGCCCCATAATTATAAAGGTCATGCGGTCAGTACCAGTGATGTGCTGATTCTTAATGATAATGGTGTCACGACCACTTACTATGTAAACAAAGACACTTTTATAGAGATTCCTGATTTTATGAAAGTCACATCTTCAGAAAGTGGTGGACTAACAAAAGATACAGTTGGATATGAAATAGAGGGAAAAGACGGAACCTGGGAAGTAGTAGATTATCTGTTGGTAGAGGGGAAAAATTATTTCCTTATGGAGCATGAGCAGTATGGAACGAATGTTGCGTATGTGATTTTAGATCAGAATGGCAAAGTGATTGTAGACAGCGTATATAATGGATTTGACGATATGGTAAAACAGCAGATTCGTGACTATTTGCATCCGCCAGTGCAGGAGCAGACAGGAAATAGTAAACCGAAACTGGATAACTGGCAGAAGTATATGGAGAATGGGGAATATCTGCGAAGTGCGGAGATCACAGAGGAAGCAAATTACAATATGATTGACGGACTTAAAAATAATGCAGCACCGAAAGAGAAAAAGAATCGTCCCAAAGAATCTATCCTTGCAAAATTGAACGAGAAAAAGGAAGAAGTCGCAAGGCGCAGTGGACAGAAAGCTATGCAGCAGGTAATGGGACAAGATATGGAACGTACAAAAAAATAAAAATGAGAAGCTGGTCACTTTGTTGTGACTGGCTTCTTTTTTCGCAT
>ULQA01062108.1_pt1 | contig 42852 bp, 23 predicted proteins | sample 1954001 | NCBI WGS metagenome assembly ULQA01 (sample SAMEA4835643, study PRJEB28245) | human gut metagenome | biome: gut microbiome; material: fecal sample | place: Denmark | collected 2008 | reverse complement strand
GGTATACAGTATCTGCCACTACGTCGGGTGAGTTAACGATATCCAAAGTTTCGTCCGGTGCAATCATATCCTTAGAGTCTTCGACCAAAGGTAATTTTACTTTAAAGGTCGTACCGCTGTTTTGATGACTTTCTATCTCAACTGTTCCTGAAAGCAGCTGAACTAGACCATTCACCAAAGCCAGTCCAATACCCGTATTGGAATACTTTTGATCGGATGAATCGGTTTTGTGAAAAGGCTGCATGACAGCTTCCCGCTGTTCCGGATGAATATATGAACTGCTGTTATGACAGGAGAGAATCAATTGTCCGGAAGCTTTGTCTACATCAATCCTGAAGTTTATTTCACTTTGAGGATCAGAATGTTTGAAAGCATTGCTGAGCAGATTACTGATGATTTTCTCTATCTTGTCTCTATCGAATACCGTATAATAAGAGTCGGCTGAAGTTGCATATTGAAAAACAATCTGCTTTTGTCTGAAGACGGGAATAAACAGTTCGAAGATGCTGCGTCCATAAGTCATAATATCTCCTTTAACATATTCGATGCGTGCATGGTCGGTTTCTACAGAACGAAATTCCAAAAGTTGATTGATCAGGAATTGAAGCCGTTGGATATTCCGATTGATGATTTTCATTTCTTCACCGGTAATTGTATTGTTTCGTCCGATTGATATATCTTCGAATACAGCCATAAGGATAGATAAAGGAGTCTTAAACTCATGGGTGATATAAGTGAAAAAATTCAGCTTGTGTTTATTCAGTTCGCGCAGGTTGTTTTTTTCCATTCTTTCGATGCGGATATCCATTTTGTCTCGCATACGCACTTGGTAGAAGCGGACAATTATAAAACTGATAAGAAGTCCGATAAGAGAATAAATAGTGATCATGAAACCACTCAGCAAAAAGTGAGGACGAATGTTAATGGTTATTTTCCGACGGTCGAATACAACTCCGTTTTTTCCTATGACCCGTACGTGAAATTGGTAGGTGCCCGGATCAAGGTTGGTATATGTGACTGATTGTGGGATTTGTTGTGTTGCATTCCATTCGGTCTCCATACCTTCCAGATAGTATTCACAGGAAAGTTGTGATTGGCAATTTTCATTATAGTTGATCACCAGAAAATCAAAAGTCAGGGTATTCATGCCGTGAGGTAAGCGAATGGCAGATGTGCTGTCGATATTATTCTGTAGAATGCCGTCCGGTGATGGTTGTACGTGTTTATTGAAAATCCTGAAATCCGAAAAAGTCAGATGAATATCGTTTGTAGGACTGTTATGGTTCAGTCCTTCCGGTCGGAAGAAGCATACCCCATTGATACTGCCAAAGAAAAGGGTACCGTCAGGATCTTTATAGCCCGGACAGGCATTGAACTGGTTGGAAACCAGATTATCGGATACTTTATAATGGGCAAAACTACGACTTTCCGGATTGAAAGAGAAGATACCGTTATCCGTACTCATCCATAAATAGCCAAAGCTATCTTCCTGTATGGAATAAATATCTCTTTGCCGGAGTTCATTCTCCTTTCCGAATGCCTGTATACTGTCTGCACGTGCATTGTATTTCATCAATCCTCCGTTGCTGGTACCGAACCAGACCTCTCCTTTGGAGTCAACAAAACTACAATAAATATTATCGCTGGTCATTGTTTTACAGCCTGTCACTCCTTTTTGATATCGATGGATACTATGGGTCGGAATATGATACCGAAAAATACCGTTGAAATGTGTGGAAAACCAGATATTTCCTTTGAGATCACGTGTGATGTCGTCAATACGTATAAGCCGGAATACATCCGGAAGGAAGGGAGTGAATGAATCGGTCCGGAAATGATAGATATTGACACCTTGGCTGGTTCCTATAAACATAGTATCAGGATTATGAACATAAAGTTTATAGATTGAATTATTGGATAGTCCCGCGTGTCCCCCTGCTATGTTTTTATATGAACGAATATAGCCTTTTGCTAAATCGACTTTTTGCAACCCATCGATAAAGTTGCCAATCCAGATATTACCGGAGTGATCTTCGGCTAATGCATGGACATTATCTCCGTTTAATGACGGGTGTGTCGATTTGTTTAAATACCTGATGTGACCATCCGGGTAAAGAATAGAAATTCCATGATCTTCGGATGCAAACCACAAAGCTCCGTTTTTATCTTTAATGATGTTGCTGATTGCTTTTCCTTTCAGGTATTGTTTCCCATTATCTGCTATCAGGTAGTGGAAATTGTTTTCGGTCAGGCTGGTGTAACTGACCCCTCCGAAGAAAGTGCCGATCCACATAATGTCACTCCGGCTTTTATAAATAGTATAGATCGCATTATCGGTCAGTCCGGATTGGACATCTTTTGCATGCTGCCGATATTGTATGTAGCTGTTATCTGTATAGTCATAGATGAAAAGTCCGTTTTCGGTTCCGATCCATAAATTTCCACGCATATCTTCTTGGATGCAGCGAATATAACGCATATCCTTTCTGTCTTGTGAAGCGAACTCCACGGATACGAATTGATTATAGTTCTTGTTGTATCGGTACAGTCCGTTTTCGGTCGTTCCCAGCCATAGAGTCCCCTGAGAATCTTTATAAATAGAAGTAAACTCGACAGGATAATCAGGAGAAACTTCAGTGGCTGTGATTTTTCTGGTCATTTGTCCGTTTGGACGGAAACAATAAATTGTATTTGGACTCACTGTCCATACATTTCCATTTATATCCAGCGTTACTTTTACAATCAATCCTTTATGGAGTAGTGGCATACTTTGCTCCGTCTTGTTATATACGTATAGTCCGGAATCGGATGCAATGAAAACTGAACGTCCGTCGTAGGCCATGTCCAATACATATAGTGGGGCCTTGGTTTGCGGAACAATAGTGGTGAACTTCTCTCTCATCATATCATACAAGCACAGTCCTTCATTGGTACCCATCAATAGAGTATCCTGACCGAGGAGTAGCAGTTTCTCGATGCAGTTTGAAGAGAGTCCGTCATCTGACTTATAATATTGTTTGATGTTGTATCCATCATACCTGTTCAGTCCTTTGAGGGTTGCAATCCAAATATATCCTTTTGAATCCTGCAGAATATCCCGTACGGCACTATAGGTAAGTCCATGTTGACTACCCAGGGAGTGGAACATAAGTTCATTCTGTTGTGCATATAGGATAACAGAAGAAAAAAATAAAATCAGGGTAAAAGTGCTCTTCTTCATTCGTCTCTTAATTACGTACAACACAAAAGTCTGAAATAAAAACGAATCAAAAAGATACTTATGGTCACAAACTGATATTTATATTCACTATAGAAATATTTAATGTAAATATGAATATGCGTATCAGTGAATAATCTATTGTTTTACGGTTCGGTTCTCTTTTCGCTTACTTTTGCTGAAACAACAAACAGTAAAATATGCATGAAACAACAACTCAGTATGGAACCACACAAAATGGACTCGTCCTGATCCGACTTCGGGACTTAACAAACAAACTAAAAATGTATGAATCCTTTTTAATGACTAAATTACTAATATTATGAATCTAAAAGATCTGAACAACCTTAGAGCAGATACGGAAGGCAGGATAAAAGCCGTCTTCTTAATATGCATGTTTGTGCTGGTGTCTGCAGGTGGATTTGCTCAAAACACAAAGAGCATTTCGGGTACGGTGAGAGAGAAAGGCAGTAATGAAACTGTTATTGGTGCCACTGTACAAGTGAAAGGAACACACAATGGGGTGATTACTAATGAGAATGGGGAGTATACAATTAAAAATGTATCTCCGGGACAAGTACTTGTTTTCTCAATGATTGGTATGAATACGGTTGAAAAAACTGTAGGTAGCCAAAATCGGATAGATGTACTGATGGATGCGGGAGTATTGATTGACGAGGTGGTAGTGACCGGTTATCAGACTCAGCGTAAAGTGGACTTGACCGGATCTGTATCCAGTTTGAGTTCCGATCAGTTCATGCAAACCAACCCGTTAAGTCTGGAGCAGGCTTTGAAAGGAAAAATATCCGGTGTGCAGGTAATGAACAATGATGGTGCGCCGGGTGGTGGAATTACGATTAAGATTCGTGGAGCCAGTTCTATTACGGCAGGTAGTTCACCTCTGTATGTCATAGATGGTTTTCCTCTCCCTATTTCGGACGATCCTCTGGAAAGTCCTTTGGCTACTATCTCTCCTGATGCAATCGAGAGTATCTCTATCCTGAAAGACGTATCATCTACTGCCATTTATGGGGCACAGGGGGCTAATGGCGTTGTGTTGATTACTACGAAGAAAGGATCGGCCGGTATGAGTGAAATCTCTGTGAAGGCTACTTACGGTATCAGTAAACTGGCAAATTCTATTCCAATGCTGGGTGCGGAAGATTATATGCGTGCGTATATGCGTGATATGATTATGAGCGGACGCTGGCAAAATGCTGATTTCTATCAGGAATATAAAGATCAGATATGGAATACCAATCCTTCCCGTTTCCAATTCTATCCCGATCTTTGTTTGCAGAATGGTACTAAACAGAATTATGAAGTTTCTTACAGAGGGGGAACAGACCGCATACAGAACTCTACAATCTTTTCGTTGATGAATGAAGACGGTATTGCCATCAATACCGGATTTAAACGATTCTATTTCCAAACGAATAATAGCATTAAATTGCTTCCGCAATTAACTTTGAACACAAATCTTTCATATGAACACAATATTCGTAGCGGTGCTTTCTGGACAGAAGGTAATATTTTTAACGAAATACAGACTTTCTCTCCGCTTGTTCCTAAAGAATGGACTTTTCAGGAGATAGATGATAACCTTTACTATACAGGTAAGATGGATAACCCTTATAGAAAATTGAAAGATATTGATTACTCTAACAAGAATAATACTTTCTTCGGTCAGGCAGAGTTGGTTTACAATATCAATGATAACTGGTTTGTAAAAGGAGGTATTGGTGTGCGTATACCCAAAGGTGAAGTGAAAGAATTTATCCCGAAAACCATTCAGAGAGGCTACGATAACAACGGATTGGCCACATACGCTACGCAAAGTGGATTAAATATGCGTGGAGTAGTCCAGGCCGGATTTAATAAAGTATTCAACAAAGTACATAGTCTCTCGGTAAATGCCGTATACGAGGCTAATACCAACAAGTATGAAACCTTTAATCAGGAATATTCTCAGTTTAATACCGATTTGGGATGGGAAGGTATTTATGATGCAAAAAGTGGTAATCATGTGAAATCTCCCGGTGTATCTTACGAGAAGATAGCAATGCTTTCGGGGGTATTGATGGCTAACTACTCTTATAAAGGGCGCTATTTATTGAAAGCATCTATGCGTGCTGACGGTTCTTCTAAATTCAGCCCTGATAATCGTTGGGGATTTTTCCCGTCCGGAGCATTGGGTTGGAGAGTTTCAGAAGAAGAATTCTTTAAGAATGTATCTTGGTTGGAGAAGAACGTTAATAACTTGAAACTACGTTTTAGCTATGGTCAGGTAGGTAACGATCAGATTGCTCCGTATGCTTATGCACAGACCTTATCTTCCAGCCAGAGACAAGCCATTTTTGGTGACGGAGCTATTCCGGCCTTGTTCACCAGCCGTATGGCAAACCCCGAAATCAGTTGGGAAGTAACGGAAGAGTTTAACGGCGGTCTCGATTTAGATATGTTTAATAACCGGCTGAATATTTCATTGGATCTCTATACCAAGACAACTCGTGATATGCTGCTTGAACAGAATCTGCCACGTACTTCCGGTTTTGGAAAAGTAACCAGGAATATCGGTTCGGTACGTAACCGTGGATTTGAAATCAGTGTAGGCGGTGTGCTGATTGATAAGAAAGACTTTACGTGGAATGCAACAGTGAACTTTAGTTCCAATCAGTCCAAAGTACTGAGTCTAGGTGCTGAGACACAGATGTTGGAAGGGCGTCCGGTGGGTTCTGCTTCGGGTTCGGAAAATGTCCTGATAAAAAAGGGATATCCTCTCGGACTGTTCTATGGTCTGCAAATGGAAGGCATTCGCAGTAATTGGCATTCTGACTATAATGGTATAGGCAGTGCTGATTCTCCTTGGTGGTATGCTACTGAAAGAGAGATGCCATACGGATTCCCATCTTTTGCAGATACTAATGGAGACGGGAAAGTGGATATGAGTGACCGTGTCGTGATAGGAGATGTGAATCCGGTATTTATCGGTGGCTTGAACACCCGTTTGCGCTGGAAATTCATTGAACTGGCTATGGACTTCAGCTGGTCATACGGAAATGATATAATCAATGGTAATGTATACAATCTGATGAACAATGGCGATATTCGTAATAAGTCGGCCGTATACTATAAAGATGCTTGGTTTGCTAATAATCCTACCGGTACTTTTACAGGTCCTGGTGCAATTGATTGGTCCGGGTATATGTGGGCTGCTTCCAACTCTGAAATGGTGGAAGATGGTTCGTTCCTGAAGATGAATAACCTGGCTGTAACTTTCCGTATGCCGAAAAATATATTAAAGGCTTGGAAAATTAAGGACCTGGCTCTGACATATACGATTAACAATGTTTTCTGTTTAACGAACTATTCGGGATATGATCCTGAGGTACGTAGCGGCAGCTCTGTAAATAATCGTATTCTTCCGGGAGTCGATATCTCGGCTTATCCGTATGCCCGGTCTCATATATTCTCACTTAATTTTAAATACTAATAAGGTACTGCCATGAAAAAAATATTATTAGCCCTTTTAACCTCTTGCGCCTTAGTGTCGTGTGAGGGGTATTTCGACCAGTTACCGAAAACAGAACTTCCGTCTGAAACTTTCTATACTTCCTATGATGCTGCTTTACGTAATGTAGCTATATTGTATGCTAATGCAGGGCATGTCAATGATGGAATTATGACCAGTGACCGGTTTATGATGCCTTCATTGATGAATGAAGGTCCGTTCGACCTGACTTCGACATCGGGTAGCGTACTGAATTTGTGGTCAAAGCATTATGCGTATATTGCACAGGCAAATCTGATACTTGAGAGGCTGGAAACCAATAAAGAGGTGATTGATGAGAATGCAGGACATTCTGCATTGGATAAAGCTACGATCACCGGATCAGCTACTGAAATGCTGATGGGAGAAGTTCGTTTCCTCCGGGCTTATGCTTACTTTACATTGTATCGTTATTATGGCGGTGTACCTCTGATTATAGAGCCTACCGGACCGAAGCCGGATTATGTGCCGCGAGCAACCCGCCAGGAGATGTTCAAGTTCCTCTATGACGAGATGGCCTATGCATTGGACAAGTGTTTGGATAACCGTTCGGGCATTGCTTATGGTCGTGTTACGAAAGGTGCCGTAGCCGGTATGTTGGCAAAAATGAAAATATTCCACGCTTCTTATATCCGCCGTGCAGAAATGTATGGAAACAAGATTAATGAAACAACAGCTGATGATGTAGATAAGACAACGTTATATGCTGATGCAGTGAAGTTGTGTGACGATATCATTGCCGGCGTGTACGGAACTTATAAGTTGGAAGAATATTTCCCTGCTGTATTTACCAAACGAAATAACGAGATTATGTTCAGTGTATTGGCAGAAGAAGGAGTCGGTACAGGAAACAAGATACCTATGGGTTTTGCCGGTGAAGGTAAATACGGAGCAACCGGTGGAAGAAATCTTACTTCGTGGCTGACGTTGCTGTATGATATACCGATGTGGGAACATAATTACAGTTTCAAGGACGTGTGTATGGACTATGGCCAGGTAGATCGTTTCAATGCCGAAAGTCCGAAGCCCGGAACGACTCCTTATGACTTGCAGAATCTCTATGATCGTACCGGAAAGTACACCATAACCGGAGATATTACCCGTCGTATGTGGAGTTCGGTGAAAGGCTGGGTAACCGGTCCTAACAGTGGTGGAGCTCCTATCGGGTTGTGGGTGTTTGAACCTGCCGGACGTGAATTAGGCCCCGAGTTTTATATTGAGCCGGGTAAGGTGAACGATTACACCGAAGAACAGCTCAAAGTAATGGATGTAGCTCTTGAAAGTCATGAACGGGCGTGGTGGAAGAATGAAACGAATGGGCAGAACAAGCCTAACTTGTGGAACTGTAATTGGTGGCAATTAGGTAAATTCCGTAACCTGAATCCGAGTGAGTTGAGTTCAACCTTTGATATTAATTATGGTGGAGTGGACTATCCTGTTTTACGTTTGGCAGAGATTTACTTGCTGAAAGCGGAGGCACAAATCATGCAGGGCCATGTTTCGGAAGGAGTGAAAACGATGAATATTATCCGTGATCGTGCTTGCCATCAAGGATCTATTAAAGATATGTTTGTTTCTCAGGGAGATGCTCCTTATACTTATCAACCGGGTTCGGTTATGATGATTCCGACTAATATCAGTCCGGCTAATGCACTGAAAGAGTTGATGTATGAACGTTTACGCGAATTGGCAGCCGAGGATGATTGCGGATGGCTCGATGTAGCACGCTTTCCTGATGTTTCAATGGTTGACCTGGCTGATATCTGCCGTTATCGCGATCCTCTACAATTCTTTGATCCGTTTGGTGATCCGGCGCGTGGGGAATACCTTTGGCATCTTTTTAATGAAGAGAAAGTGTACCGTGTGCTGATGCCGATACCGTTTACCGAGTTATCGTTCTTCCCAGAAATGAAACAAAATCCGGGATATTTTTAATGTTAAAAACGAATGGATATGAAAACAAATAAACTGATTATAGGGCTGCTTGCTGTGGCAGCTACTTCACTGGTTTCTTGTGAGAAATTTGGTGCAGATGTAGAAACACCGTCTGTCAGTATCTCTGTGTCCCCCGAAAATCCGAAAGTCGGCGAAGAGGTGACGGTAACGATCAATACCGATGCTCAGTACCTGACACTTTTTACGGGTGATGAAGGAAAAAACTTTGAGCGTTCGCGTATTAAAGCTATTATGGAACATGATTGGGATAGCTTTTATGAAGAATGTTATCGGGTCTCTTATGCAAAGAATGGGGAGAAGACCTTGTTTTATAAATATTTTAAGGACTATCAGAGTATAGAAGACGTAAAAAAGGATTTTGAGTTTTTCGGAGCGATTGATAATATCCAGTTAGTGCCCTACAAAAAAGGAGACTTTCCGGAGGCACTGATGGAAATGAGCTATATAGGGACGAATCAATTGAAGTTTACGGTGACAGATCGGCGGATTCCTTCGGGCATCCGGATGAAGCCGAATATTCATATCTTTGGAGGACTTGCCAATCAACCGGGTAATACAATTATCGAGAGTCGCTTTGTAGCGTGTGATGCTGATCGTGCAATACGTAAATACTCTAATGATGCATGGGTAGCTGCTTATTTTGGTTTACATACCGAACAGTTGGAAGACTTTCAGGGATATAGTGCAGGATACAAATATTATACGTTCCAAGATGAGCGTTCGTATGGAGCGTTCCAGACTAACGATCCATTATCCCGCCGTCCTACGGAAGGATTTTATAAACTGGGTGATATGTACAACCGGGATACTTACTTGCAGCCTTTTTTGGATCATGGAGAAAAAATCATTCTTCGTCAAGTGGATATGTACGTGAATGGTCGTTCGACTTTTGTGGCAGCTGATGATTCGCCTTATAAATATGATTTGGACGGAGACGGAGTATTGGAATCGTATGAATGTGAACTCGATCCTGCTACCGGTCTTCCGGTACATGAAGCCGACTATACAAAGTACAAAGGTTTTCAGGGAGATGTTTATCTCTCTTTTATAGAGATGGGAACTGATGAATATGAACCGTGGAATACCGGTGTTTCATTAGGTTCTGTATATACTACCGGAGGAATTCAGAAAACTTATAAGTATATTTACACCGGAGCCGGTGACTTTACAATTACTGCTGTTGCTACCAATGTAGGTGATAAAGATTATAAAGGAATAGATTATAGCGAGGAAAGAAGTAATTCTTTGGATGACTATAGTCATAAGAGAGCACTTAGCAGTGTGAAGGTTTCGGTAAAACCGTAGTATCCTTCGGTAGAATGTAAATCAGTAGTTGAGTGTCTGCCCGGTCGCGGTATCCATTAATAAGGGGTTTTGCACAATCCTTTTAGGACCTGTGGAAGGCAGCAATACTCAACTACTGTAGATTACTTTATTAATATAAAGAATAGTGCCTATGAAACTTAAGTATTGTATTTTATCTCTACTCTTTTTTTATCTGAATATTTCTTCTATCCAGGCCGTAATACCACAGATGGAAGTCAGTCCGGATGAGAGAGGTGTGAGTTCGCTCGTTTTTCAAGGTGCGGGCAATGTTCGGAATTATGTAGACCACGGGAAATATCTGGGCGATTTGAGTCTGACTTATGAAGTAAGAGGGAAGAGTTATGCCGTTTCTTTGGCTGATATTACTCCTCTGGTCTTGTCGAATACTCCGGATAAGATACAGATATTCTGGCAGCTTCCTTCGGATGTGCGTCTTTACCAAACTTTTACTATTAAAGGAGAAGAAGTAGACTGGGAGATTGATTTTTTTAATCGCAGTCATCATCCGGTGAAGGTGACGGATATGTGGTTCGCTCTGCCTGTGGGCGCTTTGGATGAGTCTATTCAGGCACATCAGAACCTGAACCGTCATTTCTCTCTGAATGGAAATGCCTCTTTCTTTTATTGGACTCCGCTGACAGGGCAAGGTGATATTCTGCTGATGACTATGCATAAGGGAACTGCGATAGAATATGCTACACAAGATGGCAAGTACTATCTGCATTCAATGAATGCTGTAGATCGTACCAATGATAGCTGGAGATTACCGTCTACCTCAAAAAACGTACAGCCTTACGAGCATTACATGACAGGTTTCAACTTCACACTCACTGGAAATCATGAAGAGGTAAAAACGAAGATTTATGATAAACACGGAGTGGTTGTGAAAGTTGCTCCCGGTATGGTAGTCACTCCTGAGTTTGAGGTCTATTGTGCCTTGCAATCGAAACTGCCTGTTGTTGAATTAGTGGCAGAATATCCAGAGGAGATACAGATAACCAGTCTTGGACAAAAGGAAGGAGATAAATATATCTATAAGTTCCGTTTCTCCCATTTGGGAGAAAACCTGATTACGGTTCATTATGGAGATGATTTGATATGCTTTCTCGATTTCTTTGTGACCGAGCCTTTGGAAACCCTGATAAAAAAACGGGCGCGTTTCATTGTGGACAAACAACAACATCGTGATTCTTCCAAATGGTATAATGGACTTTATAGTCTTTGGGATATGGAGAAATCCGAGTTACTTTCACCTGACCACTTGGGCGATTTGCGGGAGGAGTTTATGGTAGGCGGATCTGATGATCCGTCCAATAGTAAACCAGTCTATGTGAGTGAGAAGAATGTCATTTATCCTAATAAAGAAGAAATTGCTTCTTTGGAGTATTATGAAGAAAATTTTGTGTGGGGCAAGCTGCAACGCACGGATGAGGAATATCCCTATCCATATGGCATTTACGGCAGTGAAAACTGGTATCAGAACCGCAGCGGGAAATATGGCGGATATGAAGACGGGGGTTCCGGTAAGGGGCGTATGTGGCGAACTTTTGATTATACCACTCATTTTGCCATCTATTATAATCTCTACCGGATAGCAGAGGATAATCCTGAAATGGTATCTTATCTGGATGCTGATGGCTATCTGGAACGTGCTTATCGGACAGCGATGGCTTATTTTGAAGTACCCTATAATATTTTGATGGGTAAACAATGGGCTTTTCATGGTTGGACGGACTGGGCCTATAAACAAGGTAATTTTCATGAGCGATATCTGCTGGATATTATCAATGCCCTGCAACAGAAAGGTAGATTAAAAGATGCAGCCAAGTTGCGTCGTGAATGGGAGAAGAAGGTAACTTATATGGTTTACGAAGATCCCTGGCCTTTTGGATCCGAGATGTTTGTTGACCGTACAGCTTTTGAGTCCTCCTATTATGTGGCAGAGTATGCAAAGTTAAATCCCATTAAGCCCGAAGAACAATTCTGGTATGATAAGAATCGGAAAAAATGGTACTCGTATACTTCGTTTGACATTTCGATGATTGATCGTTTCATGCAGAATCAGTTGGATGGAAACCTGGCGTTGAGAGGGTTGTTTGAACCAGGTTATGCTAATCTGGGTACAGCATGGAGTGGACAATATGTAAATCTGGATTATATGACCCAAATGGGCGGAGTGGCATTACTCGATTATGCTTACCGGTTTTCGGACCGGCCGGATAGGTATATTAATTATGGATATAATTCTTTGTTGGCTTCGTGGGCACTGATGAATACCGGGACTAAAAAGACAGATTTTGGCTATTGGTATCGGGGAGAACAAAATGACGGTGCTGTAGGCTGGGCTTTTTCACCCTATCAGAACTCACGTACCTATATGAATTATATCAAAGTGGGGCGTGCTCCCTGGCGGTTTGATGGTGAGATAGACCATGGGCTTACCGGAGCTATTCACGGTTCAGGAGTTTATCTGCTCGATGATCCTGATTTCGGATTAATCGGTTATGGAGGAAATGTCCGAATGGATAAAGATGGAACAGTGAGTATCATTCCTTTTGACGGAGTACGTCGTCAGGTCCGTATCATGACTCCTGTCCGTTTTTCGGTCGAGTTGATGCAAGACGGATTCCGGAAAGATTACCCGATCACTCTGAGAGGGACGGAAGAACTGAGTTTCTGCATAGAAAACCGTTCTGATAAACCTCATAACACAACTATCCGGGCTGAGGGAATGCCTGAAGGTAAATATACTGTCATGACCGATCACAAAATGATAACGACATTCAATATTGAGGCGGGTAATGCACATCATCCTTATTATATAGAGGTACCCGTTACGGACAAACATACCCAAGTGAAACTTTTAAAAACAAATTAGAATGAAAAATGTACTAACAGGGCTATTTCTGCTTATCCTTGCGACAGCTTGCTCGGAGGAGGAGCCGCAGACAATAACACCCGTTCCTTTTAATCAGGTAACTTTGACCGATGGGTTTTGGAAGAATAGGATGCAGACGGAAATCAATGTAACAGTACCGTTCTCTGTCGAACAAAGTGCCCCGGCAGTAGAGCGTTTCCGGCGTTGTGCCGCTTTCTTGGCAGGAGACTCTACCGCTCTTCCTGAAACTCATCGTTTTATAAGCTCTGATCTTTATAAGGTGATGGAAGGGGTGTCTTATTCATTGATGATTCAACCAAATAAGGAGTTGGAAGAGTTTATGGATCGAGTGGCAGACCTGATCGCTGCTTCGCAGAAAGACGACGGATATTTATATATTTCACATATTTGTGGTAATCCCGATCCTCGTGAGATGGGTGAGAAGCCTTACTCATGGGTGGTTCATAGTCACGAGCTTTATAATGTGGGGCATCTGTACGAAGCCGCAGTAGCTTACTATCAAGCTACAGGTAAAGATAAACTACTGAACGTTGCTATCAAAAGTGCCAAGCATGTGAATAAAGTGTTCTTTGAAGGAGGTGATCCGAATTATAATGGGGGTAAACCTATTAACCAGGCTCCGGGACATGAAGAGATTGAACTGGCACTTTGTAAACTATACCGGGTGACTAATGATCCGCTATACCTCGATATGGCGAAGAAGTTTCTGGAGATCAGGGGAGTGACCTATCGTCCTGAGGGTGAAGGAGTGATGGCACCCACTTATGCACAGCAACATGCACCGGTGAAGGAGCAGACGGAAGCTGTGGGACATGCGGTCCGTGCGGCTTATTTGTACACGGCTATGGCGCAAGTGGATGCCTTGACCGGATTGAACGATTATACCAAGGCTCTCAATTCCATTTGGACAAATCTGGTGACGACCCGCATGCATATTACAGGTGGACTCGGGGCTGTAGAAGGAATGGAAGGTTTTGGAGCTCCCTACGAACTTCCTAACTTAACAGCCTATAATGAAACTTGTGCGGCAGTGGCAAATGTCTTCTTTAATTATGGCATGTATCTGGATAGTGGCGATGCTAAGTTTCTCGATATAGCGGAACTTTCACTTTTCAACAATTCGTTGGCAGGGATCAATCTGCATGGTGATCGCTTCTTCTATGTCAATCCTCTTGAAGCAGATGGAGTGAGACGTTTTAATCATGGGAATGGCGGACGTGCCAAATGGTTCGGGTGCGCCTGCTGTCCTCCTAATATTTCTCGTTTGATTCTGCAAGTGCCGGGTTATATGTATGCTTACAGTAAAGACAGAGTTTACCTGACCCTTTATGGTGGCAGTCAGACAACTATTCCTCTGGAAGGAACCCGTGTGAAACTGGAGCAAACTTCTGCTTATCCGTTTGATGGGAAAGTACGCTTGACGGTACAACCTGAAAAGGGAAGCAAATTCTCGGTTTGTATGCGTATTCCTACGTGGGCACGATCCGACGAATTTGTGCCGGGAGGACTTTATCCCTACAAGCAGCCCAAGCAGGCGGAAGTAGAATTGAGTGTCAACGGGCAGAAAACCGACTTCAAGATGGAGAAAGGATTTGCCGTTATCAAACGTGACTGGAAGCCCGGTGACGTAGTTGAACTTAACATACCGATGCCCGTACGTTTTGTTGATTGTATTCCCGAAGTCAGTGAAAATATAGGTAAAACTGCTGTAACTCGCGGACCACTGGTCTATTGTGCGGAAGAGGTAGATAATGCGGGACCTGTTCAGCGGCTCTATCTGGGGGATACGAACGAAGCACAGGCTAAGGTAGCAAACATCTCTTCCGGCGTGCTGCAAGGATTGGAGAGGATCACTTTGCCCGGAATGGAAAAGAAGGTCGGAGGAATCACTTCACGAGAGATTACGATGATTCCTTATTATGCTTGGTGTAATCGGGGAGATAACCGTACAATGCTGGTTTGGCTAAACGAAGAGGCTTCTACAGCCAGTATCGGTCAGCAGACCATGGCTTATCTGCGTAATGTAAAAGGAGTGAATGCTTCATCTGTTGCCGGAGGGAAGAATATCTCCGTGCGTGCACTTTGTGATGGAAAAGTGTCTGAATCTTCTGCAGACAAGCTTACAGAACAGTGGCTGTCTGAGGGATCGGGTAAACAATGGGTGCAGGTAGACTTTAGAGAGCCATTCCTACTAAATTCACTTTCCGTGTATTGGCTGGATGATCAAGACAAAATAACTGTTCCGTCCGGTTGGTCGGTGGAATATAAGTCGGATGCCGGTTGGACTCCCCTTGAACTCTATGTGACGGACTCTTATCAGATGGGTACCGATCGGTTCAACGTAGTACATCCATCCGGTAGTCTTGAAGTGGAATCCGTTCGTATTCTTATAGAACCTCAGAAAGGAAAATCAATAGGTGTTTCAGAGATAAGGTTTGAGTAGGTTCTTTTTTATCAGCAGGAAAGAGAGTGTTGTGCAGCAGAGGCAACATTCTCTTTCTCTATTTTTCTAGGGTGTATAAACAAAAAAAGGTTCGTCTTGTTGACGAACCTTTTTTGCTCTTCCTCTTGGACTTGAACCAAGGACCCTCTGATTAACAGTCAGATGCTCTAACCGACTGAGCTAAGGAAGAATTTAAATAACTGAGAATTTGAATATCTGCTCTTCCTCTTGGACTTGAACCAAGGACCCTCTGATTAACAGTCAGATGCTCTAACCGACTGAGCTAAGGAAGAATGTTTTTCTCAATTGCGATGCAAAAGTAATAGGATATTTTGAAATATGCAATATCTTTGCAAAAAAAATTAGTGAAATGGATAAAATAATTGGATTGGGCAACGCCCTGGTAGACGTACTTGCAACCCTGAAAGATGATACACTCCTTGATGAAATGGGATTACCCAAGGGAAGCATGCAACTTATTGATGATGCTAAGTTACAGCAGATTAACGAACGATTTAGCCAAATGAAAACCCACTTGGCAACCGGTGGAGCGGCTGGAAATACGATCCTCGGACTCGCTTGTTTGGGTGCCGGGACCGGTTTTATCGGAAAAATCGGAAATGACGCTTACGGAAACTTTTTTCGGGCAAATCTGCAAAGAAATGGCATCGAAGATAAATTATTAGTGTCTGATCTGCCATCGGGAGTTGCTTCTACTTTTATTTCTCCGGACGGAGAACGTACTTTCGGTACTTATCTCGGTGCTGCCTCTACGCTGAAAGCCGAAGATTTAACGCTGGATATGTTCAAAGGGTATGCATATCTGCTTATCGAGGGGTATCTGGTACAGGATCATGATATGATTCTTCATGCCATCGAGTTGGCAAAAGAGGCCGGATTGCAGGTTTGTCTGGATATGGCCAGTTATAATATCGTAGCGGGTGATCTTGAATTCTTCACCTTATTAATAAATAAATATGTAGATATTGTTTTTGCCAATGAAGAAGAAGCGAAAGCGTTTACGGGCAAAGAAGATCCGAAAGAAGCTCTTGAGTTGATCAGTAAGAAATGCAGTATTGCCATTGTAAAGGTAGGCGGCAATGGTTCTTATATTCGTAAGGGTACTGAAGAAATTAAGGTAGAAGCTATTCCGGTGAAAAAAGTGATTGATACAACAGGAGCAGGCGACTATTTCGCATCCGGATTTCTGTACGGACTGACTTGCGGATATTCTTTGGAGAAGTGTGCTAAGATTGGTTCAATTCTCTCCGGAAATGTTATACAGATAGTTGGAACCACGATTCCCGGTGAGCGTTGGGATGAAATAAAGTTAAATATTAACGAAGTTCTGTCAGAGTAAGCAGGCAATGAGTTACTTTTACGTCTCATTTTAACGAAAAGTGTATGAAAAAGTTTCTGAATAGACGAAATGGTGTCCTGTTGGCAGCAGTGTTGGTTGCTGTAGCATTCTTTAGTTTCAAGAGCGGTGACGACCGTAACTTCCAGATTGCTAAAAATCTGGATACCTTTAATTCTATCGTCAAAGAACTCGATATGTTTTACGTAGATACGCTTGATCCGAATAAGACGGTTCGTGAAGGGATCGACTATATGTTGTCTTCGCTCGATCCCTATACGGAATACTATCCGGAGGACGATCAGGCCGAACTGCAGCAAATGTTGAATGCCTCGTTCGGAGGTATCGGATCTTTGATCACGTACAATCAAAAGCTGAAACGTTCGATGATAGCCGAACCGTTTGAGGGAACTCCTGCAGCTAAAGTCGGATTGAAGGCCGGTGATATACTGATGGAGATTGACGGAAAAGATTTGGCGGGGAAAAATAACCAGGAAGTCAGCCAGATGCTCCGGGGAGCAGTAGGTACCAGTTTCAAGCTGAAAGTGGAGCGTCCGGACGAAAAAGGAGGAACACGGCCATTGGAATTTGATATTGTGCGTCAAACCATCCAGACTCCGATGATTCCTTATGATACCATTTTTAATAAGAATGTAGGTTACATCAATCTGAGTACTTTTTCCGGCACTCCTTCGAAAGATTTTAAGAAGACCTTTCTGAAACTGAAGAAAGAAGGTATCACTTCATTGGTGATTGACCTGCGTGGTAACGGTGGCGGACGCTTGGAAGAAGCGGTAGAGATTGCTAATTTTTTCTTGCCTCGTGGTAAAGTGATTGTAACGACGAAGGGAAAGACCAAACAGGCCAGCAATACTTATAAGACATTACGTGAACCGCTGGATCTCGATATCCCGATTACTGTACTGGTGAACGGTGCTACGGCTTCCGCTTCCGAAATCCTTTCCGGAGCTTTCCAGGATTTCGACCGTGCTGTGATTGTAGGTAGCCGTACGTTTGGAAAAGGACTGGTGCAGACCACCCGCCCATTGCCTTATGGAGGAGTAATGAAGCTTACTACTTCTAAGTATTACATTCCCAGCGGACGCTGTGTGCAGGCCATCGACTATAAACACCGCAATGAAGATGGCAGTGTAGGTACTATCCCCGATAGTCTGACTACCGTGTTCCATACGGCAGCCGGTCGTGAAGTTCGTGATGGGGGAGGAGTGATGCCGGACATCGAAGTCAAGCAGGAGAAATTGCCTAATATTCTTTTCTATCTGGTACGTGATAACCTGATTTTCGACTATGCGACGCAGTATTGCCTGAAGCATCCGAGTATTCCTTCTCCACAGGAGTTCAAGGTGACCGATGCCGACTATAACGACTTTAAAGCGATGGTGAAGAAAGCTGATTTCAAGTACGATCAGCAAAGTGAGAAGATTATGAAGACGCTAAAAGAGGCTGCCAAGTTCGAAGGTTATCTGGATGAGGCTTCGGAAGAGATAAAGGCATTGGAGAAGAAGCTGACTCATAACTTGGACCGTGACCTCGACTATTTCTCTAAAGATATCAGGTCGATGATCGCCGATGAAATCATTAAGCGTTACTACTACACACGTGGCGGCATCATCCAGCAATTAAAAGATGACGACGGGCTACAAGCTGCTCTTAAGATATTGGCCGATCCGGTGAAATATAAAGAGACCTTGAGTGCTCCGGTAAAGAAATAAATATCCGGCCGGCCGGATCAGAACACCACGGATAACTCCGATTTTCGTAGAAGTTCCTTTAGGAAGCATACATTCTGTGCATCCGGGTTATCTGTGGTGAAAACAAACTATCAACGTTCGATTGGGTAGCTCTGCTTTTTCTGCACAAAGAATTTTTCTAAAGACGACTGACTGATGAAGAATCTGTTATTGTTCCTAGTTTTTGCCTGTACCTTTTCTTTTTCTTGCCTGGGGAGTCCTGTCCCTTTCTCACCCATTGTCCGCAACTATTCTGTTCTTGACTATAATGCCGGAAATGAAAACTGGGCGGTTGCCCAAGATGAACGCGGGGTGATGTACTTTGGCAACAACAGTGGACTGCTCCGGTATGACGGAAGCCGATGGAAGCTGTTTCCACTGCCGACTTCGGGTATTGTGCGTGCGGTCTATGTGGCTTCCGACAGGCGGATCTATGTCGGATCGTTCGAAGAGTTCGGTTATTTTGAACAGAACGACCTGAACTTGCTGGAGTATCATTCTCTGAAAGAGCAGGTAAAAGGATTCGATTTCCATAATGACGAGATATGGACCATTGTAGAGCAGGGAGGAAATATAATCTTCCAGTCATTCGGATCCTATTTTATATACGACGGTAAGGGGACGAAGGGAGTCCGTTGCCCTGAACTTCCCCTGAACCTTTTCCGGATCGGGGACACGCTGTATTCCCAACTGATCAATGGAGGCGTCTGTACTTTTTCAGGTGATAAGTTTATTCCCCTGATTTCTCGTCAGGAGTTGGGTGATAGCGATGTTCTGGCAGGGTTGCCTTATCCCGGCGGAATGTTGTTGCTGACCCGCAATAGCGGAGGATATATCCATACTTCTTCCGGCATCCGCCCCTGGCACACGGATAGTGATGAAGAACTGAAGCGCCATACTGTTAATCGCGCGGTAATGACAAAAGACTCTTGTTACGTGATAGGCACTATCTCCAACGGGCTGTATGCTTTCAGCAAAGAAGGACACTTGCTTTGGAAGGAGAATGCTGATAACCAGTTGGAGAATAATACCGTTCTGGGCCTGTATTGTGATATGGACAATAATATCTGGACAGCCCTCGACAATGGTATTGCCTATGTCCGCAATAATTCGTTGATTTACCATTTCGAGCCGGTTCGCCGCAAAGTCGGGATGGTTTATGATGTGCTGGTACGCGATAAGGACGCTTACATCGCATCCAATCAAGGACTGTACCGGCTTGAAGATACCCGTCTGGAGTTGGTTCCGGGCCTTGAAGAGCAGGCATGGACCATTGGAGAGTGGGGCGGCCAGGTGCTTTGCGGTCATAATAAAGGTACTTTCCAGATTAAAGGCATGCAAGCCCGGCTTCTTTCCGATGTGCGGGGGGCTATGTGTATGCGGCAGGCGCAGATCAACGGCGAGCAACTTCTGATACAGGGCACCTATACCTTTTTGAATATTTACAAGAAGAGTGCTACCGGCGAATGGTACTTCGCTAACTCGGTGGGCAACTTCAGTCACATGGCGAAGAATATCGAAGTGGACGCTCATGGGAATATCTGGGTGCAACACATGCGAAAGGGGCTCTACCGGCTACGTCTCGATGAAGAGCTGAAGCAGGTGACGGACCTGAAACAGTATGATTCCTTGTCCGGCAATCAGGGTGGAAACTGCTATTTGTTCAAGGTGAACGGGCGTGTCGCTTTCTCGGATGGGCGGAACTTCTACACTTACGATGACATGGCGGATTCTATCATCCCCTACAAAGCGATGAACGAACAGTTGGTAACGCTCAGGGGCATTCATACCGTCGACGTCATGAAGGGAGATCTCTACTGGTTTCTCAGTGACCGCGAAGCCTATCTGGTGAGATGTACCGTAAGCGACTTTAAAGTTGAGAGGAGAATACCTTTCTCCATGTTCGGCAACCTTCCCATCGAAGGACTGGCACGGATGGTATACGACAGGCGGAACGACTGCTCCTACCTCTGCCTGAACAACTCTTTTGCCCGCATTGCTGCCGACAGCACCGGTTTGTACAAGTCACGTCAGAAGCCGTCTTTGTGGGTTTCGGGTTTTTCGGCATCCGACGAGCAGACGGGAGAGCGGATACAACTGCCCGTTTCCGGTACCGACGAGATAGCTTCAGCTTTCAATAATATCAGCATTTCCCTGGCCTATCCTGTCTACAACGATTTTGCGCTGAACGTGCGCTACCGGCTTGAAGGGCTGTCCGCCTCCGGTAAGTGGACCGAAGGCCTTCCGGACTTGCAGAAAGAATTTACCCGTCTTCCGTTCGGCTCTTATTGTTTCCGTGCCGAGGTATACGACGAGAACGGAGTGATTTCCTCTGTCGACCTTCCGTTCCGCATTTTGAGGCCCTGGTATCTTTCGTATCCGGCTGTCGCTGTCTATGCGCTTTCCGGGATGGCCTTGCTGCTGGGGCTGCTCTATGGAGTCTACGTATACACCAAGAAGAAAAAAGATGCCGTCATTGAGCGGCAACGTGCCCGCCACAAAGCGGAGATAGAGCAGCAGGAGAAGAAGATCATGGAACTGGAGAAAGAGCAACTCGAGGCTGACCTCCGTTTCAAGAGCAAAGAGCTTTCGGGGGTAGTGATGACCAACATTGCGCATCAGGAATTTCTGAATTCACTCAAAGAGGAGTTGCAACAGCAGAAACTCTCGGGACAGTATACGCGCAAGAACCTGGATAAGCTGCTTTCAATGATCAACCAGAATATGGTTTCGGATGAAGAGAACTGGAACATGTTCCAGTCCAATTTTGACCGCATCCACGAGAACTTCTTCCGAAACCTGAAAGAGAAGTTCCCTGACCTGACTTCCGGCGATTTGCGTTTGTGCGCATTGCTCCGGCTCAATCTGCCGACAAAGGAGATTGCGAAGCTGATGAACATCTCCGTGAGAGGTGTCGATGCTGCCCGCTATCGTCTGCGCAAGAAGCTGGGCCTTCCTCCGGAGAGCAGCCTGACGGATTTTATGATTGCGTTCAAATAGTTGGCAATGAACTGTTTGATATGGAAAGAAGTACCAATGCAGTACTTCTTTTTTTGTTTTTCCCGGTTTGCAGTATTCTTGCCGTATGGGTAAATGGAGTCTGTTTGCCGCAGATTTGTTTTATTTGCATCCGGAAAGTCAGAACATTCATAAATAGATACTAAAACTGTAAAGACCATGAAACATTTTGTACGAAGAATGCAGGCGCTTGCCGCTTCTTTGGTCGTAGTGGCCGCCGGGTTACAGGCACAGAAGGCTCCCCGGGATATGGACCGTTTTATCGACCAGTTAATGAAAAAGATGACGCTGGAGGAGAAGATCGGCCAGCTCAACCTGCCCGTGACCGGAGAGATTACTACCGGACAGGCGAAAAGCAGCGATGTAGCCAAACGAATCCGTAACGGAGAGGTGGGAGGACTGTTCAACCTGAAAGGAGTGGAACGCATCCGTGAAGTACAGCGGCAGGCGGTGGAGGAGAGCCGCCTCGGCATTCCCTTGTTGTTCGGTATGGACGTAATCCACGGATACGAAACCATTTTCCCTATTCCTCTCGGCCTGTCGTGTACTTGGGATATGAAAGCCATCGAAGAGTCCGCCCGTATAGCTGCCGTCGAAGCCAGTGCCGACGGTATCTCGTGGACATTCAGCCCGATGGTGGACGTCAGCCGTGATCCCCGTTGGGGGCGCGTGTCGGAGGGAAACGGTGAAGACCCGTTCCTCGGCGCAGCCATCGCCCGTGCCATGATACGCGGATACCAGGGAAAGGATATGAGCCGGAATGACGAGATAATGGCTTGTGTGAAGCATTTCGCCCTTTATGGAGCATCAGAGGCGGGGCGCGATTATAATACGGTGGATATGAGCCGCCAGCGTATGTTCAATGAATACATGCTGCCCTACCAGGCCGCAGTCGAGGCAGGTGTCGGCAGCGTAATGGCTTCGTTCAACGAAGTGGACGGTGTGCCTGCCACCGGAAGCAAGTGGCTGATGACCGATGTGCTGCGCAAGCAGTGGGGTTTCGACGGGTTTGTGGTAACGGACTATACCGGTATCAACGAGATGATAGACCACGGCATGGGTGACCAGCAGACTGTTGCCGCCCTCGCCCTGAATGCCGGGGTGGATATGGACATGGTGAGCGATGCCTTCAGCGGCACTCTGAAGAAGTCGGTGGAGGAAGGCAAAGTATCCGCAGCTGCCATCGACGCCGCCTGCCGCCGTATTCTGGAAGCGAAGTATAAGCTGGGACTGTTTGACGATCCTTATAAGTATTGCGACGTGAATCGTCCCAAGAAGCAAATCTTCACCAAGGAACACCGTGCCATTGCCCGTAAGACTGCTTCGGAGAGCTTTGTGCTGCTGAAGAATGAAGGTGTGTTGCCACTCAGCAAGAAAGGAACCATTGCCGTAGTCGGTCCGTTGGCGAACACCCGTTCCAACATGCCGGGCACCTGGAGCGTAGCTGCTGTGCTGGATAACGCTCCCTCGCTGGTCGAAGGACTCAGGGAAGTAGTCGGTGACCGGGCAAAAGTGGTAACCGCCAAGGGAAGCAATCTGATTGGCGATGCCGACTATGAGAAGCGCGCCACCATGTTCGGACGTGAACTGCATCGGGATAACCGTACGGATCGCGAACTTCTGGACGAAGCTCTGAAAGTAGCTGCCGGGGCCGATGTCATTGTCGCCGCACTGGGCGAGTCGTCCGAAATGAGTGGAGAAAGCAGTTCGCGTACCAACCTGGAGATGCCGGATGTACAGAGAGCGCTGTTGCAGGAATTACTCAAAACCGGAAAGCCCGTTGTGCTTGTGCTTTTTACCGGTCGCCCGCTGGTGCTCACCTGGGAAGAAGAACACGTGCCTGCCATCCTCAACGTATGGTTCGGAGGGAGTGAAGCCGCTTATGCCATCAGCGATGTGCTTTTCGGCGATGTCAATCCCAGTGGAAAGCTGACCGCTACTTTTCCGCAAAATGTAGGCCAGATTCCATTGTTCTACAATCATAAAAACACCGGGCGTCCGTTGCAAGAGGGACGTTGGTTTGAGAAGTTCCGCAGCAATTACCTCGACGTGAGCAACGAGCCGCTCTACCCGTTCGGCTACGGATTGTCTTATACGACTTTTGCCTACAGTGATATTCACCTGAGCAGCACGGAGATGAGTGCTGATGGCGAACTGACGGCGACTGTTACCGTCACCAATACCGGCAGCCGTGACGGAGCGGAGGTGGTTCAGCTTTACATCCGCGACCTGGTGGGCAGCGTCACCCGTCCGGTGAAAGAACTGAAAGGTTTTGAGAAGATTTTCCTCAAGGCCGGAGAGTCTCGTAAAGTAAGCTTCAGCATCACGCCGGAATTGTTGAAGTTCTATAATTACGATTTGCAGTTTGTCTGCGAACCGGGTGATTTCGATGTAATGATTGGCGGAAACAGCCGGGATGTAAAAAAGGCACGATTTCTTCTGAAGGGAGAATAATAAAGAAAATAAGATTGTATTTTTGATTTATTGTCCTATCTTTGTAGAACCATAGAATCAATCCGAATGTACTCCCCGTTACGATAAAACATGATCGGAAAAGAGAATCTGATGATAAATCATAAATAATTATATATTATACGGAAAACCGCTACTTGTAGCGGTTTTCTTTTTATACAAAATTCAAAAAAATGAAAATTGTCGCTCAGATACCGATATGCTGTCATCGAGACGACAGAAAGACATCGTCTCGATGATGAAAAATCATCGTCGAGATCTCAATTTTTAATGGACGAAATGCTCTTATATAGCTTTTAGTAATTAGTTCGAACATTAAATAAGGCATAATCCTATTTCTTTATTTGTACAAAACTACCTTATGTCCTTAGCGTTTTTTCTTCTCCTTTTTCCTTTTGGAAAAAGTCCTGTTCATGCACCAACCGGTTCTGATATTTTCATCCCGGAGTGCAGAATCTAAAAAGTCTTTTTCCCTCTCCGGAGTCTTTAAAGCAAATATTTCATCGACGGAAAGGAGTAGAACAGATGAAGTAGTCATATTCCGGTCTCCTTTCAGAATCTATTTTTTATTTTATTGAATATTAATTAATTATATTCCTTTGCAGTAGGGATGAAGTAGTGCGGAAATCTTGTTTTTTTCTGCATGGTACTCTTGTAGTACCCCTTTTTTTGACTTACATCAATTTACCGTCTAAGTTTGCAGCAGAATTTTAAATCAGTACCAAACGATGAAAAAAAATCTGTTTACCCTATGTATGATGTTGCTGCTCTCCATGCTTTCTTTTGCGCAGGGCAGTCTGACCATCTCGGGTGTTGTTACCGAGAAAAAGACAGGGGAGCCTATCATTGGCGCCAGTATCCTGCTGAAAGGTCAATCGTCCGGAACCATTACGGACTTTAACGGCAACTATTCTATTCCGAATGTTCCTTCGGGCGCCACTCTTGTTTTCAGTTATATCGGCATGAAAACACAGGAGGTCAAGGTGACTGCCTCCTCGAAGCTGGATATCTCTCTTGAAGAAGATAACCAATTGATAGACGAAGTTGTCGTGATCGGTTATGGTATACAACGTAAGTCCGACCTGACCGGTTCGGTAGGTGCGGTGAAGAGCAAAGACCTCACGAAAGTTGCCACTCCCAACGTGGCGAATGCCCTTCAGGGACGTGTCTCCGGTGTGTATATCTCGGCTAACGGTGCTCCCGGAAGCTCGCCCGAAGTACGTATCCGTGGTATCGGCACAACGAATAACAGCAATCCCCTTTATGTGGTGGACGGCATGTTTATGGACGACATCTCTTTCCTGAGCACACACGACATCGAGTCGATGGAGGTGCTGAAAGATGCATCGGCGACCGCCATGTACGGTTCGCGCGGTGCCAACGGTGTGATTATCGTCACTACCAAGCAGGGAACGGAAGGAAAAGCGGTGGTGAACTTCACCGCCAGCGAAGGATTCCAGTTCAACAACAGCAGCTTCGAGATGGCCAATGCCACCGAATACGCGACACTGCTGAACGAAGCACTGGTCAACACAGGCGGAAAACCCAAGTTTGACGACCCTGCTTCACTGGGCAAAGGAACCAACTGGTTTGACGAAATCTTCCGTGTGGCTTCCGTACGCGACTATCAGCTCAGCGTCAGCGGCGGATCGGAGAAGGTGCGCTACAACCTCAGCGCTGGATATTACCAGCAGGACGGCATCATCACCGGAAACACCTACAACCGCTTCACCCTGCGTGCCAACAATAGCTACAGGATCAGCAAACGGCTGACCCTCGGGCACAATCTGTCGGCCTCTTTCAGCCATAAGAAGAACGAAAACAGCGCGGTGGTGAAAGCTGCCTATACCATCAGTCCCGTGAAGCGTCCCTACAATGAAGACGGGAGTTTTATGGATTCCGAAAGCGCCTCTTCTGCCAATCCCGTCGCCACACTCCATTATACAAACAATGACGACTGGAAAGAACGTATCGTGGGCAGCGCCTTCCTGAACTGGAATATCCTGAACGGGCTTGACTTTAAAACCAGCCTCGGCATCGACTACATCAACGGACGCCGCCGCAACTTCGTGCCGAAATACTACGTTTCGGAAACACAGAAGAACGAAACCAACAGCCTCTCCAAAACCTGGGACCGCGACTTCACCTGGTTGTGGGAGAACCTGCTGACTTATGACTGGAAGATCAATGATAAGAACCGGCTCAACCTCTTGGGAGGTATCACGGCGCAGAAGCGTGTTTACGAATTGCTGGAAGGCACCGGACGCGACTTCTTCTCCGATAACGAAAACTACTGGTATCTCGACCAGGCTTCGGCCGGCTCCAAGTCGGTGGCCAACAACGGATACCACGAAACAATGATGTCTTATCTCTTCCGTGCCAACTATGCGTTAATGGACCGCTATCTGCTGACTGTCTCGGTCCGTGCCGACGGTTCATCCAAGTTCGGTCCTGACAACCGTTGGGGCTACTTCCCCTCAGTAGCTGCCGGATGGAGAGTCTCCGAAGAAGCGTTCCTGAAAGACCGCGTGCAGTGGCTGAGCAACCTGAAGCTCAGAGGAAGCTGGGGACAGATCGGTAATGATAAAATAGGTAACGACAAATACCGGGCGCTCGCCAATATCTCTCCGTCCTATGATGCCGTGTTTGGCGGCGTGTTCTATCCCGGCGGAACCATCACGTCACTCTCCAACCGGAGCGTCCATTGGGAACGTTCGGAGCAGATGGACCTCGGCTTCGACCTCGGACTGCTGAACAACCGCTTTTCACTTGAACTAGACTACTATCGCAGGGACACGAAAGACATGCTGGTGACGGTGGATGTACCGGCTTCCGTAGGCCTCACCCCGGTAGAAACAAACGTAGGGGCGGTGCGCAATAGTGGTGTGGACTTTACCGTGAAATGGGAAGATTCGCTGAAAGACTTCCGGTACGGTATCCGTCTGACAGGAACGACCATCAAAAACGAAGTCATCAGCCTGGGCGGCAAACGCATCGCCAGCGGTGACATCGGCGCCGGAAAATCCGTACAGATGACCGAAGAGGGAAAGCCGATTAAATATTTCTATGGCTACAACGTGATCGGCATCTTCCAGAACGAAGCGCAGATCAAGGAGTACAACGAGCGTGCCGCCGCTGCCACCGGAAATGCCGGACAACAGTATCAGAACAACGTAGGTCCCGGCGACCTGATATACGAAGATGTAGACGGTGACGGATACATCACGGCCAACGACCGCAAGGATCTGGGCAGTCCCACTCCCAAGTTCATCGGCGGTCTGGGCATCAGTACTTCCTGGAAAGGATTCGACCTCTCTATCGACTTCCAAGGCAACTTCGGAAACAAGATATTCAATGCCAAGCAGGTGGAACGTTTCTCCGGTTCGGACAACTGGGACCGCTCCTTCCTCGACCGCTGGACACCCGAAAATCCGAATACCATGACACCGCGAATGACTCTGGAAGGCAATAACTATCAGGTGTCGAGCCGCTACGTAGAGAGCGGTTCGTACGTGAAACTGCAAACGGTGGAACTGGGATATACTTTCCCGAAATCATGGATGCAGAAGGTATCCGTGCAGAATCTGAGAGTCTACTTCTCCGGCAACAACCTGGCCTATTTCACCGGCTATAACGGCTTCACACCCGAAGTGCTGGGCGGCATCGACCGTCAGATCTATCCGGTGACAGCTACCTGCCGCTTCGGCCTGAACGTAACTTTCTAATATTAAATGATATAGACATGAATACGATTTACCACAGAGTAACACAGAGTCTCACAGAGATGATTTCCTTTTAAACATTCTATGAGATTAAACTCTGTGAGACCCTGTGTTACTCTGTGGTGAACCCAAAACCATTACAATGAAAAAGATATATTCAATATTACTGGCTTCGGCACTGACCCTTTCTTCCTGTGCCGATTTCCTCGATGTAGATTCGCAGGGAAAGCTGACCGAAGATGTCTTCTTCGGCGAAGAAGAAGGCGCGTTGATGAGTATTAACGCCATCTATACCCAACTCCGGGCGTGGGACGTCATCGGATTCTCATGGTTTGCCATCACCGAGCTACCCGGTGATAACTCCGATACAGGCAGCGAACTGGCGGACGGTAGTGTGGCACGTCTGAACCAGTTCAACGACTTTACTTACGACGCCTCTACCTCCGAGATCAACGGCTGGTGGGAAGGCAATTATAAAGCTATCGCTTCATGCAATGTGGCTCTGGACAATCTGGGTGCGGTGAAGAACGAAGAACTCCGGGTGAAGTGCATCGCCCAGGCCCGTTTTTTCCGGGGATTCTTCTACTTCAATCTCGTACGCGCCTTCGGCGGGGTGCCTCTGGTGACCAAGGTGTTGCAGCCCGGCGAATACAATCAGCCCCGTGCAACCGAAGAGGCTGTCTATCAACAGATCATTGAAGACCTGACCTATGCAGCCGAGCATCTGCCTACCCGTCAGGAGTGGGGTGCGAAAGAGTCGGGACGCGCCACCAAGGGAACAGCCGAAGGATTGCTGGCCAAGGTATATCTCTTCCGTCAGGACTATGCCAACGTGAAGAAATACACCGGTCAGGTGATTGCCCGCGGCGAGTATAGCCTGCACCGGGATTATCGCGACCTGTTCAATCCGAACTCTTACTATTCGGACGAAGTGATGCTTGCCGACCAATACCTCTGGGGCGAATCGACCGAACGCAACCTCGAGTCGGAATATGTGAAATGGCAGGGCATTCGCGGTGAGATGGGCTGGGGGATGTTCTCTCCTTCCGAAGCTCTCGACCAAGCCTATGAAGCGGGAGATCCCCGACGCACGGCAACCATTTTCTACGATGGAGAGACATTGGAGGGAAAGGGCGAGATTTATTTCAAGAAAGAAGTGCCGCCCCGTGCCAATAAAAAGACCATCTGGCCTACCGGTTACTGGAACGAGAATTCGTTTGCCAAACAGAATTGTCACCTGATCTTCCTGCGTTATGCCGATGTACTGCTGATGTATGCCGAGGCCTGCAATGAACTGGGCGAAAGCCGGGAAGCACTCGACAAGCTGGAAATGGTGCGCGCCCGTGCCCGCAGAACGGTGCATCCGGCGGATATGACAGTGGGATTGCCCGAGATTACGGAAACCGGTAAAGAGAAGCTCCGCGAGATCATCTGGAACGAACGCCGCATCGAACTGGCTTTGGAGGGACACCGCTTCTTCGACCTGATCCGTGCGGACAAGGTGGTACCGGGCTATGCGGAGAAGATGATGAAGGCACACGGGAAGACAAACTTCTCGATAGCAAAACATGCAACGTTCTTCATCCCGCAGAAGCAGGTGGATATCTCGCAGGGAGTCCTCAAAAACTGATATGAAACATGTATAACCAGTTCATTAAAATAGAATCATTCCAATAATATCAATTCCATGATTACACACAGCGTCTTTCCGATTGCCCTTTGCGGCAACGGAAGCCGCTATCCCCACTGCACGATGGAATCTCCGTGTCTCTGCCGTGCAGCCACCTGAGGGCGTGTCATTATTCACCAAAATGAGTCTCGACACGCCCTCTCGGGGGATAAAATCTTGAATTAACAACAACAATGAAACATACCCTTTTATTTCTTCTTATGATCTGTGCTTGTACGTTGCAAGCCACCGCTACAGGCAAACAGCCGAGACTGACCGATGATGAGTTGATGACTCTTGTCCAGAAACAAACTTTCCGTTACTTTTGGGATTTTGCCCATCCCGAGTCCGGTCTGGCCCGTGAGCGCAGCAATGACCGCCTCGAGATAGCAACCATCGGTGGTTCGGGCTTTGGGGTAATGGCAATTATAGTCGGTGTGGAACGTGGGTTCATCACCCGTGAGCAAGGCGCTGAGCGGCTGCTCAAAATAGTGGAGTTCCTCAATAAAGCCGATAGCTATCATGGCATCTGGGCACATTGGATGGACGGAGCTACCGGAAAGACCATTCCTTTCAGCAGGAAAGACGATGGAGCTGATTTGGTGGAATCTGCCTTTATGTTCGAAGGACTGCTGGCGGCACACCAGTACTTCACTCACGATAATCCGACAGAGAATCGGATACGAGGGCTGATCAATACCCTGTGGCATCAGGCAGAGTGGGACTGGTTCACCCGTGGAGGTGAAGATGTGCTTTATTGGCATTGGTCACCCAATAACGGATGGGCGATGAACCATCAGCTGAAAGGGCAGAACGAGTGCCATATCACTTATATTCTGGCGGCTTCTTCGCCTACTTATCCGATTCGTGAATCGGTGTATCATAAGGGGTGGGCCAACTCCATTACATTCAAGAACGGAAAAGAATATTACGGCATCCGCTTGCCCCTGGGCACCGACTTTGGCGGCCCTCTCTTCTTTACACATTATTCCTACCTCGGACTCGATCCGCGCGGACTCAAAGACAGTTATGCCGACTACGGTGAGCAGATGAAAGCACATACCCTGATCAACCGTGCTTATTGCATCGATAATCCGAAGAAGTATAAAGGATACGGCCGCAAATGCTGGGGACTGACAGCGAGCGACAATCATCAGGGTTACTCGGCACATTGCCCGCAGAACGACTTGGGAGTGATTACCCCGACCGCAGCCATCTCTTCCATTCCTTATACTCCGGAACATTCTCTGGAGGCTATGCGTTATTTCTACGAAGAATTGGGCGACCGCCTGTGGGGAGAATATGGCTTTAAGGATGCCTTCAACCTGACAGAAAACTGGTTTGCTTCCTCTTATCTCGCCATCGATCAGGGACCGATTATTGTGATGATTGAAAACTATCGCTCAGGCTTGATATGGAAACTCTTCATGAGTCATCCCGATGTACAGAGAGGATTGAAGAGACTGGGGTTCGGCTCAGAAGAATAAGATATACCATAGATTACAACCATGAAACAACTATTCCTTCTTTTACTCGCTTTGGGGTCTCCCACCCTTGCCCTTGCGCAAGACATGCGGCAAGATACTTATTGCAACCCGCTGAACATAGATTATACCTATATGATCTATAACTCCGACAAGGACATTTCCTACCGCTCGGGTGCCGATCCGGCAGTGGTCAGGTTCCGTGGAGAGTATTATATGTTCGTCACCCGTTCCAATGGATACTGGCACTCTAAAGATCTGCTGGACTGGGATTTTATCGCCCCCAAAGACTGGTATCCGCAGGGGAGCAACGCTCCGGCCGCGCATAACTATAAAGACTCAGTGCTTTATGTCACCGGTGATCCTTCGGGTTCTATGAGTATTCTCTATTCCGACAATCCGAAGAGCGGCGAATGGAAAGCTACACCCGCCATCCTTCATAACCTGCAGGACCCCGATCTTTTTATCGACGACGATGGCAAAGCCTATATGTTCTGGGGTTCGTCCAATGTTTATCCCATCCGGGGTATGGAACTGGATAAGAATCACCGGTTCCTTCCGAAAGGAGAAGTGAAGGAGCTTTTCAATCTCGACATGCCGCGCCACGGCTGGGAACGTTTCGGTGAGAATCATAGCGATACCGTTTTAGGAGGATATATCGAAGGCCCGTGGCTGACCAAGCACAACGGGAAGTATTATATGCAGTATGGTGCTCCCGGTACCGAATTCAATGTCTATGCCGACGGTGTTTATGTAGCCGATCATCCGATGGGGCCTTACACCTATCAGAAGCACAATCCCGTGTCATACAAACCGGGGGGATATATGAACGGAGCCGGACACGGCAGTACGGTTCAGGGACCCGGCGGAGAGTATTGGCATTTTGCTTCGATGGCTCTTTCCATCAACGTCAACTGGGAACGCCGGCTCTGCATGTTTCCTGCCGGATTCGATAAAGACGGTATTATGTACGTGGACACCCGCTTCGGTGATTATCCCCGCTATGCTCCGGCCGTACCCGGCAAGAAGGGGCAGTTCCGTGGATGGATGCTCCTTTCTTATCGCAAACCGGTGACGGCATCTACTGCGAAAGGTGAGTTCGGACCGGATGCATTGACGGATGAAAGAACCAAGTCTTTCTGGCTGGCGGAAGCAAATGATGAACGTCAGTGGGTACTGATCGACCTGGAGAAACCTGCCCGTGTCTGTGCCGTACAGGTGAATTATCACGACTATCGGAGTAATCTATACGGTCGGATTCCCGGATTGCGTCACCGCTATGTGATTGAGGGCTCTTCCGACGGGGAGACCTGGAATATACTGGTCGATCGCCGGAGCAGCTATAAGGATACGCCGAATGACTATGTAGAACTTGAAGTCCCGACTACCGCACGCTATATCCGCTATAAGAATATAGACGTACCTACTCCGAATCTGGCTATTTCTGAACTGCGTGTATTCGGACTCGGGTTCGGCAAGGCTCCCCGGTCACCTCAAAAGCTGGCTCTGGATCGGCACACCGACCGTCGTGATGTTACTGTTCGCTGGGAGCCGGTGAAAGGAGCTCAGGGATACAACGTCCTGTGGGGGGTCGCCCCTGATAAGTTATACAGTTCGTGGATGGTGTACGGTGGCAATGAGTTGGAGATGAAATCGCTGACTATCGATCAGGATTATTATTTTGCTGTGGAAGCCTTTAACGAAAATGGTGTATCTTTACCTTCCGAAACTAAATATGTAGAATAATACCGAATAACCATGAAACAGTTTGTCCTTTTCTTTATCAGTCTCTTTCTTTTGGGCGTGGGTACCCGTTCGCAAGAGATGTATCAAAAGAAAGTTTTTATCTCTTCCCGGGGTGATTCTCTCAATTACCGTCTACTTCGTCCCGAGGTGGAAAAGACGGGACTGCAATATCCTTTGGTACTCTTTCTGCACGGTGCCGGTGAGCGGGGGAGTGATAACGAGAAGCAGTTGACACATGGTGGTCAGATGTTTCTCAATCCGGTGAACCGGGAGAAGTATCCGGCATTTGTCCTTGTACCTCAATGTCCCGAAAAAGACTATTGGGCGTATACCTCCCGTCCCTCTTCCTTTATTCCTTCGGAGATGCCGGCAGGACAAGAGATCACTCCTGTACTGCGTGCAGTAAAAGAGTTGTTGGATACCTATCTTGATTTGCCTCAGGTGGATCGTAACCGTATCTATGTGGTCGGTCTTTCTATGGGAGGCATGGCGACGTACGATCTTGCTGTCCGTTTTCCCGATACGTTTGCTGCTGCCGTTCCCATCTGCGGGACCGTGAATCCGGTGCGTCTGGCCGATGCAGCAAATGTTCGTTTCCGTATTTTTCACGGTGATGCCGACAATGTAGTGCCTGTAGAAGGCTCGCGTGAGGCTTATAAAGCGTTGAAGAACTTAGGAGTGGAAGTGGAATATATTGAGTTTCCCGGTTGTAATCATGGAAGCTGGAATCCGGCATTCAACTATCCCGGATTCATGGAGTGGGTCTTTGCTCAGCGTAAGAGATAAAGAACTTTATAGTTAAGTATACTATTTAAAGAGGAAGTCAAAATTCGTATTCACCACAGATAACACAGATTTGCACAGATAAATATTATTGATTGTCAGTAGATTAAAAATCGTTTTGTGTAAATCTGTGCGATCTGTGGTGAACTATGATATACTCTCTTTGAGGTAACGGTTATCCATCGTCCGCAAGAACTATTTGTCTTCCTTTTCTTTGGGAGAGGACAGGGAAGAAGTCTTCTCTTCATAGTCCCCGTTTGCTTTAATCAGTTCTATCAGCTTTTCTACGGCTTCTTCTTCCGGAATATTCTTTTCAATGCATTCCTTCTGTTTATAAAGACTGATTTTGCCACGTCCGGCTCCTACATAACCGTAGTCGGCGTCTGCCATTTCGCCTGGTCCGTTGACAATGCATCCCATGATGCCTATCTTGAGCCCCTTCAAGTGGGAGGTGGCTTCTTTGACGCGGGCAATCGTACTTTGCAGGTTGAACAGTGTTCGTCCGCATCCCGGGCAAGAAATATATTCAGTCTTACTGGTACGGATACGTCCTGCCTGCAGAATTCCGAAAGCAGTGGCATCAATCACTGCATGGCTCAGTTTGCCTTGGTTGAAGAGATAAATTCCGTCACACAATCCGTCAAAGATCAAGGCTCCCATATCCGCGCCGGCTTTGACCTGCAAGTCTTCAGCTGTATCTTCGGCATAGTGTTGGAAGAAGATAACCGGATTCTGTAATCCCTCCACCGCCAGTTGATGTGCCAGGGCACGATGTTCGCCTACACGGTTCGGGTGGTTGCTTTGTGAGACAACGACTGCTTCGGGGTGTTGCTTCAGGCATGCGACAACTTCCCGGGTAAGCGCCATGTAAGGGGTAAAGAGGAATTTCAGTTCGGCTGCGCATGTTTCCATTAACTCCAATTGTGCATAATTGAAGGCAGGCCACGTATCAGGTTCTCCTTTCCATACGTCGGCATCGAGGATGTATTGAACTCCGGGTTCTGTCTGTTCGGGTAAAGCACGTCCGGCATAAATGTAATCCGGTGTAAATTGCGGATGGGTCTCCATACGTCCGTCCATGCGGTCGGCAAGTACCACGGGCAGATGGTTTCCGCCGATATTGCGTACCGGCCGTGTTTTACGGCGTACCGGAGAAAGGTAGTTGAAATCCGGAGCTTCCATGCCGGGAATGTACGGATGGTTCCGGCGACTTGTAATATAGTCCACCAACTTGCGTGCCACGGGAATCTCAGCTTCCGGTTCTTCACTCAGCGAGACACGGATCGTATCGCCCAGCCCGTCAGCCAACAATGCGCCGATGCCCAAGGCCGATTTGATACGTCCGTCTTCTCCGTCGCCAGCTTCCGTAACACCTAAGTGGAGAGGGAATGACATGCCTTCCTGTTCCATCACTGATACCAACAGGCGTACGGTCTTTACCATTACCACCGTGTTGGATGCTTTGATTGAGATGACGACATCCGTAAACTTCTCGTCTACGCAGATGCGCAGGAATTCCATGCACGACTCTACCATACCTTCCGGCGTGTCACCGTAGCGTGACATGATGCGATCGGACAGTGAGCCGTGGTTCACCCCGATACGGACGGCTGTATGATTCTCTTTACAGATATTCAGGAAGGGGACGAAGCGGTCACGTATCTTTTGCAGTTCGGCGGCATATTCCTCGTCGGTATATTCCAGTTGTTTGAAAGTGCGTCCGGGATCTACGTAGTTGCCGGGATTGATGCGCACTTTCTCGGCATATTGTGCCGCTACATCGGCTACTTTCGGGCTGAAGTGTACATCGGCCACAAGCGGAACCATATAGCCGGTACTGCGCAGGCCGGTATTGATGTTCATCAGGTTTTCGGCCTCTTTCACCCCCTGTGTAGTGAGACGGACATATTCTCCGCCGGCATCTACAATGCGCTTTGCCTGGGCCACACAAGCCTCGGTGTCTTGTGTGGGGGTATTTGTCATCGACTGGATACGGATAGGATTGGGGCCGCCCAACGGAACGGCCCCAATATTCACTTCCGAAGTTTCCCGTCGGGAGTAGTTGAATAAATCCATCTTTTTAGTTTGTTTTAAACTCGTACTTAATTTCTTTCAGTTCTTCGTTGGCCTTCACGATTTTCTTTTTCAGTCCTTCTTTATAGGCTATGAGTTTTGTTTCGAGTTCTTTATCTTCCAATGAAAGCATTTGTACGGCAAGGATGGCGGCGTTCAGTGCGCCATTGATACCCACAGTCGCTACAGGAATCCCCGGAGGCATCTGTACGATCGCCAGAAGGGCGTCCATTCCGTCAAGAGACGATTTGATGGGTACACCGATGACCGGAAGCGGGGTCGATGCGGCAATCACGCCCGGCAGATGGGCAGCCATACCGGCAGCAGCGATAATTACTTTAATGCCGCGTGAGCGGGCATTCTTGGCAAACTCTTCCACAGCTTCGGGAGTGCGGTGAGCCGAGAGGGCGTTCATTTCGAACGGTACATGGAGATCGTTGAGTAACTGTGCGGCCTTTTCCATGACAGGAAGGTCGGAAGTGCTACCCATGATAATGCTTACGATTGGAGTCATATTTATTCTACTTTTGAGATTGATTGATAACGAGATGGAATGAATCAACTTCACCACAGATTACACAGATTCTCATAGATTAATGATTTACTTTATCGATAACAAGATTAAAAGTTCTGTGAGAATCTGTGTAATCTGTGGTGAGACCATTCAAGACTAAGCAAGTGGTAATGAATGAATCGGGAAAGCCTTTATGCATTTACCACTGCTTTGTATCCTTCGGCATCCAGCAAGTTGTCAAGGTCTGCTGCATTGGCAGGTTTCATTTTGATGAGCCAGCCTTCGCCATACGGATCTTTATTCACTAATTCCGGATTCTCTTCCAGTGCCGGGTTTTGTTCTACCACTTCACCGGCTACGGGCAGGAAGAGGTCAGAGATTGTTTTAACTACTTCGATCGTACCGAACACTTCTTCCGCTTCCAGTGTTTCGCCTTCAGTAGGAATATCGACAAATACGATGTCGCCCAGTTGCTCCTGAGCGTAGTCGGTGATACCTACATAAGCTACATCGCCTTCGAGGCGGATCCATTCGTGTTCGTTAGTGTACTTTACATTCTGTGGGAAGTTCATAATGATTAGTTTTTAGGATTGATACTATGTTTAAAATAAAAATATACGGAACAAAACATTGCTGAGCGGATGGAGCACTAGCAGTGAGCAGACGAAACCGACGGTAAAGCCGGCAAGTACTTCGCCGAGGGTGTGATGTTGCAGGATGATGCGTGCCGAACCCAATATCCCCGCCACGAGGATGAAGAGGCATAGCCACCACACCGGATTATAACTGAACAGCGCGCTGAACGAAACCAGTCCGCCCACGATGCCGCCCATACCTGCCATGTGTTCGCTCAGTTTCCACTTCAGATTGACAATGATGCAGATGACCAGCACCACCAGTGAAGCCAGTATAATGCCCGTCATGTACCAGGGAATGTTCAGTTTGTGCATCATCATCAGGCAGAATACGTACGAGATGATGGTAAGCAGGATCGGTACATAGCGTTTCTTACGGTCGCTCAGGTCCTGGCGGGCAAAGCCATTCACTTTGCGGAACAGGAAGATGGTCATGGTGGGCATCAGGATGGTGAAGCAGTAGACAATTCCCAATACGATGAGTTTGTACTGCAACGGCATGATGCGTAGGTAAGAGAACAGGAACAATACCAGAAAAGCCAGGAAGGGGATAGAGAATGGAGTCAGTATTCCCGAAATGATTCTGGCCGTACGGATCAGTGTCCTGTCAGCTATGATATGTTGCTCTATCTTCTCTTCTTCAGCCATTTTGTTTGTTTCTTTTATTATGCTTTTTTATTTTCTCAGTCTCGCCACCGGAATGTTGAGTTGCTGGCGGTACTTGGCCACCGTGCGGCGTGCGATGGGATATCCTTTCTCTTTCAGTATTTCGGCCAGTTCGTCATCGGTCAGCGGTTTCTTTTTGTCCTCGCTGTCGATGCATTCTTTCAGTATCTTCCGTATCTCGCGTACCGACATCTCTTCACCGTCTTCGGTGGTGTATCCGTCGCTGAAGAAGAACTTCAGGGGATAAATGCCGTAATTCGTTTGCACGTATTTGCTGTTGCTGACGCGTGAGATGGTCGAGATGTCCAGCCCGGTGCGTTCCGCCACGTCCTTCAGGATCATCGGGCGGAGCAATGACTCGTCGCCTTCGAGGAAGAAGGGGCGTTGCAGGTCGATGATGGCCTGCATGGTGGTCATCAATGTATTCTGGCGTTGCTTCACGGCGTCGATGAAGCCTTGTGCGGCGTCCATCTTCTGCTTGAGGAACATCATGGCCTCTTTCGATTCTTTCGATTGGTTGGCCTTGTTCTTCGTATGTTCCTCTACCATCTCCGTGAAGTCGCGGCTCATGCGCAGCTCCGGCAGATTGCGGTTGTTGAGGCTGATGTTGATGGTTCCGTCATCGTAGGTGTCTACTATGAAATCGGGGACGATCTGTTGCAGGTTCCGTCCGATGGCTTCACCCAGCGATGCGCCCGGACGGGGGTTGAGCTTGGTGATCTCTTCAAGTGCCTTATAGAAGTGTTCCTCGTCCAGTCCCAGCTTTTTGATGATCTTTTCCCAATGCTTGCGGGTGAACTCTTCGTAACATTCACTGATGATTTCTTCTTCCGTTTCCAGCAGAGGATCTGTGCCATGGGACTGTTTTTTGCGGCGGATCTGTATCAGCAGGCATTCCTGCAGGCTGCGTGCGCCCAGTCCGGGAGGGTCGAAATCTTGTACGATTCTCAGGGCTTCCTCCAGTTCCTCTTCCGTAGCGTTGATACCGGCGTAGATGGCCAGTTCGTCACCGATGCTTTCGAGGGATTTGCGGAGCAGGCCGTCGTCGTCCAGTGAACCGATCAGGTATTCCGCCAGTTCGCGCTGATGTTCGGTCAGGTTGCGTTCGCCGAGCTGTTCTCTCAGGATTTCGTAGAATGACGTCGCGTCCGAAAACGGAATCTCTTCTGCTTGCTCGCCTTTGGAGCGGTTGTTTTCCTGAAGTTTATAGTCGGGGATGTCGTCTTCGGTCAGATAGTCGCTCAGCGAGTCATAGTCCGTATCGCCTTCCATCTCTCCTTCGGAGGTTTCGGCAGGAGTGGTCTCGTCGGAGGTGCTTTCTTCTTTGCCTTCTTCAAGGGCGGGATTCTCCAGCAGTTCGGCATGTACACGGTCTTCCAGTTCCACAGCCGGTAGCTCCAGTAGTTTCACTACCAGAATCTGCTGCGGTGAGAGCGTTTGTATCTGCTGCTGCGCCTGCGATTGTATCTGACGGGAACCTTGTGCCATACGTTTAATGCTTTACAGTTTTTGTTTCTCGCTACAAAAGTAATGAATTGTTCGATATAGCGAAATGATTTATCCGATAAAAGGAGTTAAAGGAAAAACCGGAGGGAGCGGGGAAGACATGGAGGGGTGTTCCGGAAAGATATTCCCGGCCTCTTCCATGGCGGGACGGTTATTGCTCTGCTGTGAATCTTATTTGCTTTATCTCCTTTGTCAATTCATCCTTTGTTCCTATCTTTGCCATCATAACTTTAATATATACCATTATGTTCAGCAAAGAGACATATACGCAGCGCAGAGCCCTGCTGAAAAAAACATTAGGCTCCGGAGTACTGTTGTTTCTGGGAAACGACGAGTGTGGATTGAACTACGAGGACAATACGTTCCGCTATCGTCAGGATTCTACCTTTCTCTACTACTTCGGCCTTTCGTTTGCCGGGCTTTCGGCTATAATCGACATTGATGAAGATAAGGAAATTATATTCGGTGATGAACTGACCATCGATCATATCGTATGGATGGGGACTCAGCCCACACTGAAGGAAAAGAGTGAGCGGGTGGGAGTGGACATCACCATGCCTTCGGCCGACATTGTGAGCTATCTGCACAAGGCGGTACAGAAGGGACAGGCCATCCATTACCTGCCGCCCTACCGTGCAGAGCATAAACTGAAGTTGATGGACTGGCTGGGAGTGCCTCCCGCGCGTCAGGAGGGTTCAGTGCCGTTTATCCGTGCGGTGATCGCGCAGCGTAACTACAAGTCGGCCGAGGAGATTGTCGAAATCGAGAAGGCCTGCGACATTACGGCGGATATGCACATTACGGCCATGAAGATCCTGCGTCCCGGGATGCGCGAGTGGGAAGTATCGGCAGCCATGGAAGCCGTGGCGCATGCCGCAGGAGGTGACCTTTCGTTTGCTACCATCGCTACGGTGAACGGACAGACGCTCCACAACCATTATCATGGCAATATCGTCAAGCCGGGCGATCTGTTTCTGATCGATGCCGGCGCAGAAACGGAGATGGGTTATGCAGGCGATATGTCGTCTACCGTTCCTGCCGATAAAAAGTTTACCCGGCGCCAGCGCGAGGTTTACGAGATACAGAACGCCATGCACCTGGAGTCGGTGAAAGCACTTCGTCCGGGTATTCCTTATATGGATGTATACGACTTGTCGGCACGTGTGATGGTCGAAGGTTTGAAAGGACTCGGGCTGATGAAGGGAAATGCCGAAGACGCTGTGCGCGAGGGTGCACATGCTTTGTTCTATCCTCACGGGCTGGGACACATGATGGGGCTCGACGTGCATGACATGGAGAATCTGGGTGAACTCTGGGTGGGCTATAACGGACAGCCCAAGAGCACGCAGTTCGGCCGTAAGTCGCAGCGTCTGGCCATTCCGTTGGAGCCGGGTTTTGTACATACCGTGGAGCCGGGCATCTACTTTATTCCCGAACTGATAGATCTCTGGAAGGGCCAGAAGAAGTTCACCGACTTTATCAATTACGATAAAGTGGAGACTTACAAAGACTTCGGAGGCATCCGCAATGAGGAGGATTATCTGATACCCGAGACAGGCGCCTGCCGCTTAGGAAAGAAGATTCCGCTGACACCGGACGAGGTGGAAGCGTTAAGATAGTTTTTTTTTTTTCATTAGTTGAAGTATTACTAAGATGTGAATCCAGGTAATACATATTAAGTTTTTATTATGTCCGGATAGTGATCCGGTCGATTTATTTTAAATTTTGTTAATATGGGGTTGCCCGGATGTGAATCCGGGCAATCTTTTTTTTTATCGATTTTTTTAAATAAAATCAGGAAAGGATTGTTTTTCTGATTTTAATAAGATACTTTTGTTGAAAATCTGAATCGTTTACTGTCTTAGGCGGAATTTAGTCATTGAAACGGATATTTGCCGTTTACGAAATAAGAATGTTACTGATTCTGATAAGACATTATACGGAGATAACTTAACTTTTTTTTTTCATAGCATTATGATGTCACTTAGATGTGAATCGGGGTGGCAGATCTCTTTTATAATAAGATAATATTAATGAATTTTTCTAATTGACAAAGATTGTTTGGATGTGAATCCGGGCAATCTTTTTTTGTTGTTTCTTGAAAAAAAGAGAAGAAAGAGTTGTTTTTAAAATTTTAAGGGCATACCTTTGGGAGAATTAAATAATTTTCTAATACTAACCTTTACTAATCCTATAAAAACATGAGTGGATTGTATTATAACTTGGCGTTGCGAAACAGTGATCTGAGAGATAAAGATTCTGAAAAGCTGTATTATTGTGTTTTAAAAAACAGAGGAATGGTGGATCAGGATACGTTTGTCAATTATCTGAGCCAGATTTCCGGGGTTCAAGAGGCCTTGTGCTTAGCAATGATTTCAAAATTAGGCGCAGCCGTTATCAATTATCTGCAAGACGGGCGAAGTGTGGATATTCCGCATTTGGGTACTTTTAACCTAACGGCGAGCAGTACCGGCGTAAAAACGCTTGATGAGGCGAAAGCATCACAGATAAAGGCCATCAACTTGCGCTTTTCTACTAAAGAAGAGACTGACTTAGTGTTGAGCCGTTGTGCATTAACCCGAAGTGTCTCATTGACAAACTTAAACGATGTAATTAAAGAAAAGGATCCGGGAGGTGATATCGTAGATGATCCCACTGCATAAATAGTATCAAATATTTATTTATAACTTTAGATAAGCCGCTGGAAACAGCGGCTTTTTTATTACAAATAGGATTTCTCGGTAATCTGACTGGGAAATATCAATATGCCGTTCTCAGGGCTACAGAAAAGTGTCATCGAGATGACAAAAAATCATCGTCTCGATCTCGATTTTTAAAGATTGAAATAACAATTTCTTGCTTCTGGTAAAATAAGTATATATTATCCTCTCCTATAAATAGGTATTAAAAGGATACAGGTGTAAACAGGCTCTTCTTCTTTCTCATACTTTATTTTTAAATACTTCTTTCGATTACTTTTGTTTTTACCCATCGATATATTACTTTTGTCCGTTACAGACAGAAAAACGATAAAACCATTCACAAATATTCAATTCATAAACTATGCGTAAATTAAAAAATGTCCTCCGGGCATCTTCATGCTGTGCTTTTTCAATCTTAATGTGTCTCCCGGCCGCTGGGCAGAATGCATGGAGCGAAGCTGACTGCGTAACCCTGCTGGACAGTACCTCGGTAACCGTGCAGCCAAACGGCTCCGGAAGTTTTGCCGTGTACAAATCGTTTAAAGTACAGACTCCCAAAGGGGCAGTGAATAACCATGTGATCAAGTATGATTATGATCCGCTGACGGCCTTTGCCCGTTTCAAGCAAGTCACCGTGCAGCGTGCCAACGGCGAAACCATGCAGGTGGACGTGACCAAGACCTGCGATTATGCCGCTCCGGCAAGGGCTATTTATTGGGGAGCCCGTCAGATCATGCTCGAACTCGGACGCCTGGAGCCGGGAGATGTCGTTTCCTACGAAATCAGTAAGAAAGGCTTTACTTATGCTCTGCTGGCAGGAGCTGAAGATGATGACGCACGTTTCATTCCGCCCATGCGCGGGCAGTTCTACGACATCGTTCCTTTTTGGGTGAATGAACCCACCCGTCGCAAGGTATACGTTGTCAGTATGCCAATGGAAAAAGAGCTTCAGTTCCAGTTCTATAACGGTGCCTGTACCTCGTCAATGCGTTATGAGGACGGGCGAAAGGTATATACGTTTGCCGTGGACGAAGTGCTTCCTTTCCGGAAAGAGCCCAATATGGTAGATCTTTTTGACGAAGCCCCGAAGCTGATGATGTCGTCTACCCCGAAATGGGAAGATAAGTCGCTCTGGTTTCACGACTTGAACGAGGCATACGGCAGTTTTGCCGCACTGCCCGAGGCTCAGAAGAAAGTGGACGAACTGATAAAGGGAAAAAAGACCGAAATGGAGAAAATCGCCGTATTGACCCATTGGGTAGCCGATAATATCCGTTATGCAGGCATCACCATGGGCGAAGGCGAGGGCTTTACGCTCCATAACACGAAGATGAACTACACCGACCGCTGCGGAGTATGCAAG
>ULQA01028747.1_pt1 | contig 64936 bp, 85 predicted proteins | sample 1954001 | NCBI WGS metagenome assembly ULQA01 (sample SAMEA4835643, study PRJEB28245) | human gut metagenome | biome: gut microbiome; material: fecal sample | place: Denmark | collected 2008 | reverse complement strand
CCGCCATCCCCAGTCCCGCCCGTCGGCTTCCGCTCGCGCTGTCGGTGCTTGCCGATTCCGTCTGTATCTTCTCCACCGTCGTGCTCTTCCTGCTGCTTGCGCAGCCCGCCAAGCACAGGACAGTCATCATGATGGCGGCAACTGTTGGCAGTGTCAATGGCCTTGCGCAGTCGCGCCATTTCGCGCTTGTTGGCCTGCAGGTCTTTTCTTGTTGCATTCAGTTCTTCTTTTAAGGGTACCACAATATTGCTCACCAAAACGCGGGTGGCATGTTCTGCGTTATCCACACGCACACCCTCTGCGTCGGCTTCGGCTTTCATCGCTTCCGCTTTCGCTTTCCTCACCGTAGCACGCAGGGAACCGATGGCTGCTGCAGTGCCCACAAGGCCGCCGCTAAGAATAATGTTCATGATCTCGCTAAAGTCCATACCACCCGTTTTTTAGTCAGTCAACCTTTTATTCTGCTTCCTCGCGTTTCTTTCGGAATAGTCCGATAACCCATTGCACCAGTCCCGTGTCGGCTACCCCATTGGCTACAAGTGAGGCACCAAAACCATAGAGCAAGGCAATGTCCCAGCTCACATCACTCACAAATCCGGCATCAAGCCACCACAGTAGCATCGCGCACACCAAGCCCACACACCAGCTCACCAGCTGCGTCACCCAGCCTTTCATGTTGGGGAACAAACCTTTCAACCCTTCAGTAAGCACCACCACACCGCCGACGAAACCGGCAAAGGTGCCAATCATTGCGTCATAGTCCGTTGCCGGAACATCGGCCCCTTGGGCCATCACAGCCGATACTGTTCCCAGCATCAGCATCATAAACAGCATAATTCGTTTCATTGATTGCTTCTTTTATTATTGGTTAATACCTATTTCTTTCAGCCATTTCTGTACATCGAAACTGGGGCAGGCTTTGGCCGCCAGCTCGTTGTGTCCCACAATGCGCACATCCGGGAATCTGCGATGGAAGTCCTTCACATACTTCTCCAGTGCCTTTTTCTGGCAGCCGGTGCGGGTGTCCTTCGGGGTCTTGCCGTCCTTGGCCACACCGCCGGCATACACAATGTGGCGGCTCACGCTGTTGTACCCCTTGGCTCCGTTGGTCACTTCCCAGGGATCTACCTGCGCATCCTCGTTGTTGTTCACCAAGCGTTCCACACCGCCCTGCAGGTGGAACAGGTCGGTGTAGCCCACCTGTTTCCAACCTCTGCCACCCTGGCTTACGGGCGAAGTGTGCCACTTCCGGATGTCCGCCGATGATACCTCACGCCCCTCCGGGGTTGCCGTACAGTGAATTACCAGATACTTCAATTTTGCCATACCATCTTATCCTTTCTGGTTTTGGGTAATGGTAATCTTGGCCGTCTTGCTGCGGTCGGCATTGAGCGTAAGGGTCAGTGTACCGGTTTTCTGACTGCCACTGTTTGCACCGGCCGAAATCTTCACGCCTTTATCCGTCGCTTCCACCTTGAAGCCGGCAGGGGCACTGCCTATCTCATATTCTCCGCTGGCGGTCACGGTCACTTCTTCACTGCCACCGGTTGCCTCAAGGGTCACACTGGCAGGGTCAACTGAAATCTTCTTCTCGCTCGCCTTGAACACGGGGTTGCTTCGCTTGTCCAGCACCACCACTTCTTCACCGAAGGCAATGTTCGTGTCAGCCTTCATCAGCATCTTGAAGAAGTACAGTTCGCTCGCGTTCGAGATCTTGTCAATCTGAATCACGTCTTCATCGTCCTGCAGGTTCACAGCCGCAAACAGGTTGCCGCCGGCATCGGGCGAACAGAGGGTGCACACAATCAGATCATCGGGCCAGGCCGCAAGCGTCTCAATGGTAATGCCCTTGTAGCGACGGGCATTCACATCGGTTTCGCTCGTGTTCTTGGACTCGCGCTGGGTCAGCTCGTCATCATACTTGTCAAAGTCGTTCACGCTCATCAGAATGCGGAGGTCCGGGTTGTTGCGGATGGCCACGGGAATCTTCGCACGCATGGCTTTCAGTCTGCCCAGCATGGTCGATTCTGCGCTGTCCACCACAATCACCTCAGTATCCTTGGCCATCTGGGTCAGGATGCCGTTAAACAAGTGGTCGTCATCATCCCCATATTCACCGTTCACATAGTGGTCACCCAGTTCAAACTGTACCCGCTTGGCCAACTCGGCAAGCAGGGCGTTCTGCGCTTCGGGCGGAAGTTCCGAGAATACCAGGTTGCCCTTCGGCTGCCATTTGCGCCAGATGTTCTCGAACGTGCGGGGGTTAAACACCGTAAAGGCCATGAAGTCCACCGGGTCAAGACTCTTTTCGTCGTAGTTGAAGTTGCCCTTCGAATCCTCCACGCCGGGGTTCTCCTTGCGCTTCTGGAGCATCTTGCCGGTCTTCAGGCGCGGCAGGCTGATTTTCTTCTCCACACCGGGAATCACCATGATCAGCCCCTTTTCCACAATCTCATTGCTCGTAGCGGCAAGCGTCAGCAACTGTTCCAGTACCTCGCCGCTGTAATTCGTATTTCTTACAATTATTGCCATAGTTCAATCACTTTTTACGTTTGTCCTTAATTTCTCGCATACGCCTGTTCCAGGGGCTTTCTTCACCATTCGGTTCCAGATGCAGGTCTTCCATCACACGGCGCTTTACCGGCAGTTGGGCCAGGGCCTTTTCGCCGTTCTCGCGGTCATTGGCCAAAAGGTTTTCGTAGATGGGGCGGGTAGTCGCATCAATGCGACCGTCCTGCTCGGCTGCGTCAAGCAGCTGCTTGCGGGCGGCAAGGTCTTCGGCTTCAGCCTTGTCTTCGTAGGTCTTCACCTTGGCCTTCAGGTCGGTGTTCTCTTTCGTAAGGATAGGTACCTTGCCTGCCTCTTCCTCCAGTTGGTCCATCAGGCGGAACACATCCGCATCACTCGCGCAGTCCTTGAAGCGCGGGCGTTTCTTTACGTCTTCCAGATTCATGTCTTCTCTGTTTTTTTGTGGCTCAACGAGCCGGTTATTGAATAAAGTATATATCTGCGCCGGTGTACTGTCTGCCGGCACGGGGTCTGCATCATAGATGTCGTCTATGAAACCAAGGTCCAGGGCTTCCTTGGCGGTCAGCCAATGGTCCTCGCCGTCAAAATAGGTCTGTTTCACTTCTTCCTTGCTCATGCCCAGCCGCTCGGCATAGATTTCACTCAAGCTGCCTTCCAGACTTTCTATCTCTTCCATGCAACGCTGCAGGTCCTGCTTGTTGCCGTAACACCCACCGCTCACACTGTGCAGCATCAGACGGGCATATTTGCTCATTTCTACGGGCTTGCCGCAAAGGGCTATCACACTGGCCATGCTGGCGGCTATGCCATCCACATAAATGCGGATGTCGGCCTGGCTATGGCGCAGGGCGTTGAATATCGCAATGCCGCTGTACACTTCCCCGCCGTTGCTGTTGATACGCACATGGATGCGTCGGCTCACGCGTTCGGCTTCCATCAGTTCCTGGGCTATGCGCCCGCTTTGCACCTCCGTATAGTCTCCGATGTCCCCATACAGGAATATCGTACTGGTGCCGTCGTCACTCGTTGTAATATTGAAAAATCTGCTCATCGTCATACACTTTCCTGCGGTCTTCCCCGCCTTTCGATGATGCGAAAATAGAACATTCCCATGGCAACAAGAAACCGCGTCCGCATCATAACATTTTCTGGCGTTATCATAACGCTGTACCCCGTCATCATGCGTACGCGCTTTTACAAACCCCGCTTTTTCATGCAATTTTGTAACGTGATTTACAACTAAAAAGGACGATTTATGGCAGATTTGACGAATGCCCAGAAAAAGGAATGGGCAAAGACTTTGTACCTCAAGGAAAACCTCACACAGCAGGAAATCGCCGACCGGGTGGGCGTGTCACGGGTGTCCGTGTCCAACTGGGTACGGGCCGGGAAGTGGGAGGAACAGAAGGTGGGGCTTACGCTCACAAGGCAGGAACAGGTGGCTAACCTCTACCGGCAGGTGGCCGAAATAAACAAGGCCATCGCCGAACGGCCCGAAGGGGAACGGTTCCCCTCATCCAAGGAGGCTGACATCCTCGGGAAACTGTCGGCGGCCATACGCAACATGGAACAGGAAGTGGGCATTGCCGACATCATCAGTGTCCTCACCGGGCTCATCGACTGGGTACGGGCGGCCGACCTCGAAAAGGCAAAGGAAATCACCCGGCTGGCCGATGCGTACATTAAAGACAAATTATAAAGGGATAGACAATGAAACAGACTGACAGACTCGCTCTCCTCGATTGGGAGAAGTACAAAGAAGACATCGCAAGGGCTACACCGGTCGATAGGAACATGACGGCAGCCGAACGGGAAAAACACCGGGAATATCTTGAGAAACATCCCATAGAATGGATCAAGTTCTTTTTTCCGAATTATGCCAAATATGAATTTGCCGACTTCCAGAAAAAGGCTATCCGGCGGATCATTGCACACGATGAATGGTTTGAGGTGCTTTCTTGGAGCCGTGAGCTGGCCAAATCCACCGTCACCATGTTCATCGTCATGAATCTCACGCTTACCGGACGCAAAAAGAATGTGATTCTGACCTCCAACAGCAAGGACAATGCGGTGCGCCTGCTCGATCCCTACCGGGCCAATCTCGAAGCCAACGGACGCATCATGGCATACTACGGCAAACAGGAACTGCCGGGCTCATGGACCGAGGATGAATTCACCACCAAAGGGAAGGTCTCTTTCCGCGCACTGGGTGCCGGACAATCTCCGCGTGGTTCGCGAAACGAGGCCATACGTCCCGACGTGCTGCTGGTCGATGACTTTGATACGGACGAGGATACCAAGAACCCGGACATCATCCAGAAGCGCTGGGACTGGTGGGAAAATGCGCTGTATCCCACAAGGTCCATTTCCGAACCTACACTGGTCATCTTCTGCGGAAACATCATCGCCAAGGACTGCTGCGTGGTGAGGGCGGGCGAAATGGCCGACTCCTGGGACATCGTGAACATCCGCGACAAAAACGGTTTTTCCACATGGCCGGAAAAGAACTCGGAAGAGGACATCGACCGCACACTGTCCAAAATATCCAAAAAGGCGGCACAGGGAGAATATTTCAACAACCCCATTTCCGTGGGCGAGGTATTCGAGAACATTGCATACGGCAAGGTTCCGGCACTCTCCAAATTCAAGTTCCTCGTGGTGTATGGCGACCCGGCACCGGGCGAAAGCAAGGGTAAGAAAGGCAAATCCTTCAAGACGGTTTCGCTCTGTGGCAAATTGGGTGGCAGGCTTTACGTCATCAAGACTTTCCTGGCACAGGCGCTCAATGCGGAGTTCATTGACTGGTATGTCCGGATGCTTGAATTTGTCGGGGGCAAGACCAATGTCTATTGCTACATGGAGAACAACAAGCTGCAGGACCCTTTCTTCCAACAGGTGTTCAAACCGCTGGTGGCAAAAGTACGCCGCGAACAGAAGATTGCGCTGTTCATCCGGGGCGACGAGGAGAAGAAGACGGACAAGGCTACGCGCATCGAGGCCAACCTTGAACCGCTCAACCGCGAGGGGAACCTCATCCTCAACGAGGCTGAACGGGACAATCCGCACATGAAGGAACTGGAGGATCAGTTCAAGTTGTTCACCCTGACCATGCGCTATCCGGCCGACGGACCGGATGCGGTCGAAGGGGCGAACCGTATCATTGACGAACTGATCAGGCGCATTGAACCGCCCGTATTCCGATCACGGAAGGATGTAAGAAAACGGAATAAGAAAAGATTATGACAACTCTAAAACAATAGGACTATGAGCAAATTTGTTGAACTTACCGATTACGATGCGAGCATCCACCGAGACATCCTCGACGCACTGGTTCGCGAAGACGAAACGGTCATTGAGGTTTGCGAGGACAGGGCCATTGCCGAAATGCGGTGTTATTTGAGCAAACGCTACGACTGCAACAAGATTTTTGCGGCCACCGGGGACAACCGGAACCAGCTCGTGCTGATGATGGTCATCGATATGACGGTCTATCACATCTTCTGCATCCACAACCCGCAGAAACTTTCCCAGGTACGCAAGGATCGTTACGAACGGGCGGTGGAATGGATGAAGGCGGTGGCCGACGAGGACATTTCAATCGAAGGGGCTCCGCTGCTGCCCGAGGAACAAAGGGCGGGCAGGTCGGATTTCCGCATTCAAAGCAACCGCAAACGAACGAACCACTGGTAAAAAGCAAGCATCATGAAAAAGAAAAACAGAAAAAACAACAAAGCCGGCATCATCACCGTAGGGGGAAACTTCACGTTGCCGGGACAAAAGAGACCGAATGTGATTGTGCTCACACAGCCCAAACGCTTCGGGCTGGACATTTCCGACTACATGGCAGCCGTAAGGGCGGCCGAGAATGTCGATTTCTCGCGACGTTACAAACTTTATGACCTCTACGAGGACATTCTGATGGATACCCACCTTTCCTGTGTGCTCGAAAAGCGAAAGAATGCCGTGCTGTGCTCCAACATGGAATTCCGGGTGGACGGGAAGCCCGACGATAAAATCAACGAACAGATACAGTCGCCCTGGTTCAACCGGCTGGTGGGTGACATCCTTGATGCGAAATTCTGGGGCTTCTCGCTCTGCCAGTTCTACAAGCTGCAGGAGTGGGTGGATTATGACCTGGTACCGCGCAAGCATGTGGATCCGGTCAGGGAACTCATCCTGCGCCACCAGACGGACATTACCGGCCATTCCTGGAATGAATATACCGACCTGCTTTTTGTGGGTTCACCGTCCGATTTGGGGCTGTTGGCCAAGGCTGCACCTTGGGTCATTTACAAACGTAACACCACGGGCGACTGGGCACAGTTCTCCGAGGTATTCGGCATGCCCATACAGGAATATATCTATGACTCCGACGACGACGAGTCCCGCCAGCGGGCCATGGAGGATGCGGCCAACGCCGGAAGTCTGGCGCAGTTCTTTCATGCCAAGGACACGGAACTCAAACTTACGGAAGCCGGAAACAAAACAGGGTCTGCCGATGTCTATGAACGCCTCTGCGAACGGTGCAACAACGAAATTTCCAAACTGATACTGGGCAATACGCTGACAACCGAATCGTCCGAAAAAGGCACACAGGCTTTGGGTACGGTTCATAAGAAAGTAGAGGACAAGGTACTGGAGGCTGACCGGAAATACGTGCTCAACGTGCTGAATTACGACATGACGGACATTCTGCTGCGCATGGGCATCAATACTGAAGGGGGGACATTCTGCTTTCCGGAACCGAAAGAAACGGATGCCGGTACCAAAATATCCATCCTCACGCAGCTGAAGAAGAACTTCAACATCCCCATCGACGACGATTATCTCTATGAGGAATTCGGTATCGACAAACCGGCCAATTACGAGCAGCTGAAGGCGGAACAAAAGACGGCTGAACAAGCCGACCGGATTCCAAGCCCGAAGAAGGAGCCGGAGCCAGCGAATAAGGGACGGGATGATGAACCGACACCGAAACAGAAAAGAAACTTCCGGAACTGGCTCAAAGGTTTTTTCGTGAAAGCCCCGGCAGACGGGGCAGCTTTAGACTGGTAGTCGACAGACTGTATGCGGCTGATAATGGCAGCGTCTCCATGGAGTTTGACTTCTCCGAAGAGGTGCTGCGGCGTGCCTTGCTGAACATATACAGCAGGGACTTTCATCCGGCAACCGAAATCGAAATCAACCTGTTCAATGAAATATGGGCAAAGATGGACAAGGCGGCAAAGGAAGGGTTCAGCAAATCCAAGGCCATTACTCCGGACGAGGATTTCAGAAATGCCATACTCCGGAACAATGCCGTATTCTCGGCATTCAAGGTACATCGTATGCAGAATGACATGGCACGACTTTTATTGGATTCAAACGGCATTTTAAAACCGTTCGACAAATGGGTACAGGAAGTCTTGCCCATTGCTTCCCATCAGGTTCGTCACTGGCTGCGGACGGAGTATGATACGGCGGTCATCCGGGCGCATCAGGCGGCTGACTGGCAACAGTTCCTGCGCGAACGCGATATTCTGCCCAACCTCAAATGGCTACCGTCCACCTCCATTCATCCGGGGGCTGACCACCGCCCGTTCTGGAATACCATCCGGCCGATTGATGACACGTTCTGGAACATCCACCGACCGGGCGACCGGTGGAACTGCAAGTGCGACCTCACTGCCACCGACGAGGAGCCGACACCACTTCCGGACGAAGACGACAAGAACAAGCCCCAGCCCGGACTGGATAACAATCCGGGAACGGACGGCAAACTGTTTTCCGACAATCATCCATATCAGGCAGAAGCCCACAAGGGTGCCCATAAAGCGGTGGATAAACTTATGGCCCGTATTGACGAGATGATTGCGGAAATGCCGGACTACCTTACCGGGGAGGAAAAAATGGCCATTGCCCGGAACAACCTCGAAATGGAAAAGGCTCTTAAAATCAAAAAAGGAAAACCTATGGATGTGGATAAGGCGGATAAACAGAATGCGAATCCCAAACACGTGGACGAGTATATTCCTGATCCTAACGGGATATATCGTGATAAAAGGGGAAACAGATACCGGAAGAACAGCGATTACGATAAAAAACGGGATACTCCATACAGTATCAACTGCCAGACTTGCGCACCGGCATACGCTTTACGATTACGTGGATGGGATATTACCGCCAAAGGCAATGTCGCAGGGTCTAAACTTGAATACCTGAGTAATGGACGTGCTTTTGAAGTCTGGAAAAACACCGACGGTACTCCGGCGCAACATATAAGTATAAACAGCTGGCTTGCGCACAAAGGGTACTTGAAAATGACCCCTAAAAGGTACATGGAGTATTTCAATGAGGTATGTAAGGAAGAAGGCGTGTATGAATTGAGTATCGGCTGGAAAAGCGGGGGCGGGCATGCTACAATCCTGCAACGGTTTGCGGATGGTGAACTAAGGTATATCGAACCCCAAAGCGATAATTCTGCCGGTTCAGGAATGGAATGGAAAGACGTAAAATATTTATGTGAAATAGGAGCTGCGACTTCCCACAACTGCAGGGGAGTCCTGAGAATTGACAATAAGCTATTCGATGTCTCCTTCCTCGATATTTTCGATACATGAATCGATAACGTCAAGGGATAACGGACCGGTTATTTCGGTTGCGTCTTTACCGTCATACAGATAGACGAAAGGATAACCGGTACAGGAGTCCCCCGGAAACTTGAACACATAGGCTTCCTGGCCTTCATAAATACCAAGGTATTCGAAGGTGTCACCGTATTGCTCAATAAGTACACGGGCCTCGTTCTTTACTTGTTCCGGTATATTCATAACGCATAAAAGGCATATTGGAAGCCTCGGTTGCAAAGTTATAAATTATTCTTGAATTACTGATGATTATGGACATAAAAGATTTTACGGAAATGATAAAGCGGAAACGTGACAGGCTGGACAGTATGATGCGCCGCAAAATGCCAGTCATGGTAGGACGAATGGCCAAAGACCATTTTCAGGATAACTTCCGGCAGGGTGGATTTGTCAATGGCGGTCTTCACCCTTGGCCCAAAGCCAAACGGCTGTCCTCGGGAGGTTCCGATGCCGCCAGCAATTATGGAACGCTGCTCTCCGGCAGGAAGCATCTGTTCAAATCGGTCGGATATACACCTGCAGACTACCGGGTAAGGGTATTCAACGAGGTGGTCTATGCACCCATCAACAACTGGGGCGGGGAAATCGATGTCACCGTCACAGACCGCATGAGGCGCTTTGCATGGGCCAAGTTCTACAAGGCTTCGGGAAAAAGAAAAAAAACCGGCACAGGGCAAAAGAAACGCGTCAAACGACGTTCCAAGCCGAAGGAACTGAATCCGCAGGCACAGTTCTGGAGGAACATGGCGCTTACCCCAAAAAAGAAACTGCACATCCGCATCCCGCAGCGCCAGTTCATGGGCGAAAGCGAAGAATTGAACCGGCGTATCCGGGAAAAGGTGGACCAGGAAATTACCAACATTTTAAACCAATAACGATATGGACGAAATTTTTATCGCAATCATGGAACAGATTGCACAGGAAATGCCGGAACTCTCTCTCATCGACGAGGACTACGGACAATTGGAAATGGGAGCAGAAGAAGACCAGTACCCGGTCACTTTCCCTTGTGTATTAATCGGAAATACAAACTCCGACTGGCACGACCTCGGATACGGGGCACAGAAAAGCGAATCCGCACTGACCGTCCGGCTGGCCATCGATTGTTACGACGATACAAGCTACGCATCCGGCACGTATGACAAGGTGAGGGAAAGGCAGCAGCTGGCCAAGAAATTATACAAGTCGCTGCAGTGTCTGCAATGCACGGACAACGCTTCGCCGCTGGTACGCGAGAAAAGCCGTTCGTATGCCATGCCGCATTACATCAAGGTCTATGAAATGACGTTCTCATTCACACTGCACGATGAATCGGCCATGCCGTCATCTTATGGGGAATAGTTCCAGCTGGGCGGCAGTCAGACGGGGGGCTTTCACCTTGGGAACAGGCTTCAGATTGTAGTCTGTTCCCTCACGTGATTTCCGGCGGATGATGGTCATGATACGTTCCTCGGATATAAAGAATTCGCGCTCCGACAACACTTTTAAAGCATCGTCGAACCGCAACCGCTGTATTTCTGTCCAATAGTAGTAACGACGGCATAGTGCCTCGTCACGCAGCTTGATCAGTTCTTTATCCCGTCCTTTGCCCATACATTTTATTTCTCTTACAAAAATAACTGATTTCCATCTATTTTAAGAACAAAAGCGCCGCAATTATAACAACTGCGGCGCTTTCTGTTTATAGGGTTAACGGGTTTCGGTTACAAACGGCAGAAACTGGGTTCAATGCGGGTCCATACGCCGTTTTCAGGGTTGCGGCGGCTGAAGTAGTAGTTGGTGGCATTGCGCTGCACTACATTAGCTTCCTTGAACAGGCGCATGATGTCTGCATACTCTTCATCGAACTTATCTTCCAGTTCATACAGCTTTGAAATGCTCTTGTAGTCCAGGTCGCCCATCTTGTTGCGCTCCAGCAGGGTCATGGCCATCTGATACATCGGATCATCAGAACCTTTCTCGCTGTTCTGCATGTAGCGCTTCAAATAGTCAATCAGACGGTCGGCTGCCATGTCGGCTCGTTCATCGAAGCCTTTCACCTTGTTGCTTTTCACTTCCAGACGGAAGTCTCCGTCCGTAATGGTATAGCTGCGCTGTTCGTCGCTTTTCACCTGGCCGTATTCCTTCATCACCTTGGTAAAGGCATCGGCTTCTTTTTCCAGCCATCCGCGGAACCCGGTCACGGCATTCACCATCTCAAGAACGTTGGTCTTTACTTCGTGCATAAACTCACCGCGTAATGCCTCGTAAGTTTCACGACGGGCGATGCGGTCTTCTTTCTCTTCTTGCTGCAGCTGGGCCATGAGGGCTGCTCGCTGTTCTTTACTCAGGGACTTGATGTCCACACTTTGATTGTTCTTTTCCATTTTAAATCATTTTAGTTGTTAATCAGCTATTACTTTGTCATCCTTCAGCAGCAAAGCGAATGTCCTGTCTCTTTCTGCTTTGGTTTCAAACTTCTTGTATGTCTTCCAGCCACCGTTTATGCCGGTACACATCTTTATCCTCGGGCCTGGATAATCATCCTTTCGTATTATACAGAACCCCGCTTTTATCAGCTTGTCTTGGTCATCTATCCTCATAATCATCCTGCTTTTCCGGTTCATCGTCTATCAGCATGGCCTCCCCATTGGCATACGCCCAGTCGGCCAGTTCGTTGAAAAACTCCGCTGCATCTTGGTTCTCCATATCGGATGTCGTAAGGGTCACGTCTTTTCTTATGCGCTCAAGCGCTTCATGTGCTTTTTTATCCATATTGCTCTATTTATCGGTTAAACCTCCTTTTCGTTGGATAGCCCGCAGTTTGATGGCCAGTTGTTCCAGCTCGGCTGTACTAACCTGAACAAAGGGCTTGCCGGCTATCCGGGGGTTGTTGCAGAATTCGTTCACCCGGTTCCAGTCGGTGGTGTCTATACCCAACTGTTGCATCAGCTTCAGGCAGACGCTGCGTTTCCGTCGCAGTTCCTCGCGAAGTTTCTGCCGCCATTCGTCTTGTCCGCTCAGTTTCTCCAGAGCAGTACAACAAACTTCATACTCCTTGGCCGTCATTTCCTTCAGACTGTCTGTCCGGTTCCACGTGTACTGCAGCACGATTTGTTTTTTGAATTCCTCCCGATCGCCCTGATAAGGCAGTTTGTTGAACAATGCATAGAACCGGGCGAAATTGGTTACTTCCTGTGCCATATCATCCTTTCACTTTTTTCTCCACTGAAAGAATTGCCAAACTTATCATCATAAGTTTTACAGACTGGCTGTCCTCTTCAAACAAATCAATATCCGCAACCACAGGCTCACCGCTCATGGTGTTCCATATTTGCTCTACCTCTTTCGTCTTCTTTTGATTCATCAAAAAGAGATACGCGTCATACTCGGAACGGTCAAATTCAAATACGACCTGAACTTTCTGTTTTTCTTCCATACATTCACTATTAAAAGGTTATTCAAACAATACTTTAATGCCACACGAACTGGCTACGTCAAGCTCCAGTTTGGCTCCCTTGCTCAGTTCCCAGTCCTTCAGCATGTAGATATAGTCACAAGCCAGCAACAGGGCAATGTCGGCCCGCATGTGGGCTCTCCAATGAGCTTCATCCGGCAATCCGTTCCTGAAAGGGTTTACAGGATCATAGCCTTGTGCCATCAGTTTCTCCTCGGCACGGCTGAAGGCTTCCTTGCGCTCATTCATATCATAGTGCGCGATGGCTCCGCTGATGTACACTTTCCCGGCACCGGTCGCTTCACCACGTTGAAAAGCCTTGTGTCGTTCCCACTGTTCCGGAACCACCACACTGTAGTTGCACGATTGGCAGCAGCAGCCTTCTTCTTTCACCGGGAACGGATTGTATCCGTAGCCCTCATACTCTTTGCCGCAGATGCAGCACACTTTCTTTTCTTCTTTCTTTTCCATCACTTCAAATCTTTAATGTTTATTTGGCAGGACGGATGCCATACCTGAATATTCCGAGCAAACATCACATCCCTGGTTTCTATCACTACGTGTCCCTTTGTCTTGGCCCTGCGCAGACGGAGGTCGCTTTGTATGTTACGTTCTACCCAATCGTCCACCACGGCCTCCGCTTCCTGTTCTTTCAGGAGTATCTGGTACAGCTTATTCTCCCATTCCATCATTCAAATAATCCTCCATATTATCGTCCTTCAATGTTTTGGCAGCACCTTCTTCCCATATCACGTAGGGCTCACCGGGCCGCTCCATAAAGCGGCTTTTGCACCAGGCTTTGAAACAGCTTACCATGATTTTCACATCGGCATCATATTCCACCTTGCGGGCGCTTCTACCTGCCGGATGAAGCCCCTCGGCATGGCTGATGAAGATAAACAGTTTCTTGGGATGACGTTCCTTGAACTCCTTGTAGGTTTTGTAGTTCAAGCCGCTGTATTGGAAGCTGTCGATAATCACGATTCCGGGACTGCCTCTGCGCCGTAACCGTTCCTCCAATTGCTCCATCGGTTCCCGGTCAAGGATAATCAGCTTCTTTTTCACTTCACCCATCTTGTGCCGTTTCAGGCTCATCTGGAACGACAAACCGGTACTTTCTTCCAAACTGTCATAAATTACGCGTCCGAAGCTACACAGGTACTTGGCCAGCTGCATCACAAAGCTGCTCTTACCGTTTCCGCTGGCTCCCCAAATAATCCACACGCCGCTCTTGGCCGGGTTGCCTATCGAGGTTTGCCAGTCCCCGGAAAACTCGAACCGGGGAATCTTCATGTTCAGCACCTCACCGGGACTGTAGGCTCTCTTCAGTTTCACGGTTACCTCCTTTCAATTCTTCAATAAGAGCATCAGCATAGTCCACAGCAAGTCTGGCAACTTGTTTTATAGACATTATACCTGATGAATTGCTTCTTACTACCGGAAGCATGCTTTTGGCAATTTCATATCTGCGCTGTTCCCAGTCTATCTCATTCGCTTTTCTCATCTCGCGATGGATACCGATAACAGCATCCATCGCTTGCATTTCTATCTTGCTTATCATGCCTGCATCCTCCTTAATTTTTCGATTTCGGTATATACGCGCCGCAAGCCGCCTCCGGTGCTATGAACAATCTTGGCAATGTCGGCACCGTCCGGGGCATTGATTTTTGCGACGATGGCAGCCTGTGCCTTCAGAAACTTTTCGCGTTCCTGCGCATCGTCCGGGGTCACCTTGCTGTAGGAGTCACCGTAGCGGCTCAACATTTCGGTATAGCCCACCTTCTTGCCTTCGATGGCGCGGTTGATCTTCTCCTTTAATCCGTCGGCACCCATCATATACCAGGCACAGCAGCGTTCCGTAGCGTTCCAAAGCGCCTTTAACTCCAGGAAGGCTTCATACTGCAGGTCCCCGGCTTCATCCAGGATAACCAGGGGCGTATCAATCGTGCGCAGGTAGGCCACCAGATCCTCATACACGTCGCTATAGCGTCCGTTGCTGGTCACACCGAATTCCTTGGCAATGTAGCGTATCAGCTTCAGTTTGGTCTTCACCTGGCTACAGTCCACATATACGGCGTGCTTGTGCTGCTTCACGTAAGCTTTCGCTGTAAAGGTCTTGCCGATATTGGGCATATCGCACAGGATGGCACTCAGCCCGCTTCCCTGGCACACTTCCAGCTGCTTGCTCACAAACACGTAGGTCGGGGTCTGTGCTGCCAGCCAAGGTATTTCTGTACGCAGTTGCACGCCTAATCTTCGGGCTATACCTACCCAGTTGGCATCACTGACCTGCTTTTCATAATTGCCCCGCTTGATGGCATTGTAAACGCTGGGGGCTATGCCCAGTGCCGTGGCATGGCGGTTGTCACTGGGATAATTTTCACGGTCGGCGGCTATCGCTGCCACAATACGTTGCTTTACTTCATTTGTTATTTCCATTTGAATGCTGTTTTAAATTCGTTCTAACGTCGTTAATTATATCTTGGCTACTGCATCATGCTCGAAGGCACTGATGTCCATATAGGCTGAGTAATCTTCTTCCTCGGCTTGTGCAGGAAGGGGAACGGCTTCCGCCTGTACCTCTGTTATCAGCTTTGCTTCCTCTTTGGCAAGGATGCCCACACGCTTGATCTTGCCGTCCTTCATCATCTTGTCGAATTGAGCTACATACTTGGACTGTTCGGTATAGGCTGCCTTGTCGTACTCGGTCTGCTCGGCTGTATTCTCATTGTAACGGGCTACGGGCTTGCAGGTGGCGATATATCGTCCGTTCTGGTAGATATATACCTCGTTGATGGTTCCGTCGGCATCGGGCAGATAATAGGCATCTACCTTGTAGTTCCTCGGCTCCAGCTTTTCGATGATTTCCGGGCTGGGCAGTCCGTATTGGTTGTACATCACCGTGCAGTAGGTGTTCTGCCGGATGGTTGTTTCGGTGTGCTGTCCGATGAACCGGTAAAGAACGGCCTTGTCCCAAGGTGCAAGGTTCGGGTTCTGATGGGCGCAAAGCACATCCCAACGGCTCATGCCCGGATAGCGCTTTTGGTTGGGGTGAGGCTGTGCGTTGAAGGTCTCAATGGCGCGTATATCATCGGCTACCAATTCTTCATAACTATAGGTCTTCACCTTGTAGGTGTTGTTCTTTTCGTCATACACCTTTTCTTCCTTCGGGCGGTTGGCCTCCAGCTTGGCATACCATCGGCCGATACCTACCTGCGTGCGTTTCTCCACACCGTATTTCTTTTCGCGGTTCTTGTGCTCGGCACGTTTTTCACGCGAGTTCCCGGGGTTACACCAGCGGATCAGGGGGAAGACGGTACCGGCTTGCATCAATCCGTCGGCAAAGTCGCTTACCAGGTGGTGTTCCACTTCTAACTCGGCGGGGATATACATGCCGTTCCGGTCCAGGGTCTGGAACATGTTTCGCATGCAGTCTAAAAATAACTCGGTAGTCTTGTACCGGTTGTAGGCATATCCCACCACAGCACCGCTCACCACATCGTAGGCATAATAGGCTTTCACTCGGTTGCCATCCTTCATTGGGCGCGGCAGGTCGCGGTCGTCAAGAGAAACCTTACTCAAGGAATATTCACCGATGCTGCGCAGATGATAAGGACGGTAGGCATTGTTGAAATCCCATTGGCTCATGTGCAGCTTACCGCGAAGGGCCTTGTTCTTGGGGTTGTTCAGGTAGTTGGCTACTGTGGCCGGGCTCAATACCAGCGGATTTCCATCCTTGTCGGTAAAGTCTGCCGGATTCAACACCTCGCCGGTTTCGGGGTCATATAGCTCCAGTTCTCCTTGCACAAATAGATTGTACTGTTCCCACACGGTGGTATTGAAGGGCTGCTCCGGTTGGGCATCGATGCTCAGCAGCAGGCGTTCAATGTCATAGGTCACTTTCCGGCGGTTCTGGTTCATGAACTTGCGGCTGATAAGGCTTTCATAGCCGTTGGCCTTGAAGTCATTCACACGCTTCTTGAAGCGGTTGGAACTGACAGGCAAGGTATGTCCGAACTCTGCTTGGTAGTAACTGATGGCTCCTGCCAGTTCGCCCCAGTTCACCGGCCCGGCCTTCATGGCCTTTCGCATAAACGTGGCATCCTCCATGGCACGCATCACTGCCTCAATTACCGAAGCGTTTACCGTATATTCTTGGATGTGTTCCGGTGGCAGTGCATCTCCGTTGTCAAAACGGAACCGGGTGTAAAATTCCCGGGCTTTCGCATCGATGTGGTAATGGCTGCCGAGCCAGTTTCTTATTACGTCTTCTTTCATATCTCCGTATTTTAGTTTTATCCTTTCCTGAAACCGTAGGGGCATGGTGGCTATTTCTACCAAAACGTAACCTCCCAGACCTCTTCCGGATCGAACTACATTGATTTTCTCCTTTGCCGCTAACTTCTTGTAATTGGGTATCGACATGATGGGAGCAAGTTCTTCTTCGGAAAGAGTGGAAGGATGAACTCCTTTCAGCGTGCGGCTTCTGCTATAGTCTGCCTTTCCGTTCACCATCACCGGTCGGTCATCGTAAGTCAGGTCATTGTAGGATATGCACAATATCTTTCCATAATACTCCATTTCATTTCTATTTATAAGGCAGATGCCATCTGTTGGGTCTCGTGCTGCAGCTGCATGAAATCCGATACAAATTCACATTGGTAGGTTTCAGTCCGTTTTCCGTCCACGTACACATCCACATCATTGGTCTTTCTGTGGACCACGAGTTTTACACGGGGACCGAAAGTGCAGGTCATGGTCTTCTCGCACTCCTCGAAGGTGGTTTCGCAGTTCGGGATGAAGTTCCCGTCAGTCAGTTTGCCGCCTCGCTTCAGGGCAAGAGTGCGTATCCGGCGCGCCTGATCGCTGTCACGGACAAAATTCAGTGCTTGCCACACAGCCTGACGGCTGCATCCGAATGTCTTCATCAAGAAGGTCTTGGTCTCGTTATCTGTCAAAATCTGCTTTCTCATATCGTCATACTTTTTAATCGTTATCGTTCGTTCAAAGGTTTTCAACGGCTTCCGCTATTTCCTAATCACCCGTCAGTATTTCATGAAGGCGTGTCCCTTTCTGCAGTTCTTCGACCAGCACCTGCATCGCTTCCTCACACACACAGCTCACATTCTCTATCACCCGGTAGGCATCCGAGTTGCTTATCTCATCCTCCGTCATGAATTGTCCAGCCAGCTCCATCGCCTGGTCGGCAATATTCTGCGTATGTGCCGTACTGCCTATCATCGTGCGCAACTTCTGTTTGAACAGACTCTCTGCTGTTCTCGGATTGAAATTCTTTGCCATAACTCTAAATTTTAAAAGTTTATATCGTGGGGCGCGGGGAATCGAACCCCGACGGCTTTCTACGCTTTCTTATTTCGATTTACCAACTCTCCGGCCGTGCCTGCCGCCCCTGCCCGTCTTTCCGGGCTGCCAGTTATCCGGCAATCTATTTGCCTTGTTCTTCTATCATCGAAAGGACAACCATCCTGTCTTCATCCCAAAGCGGAAGCCCCAATTCAATGGTCCGTTTCACCACTTCCATCTCACCGACCAGCCCTACCGCTTCTTTGCGGAAATCGGTATCGTCATACGCATGTGCCTTGCCAATCAGAAAATCGGTCAGGTTGTCGATAACTTCCTTTTGACGTTCACATTTCATTTCATAGTTCAGCACTCGCACATGAACATCGCGGATAATCCGGCTGTCCCCATGTTTCTTGAAATCTTTGCAGAACTCATCCTTGTTCATCGAAGTGTTCAGATAAACCGCATGGATGTAATCAAAATCCTCTGCTGTAGGGGTTATCCCCGTCCGTTCCATAAATTCTTGCTGTGTCATAAACTCACTTATTTTATTGTATTATTCTGCATCTTCAATTTTGAAAGAAAAGCACTTATCCGCCAATACTCTTTTTACAAAGTCTAAGTCGTATCTATCAGCTGAAAAGAAAACTGCCTGATAATCTACACTGGGATAAGCCTTGATTGCTGTTGTATCTACCATCTTCTTGACCAGTCCGTAAAGAGCTTCGGCGGTCTCGGCTGTTGCTTGAGCTATAATTACTTTTGCTTTCATTTTCTTTAATCCTTAAAATTCGCTAATCACACGCCTTTTTTGTATATTTGGCGCGCTGTTTACATCTTAAACACGCTGCAAATATATAGAATTATTTCAATACATCAAACTAAATATGGAAGAAAATCAATATAAAGATATGAATTTTATAGAAAGACTTCAATATTTCATGGAGAAAAAGGGCATAAATGACAATCAAATGACTGTTAATGCCGGTCTTTCTGTTGGACTTATTGGGAAAGCAAAGGTGTCTGGCAAAGGCATGAGCTCAATGAATATTGAAAAAATTCTATTAGCCTATCCGGATTTATCTGCCGATTGGTTACTTACTGGTGCAGGAAGCATGTTGAAAGATGATTTGAACGGCATTAAAACAATAGACGAAGCAAATTCTTCGACTCTGCCTACCACATCTATGAACCCATCCATCGGTACACCATACTACGATGTGGACTTTATCGGGGGCTTTGATGAAGTGTTTAATTCACAGGTAAACATACCTGCCACCAACATTGTAATAAGGGGATTCGAAAAAGCCAGCCTTTGGTGCAATGTCACCGGGCACTCCATGGAACCCAAAATAAACCATGGCGACATCATTGCCCTGCACCAATGCACACTCAACGACATCCAATATGGCGAAATCTATGCAGTGGTGTTGGATACCATCCGCACCATTAAAATCCTCCGCAGGTCGCCGGATCCGGACAAGCTGCGCTTCATCCCCATCAACACCAATGATTACGATGAACAGGAATTCGACAAATCACGCATCATCAATGTCTTTGAAGTAATCGGAAGTATCAGCAAGTTCTTCTAAGTGGTACACGCATGCCTCCTACAGAAGGCTAAAAAAGGACGCACGCACACACTTTTGAAGGAATTTACCTGAAGCAAACTCGTAAATACACTGTAAATCAAAGGATTTATTTTATTATAATAAGGTATATCACACAAACAAGTGTCGTTTTTCCTCTCTGAAAACAGAGAAAAACGGCACTTGCTTTCATTTATAACATAGTTTCCTATTTCGGGCGTACCCTCTGAGAACTGAAAAAGTAACCCCTAAAGTAACCCCTAACTTAAAGAAGTAGTAACCCCTAACAGTAACCCCAATAGTAACCCCTAACCAAATAAAACCAACCGTAGGGGCATAAAAAAAGGGAGCCATAAGCTCCCCAATCAGCATTCAAAGAAATAACGCCTACAAGCCTTTCTAACGGCGCTATTATATCGTTCTAACCATTCCCTTACTACCACCCGAGATGAGCGTAGATTGCTTAATTATAGCCTTTTTCGTGCATATTGTGCCGTTACCAGACAGCCCGGCATGAAGCAGGTAATTCTTGGTTGCCCCCACCTGATCTGCCGTCAGAACCGTATAAACAGCCGATATACTGCTGAAATACCAGTCTTTCTGCTTCGTTCCATCTATTTTATGCAGCAAATGCACATGAATCACTTTTGCCATATTCGTTTTTATTATGCTGCAAATATACCAAATAATGCTTATTTGGAAGAATTTATAAATACTAAAATAGGAATGAATTATAAATAATATGATATTAGGCTACTTTTACGGAAATATGATGTAATTTTGCATAAAAAGAGCTATATGGACGCATTATCAGGCAAGAAAAAAGAATTTCAGAAGCTATTTCTGTCCGGGAAATACACTCAGCAAGAAATAGCTAATATACTTCAAGTCTCCAGAGTGACAATCAACCAATGGGTAAAAGATTATCCTGCAACTGCTTATATAAGAATACGTAAGTCTCTTACAAAAGAGCTGGAACGCCTTTCTAAATCCCCAGCAGGTAATGAAGAAATGATATTTAAATATATTCAGCACCTTGATTTGCTTGATAAGATGATTCGTAAGGCAAAGTATCTTCCAAAGATATAAAAAATCACCATTCTTGAACTGAATGTAAAGATATAGCTCGCTTATTTACGGAATATCCCCCATTTTTGTAAAAGCCATGTAAAAATCATGTAAAAGGAAACCGCTTCGAAATATTTTGTCCATTTCCCATGCCATGTCTAAACCTATTGGTTTTCAAAGTCTTCCGCCCATTTTCACCGACCAATAAAAAACGCTTCGTTCTATGCCCCATATAAGCGCGTCTCGCATTAAAACTTTCCAGAGGGAAATTGAGCAACGTACCATAAAGAAGAAAGATATTACACTCACCAAGGCTGTCAACTCAGTTAATAGTTTCCTCTATAAAGGAAATGGTGAGTTTAGCTGGGCGACTCAGGTGCTGCCTATCTGTAATGTAGCCAGTGACATCAACGAACTGAATAAGTTTGTGATGGATTGCCTGAGAGCCGTTCAAACTGGGAAGAAGAAAATTGGCGGTCTCGGTTACGTTTCGACTAAAGCCGATGGTTGTATTCAACGTGGGCAAGGAAGAAACGTCAAGGCAAATCGAGCCAAGACCGACCAAGAAATTCCCGGCTATCTTACTATCGGCTGCATGAGAAACGCTCTTCTGACAAGTCGAGAAGCTTATGCAACATTGGTAAGCGGGCTTTAATAGTGCAATTACGCTGGAAGGGAGTCGCTTAAATTCAATAACACGCCCTAAACTCTTGTCCAGTTCAGGCTGTCATCTCAGATTCATATCTTCATCGAGATGACAGCTTTCACGGGACACGTTACTGCGTGCAATATCCGAACCCAATATAGTAATGCACCATAAGCGTTGACTTCCAGTAACCAAGTGTGTGGTTGGAGAAGAAAGGCTTTCAATTTAATTTCGATTCATTTTAACCCTCGAATCTGGATGGACTTGTGTGAGTCTATGCCTCACCAAGTCGATACGATTCGAGGCACATGACTCAAATATCGACACAAGTAAAGAAATACACTGGAAAGCATGACTTCTTATCTGAGTATGCAGAATGTGGTTGAATGGGCGATGCTATTTAAGAATGATCTCCACTAACACTCGATAAGGTCCGAGTCTGTTATACATCCTGGACCATTATCGATGAGGCAGATCATTTACATCGAAACTATTATAGAACCATACTAAACGCCTGACAATCACAAAATATTTGGGCATCTGCACAAGATGGGTTATGAAGTGTGACATTTAATGCAGAAGACTCTGAACCAGAATCGACGGGCTCCGTAGATGACTGACGTTATCTCCTTCAGCCCGTCGATTCTGGCGTGTCTTCTTTCTATCGATGCCAGTATAGTTATGTGCAAACACACTTCAGACATCCCGGTAATACAACCGGCCTGGTTCAAGAAAACATCATTCAGCTTTGCGGCCAGAATCCACCGTTCTGAGCCGGCGCTTCTACAGTTGTATCAACTGTATTTCGCCGGCGCGTCACCGTTCATCTGGCCGCACACATCGAAACTGGTAAAGGAATGTATCACTGTTTTTGAGAACCATTATTTAAGCACAACCAAGTTGGTTAAGGCAGCGTCTTTATAAGAGCTGGATAAGACTGCAAGGTCTTCCATCCAGGTTAGTAACCTGGATTACTCACCTTCAGCAATCCCGCTTTCAAATCGAAACAGGTAAAGAAATGTGCCGAGCTGATGCAACCGACTTAAATACAGCACAGTATCAATTATGCAAGTGACCGCCTTTCAGTGTGGCGGGTTAATTCACGCGCTTTCACCCCTGCTGAGTGTGAAGCACGCGTGTAACCCGCTCACCACATCGGTGCCAATAAAGAAACGTGCCAATGGCCTGAGCATAATGCAAATGTAACGTAACATCCGACGTATAAGGAATTTGAAATTTAATCAACAGGCTGTTATCGCCCGGATTCTTTCAGGATTATATCCTGACTTCATCCGGGTTCAACTCCTGTTGTATATCGACTCGATTAAAGAATTACGTCACAAGTTTTGAATACGTCATTTTTTATCAACAACAATGGAAAATATTTGGAACGAAGCGCAAGAGAAAGTCCATGATGGCTCCACCTTCAGAATCAATTTGGAAAAGCGCAGCCTCTTGATTGATGGCAAATACATCATCAAAGAAGGTCAGTATGAAGGCAGTCTGGGATATGACACGAATTTCCCAGTCAATGCTCTGCTTGCAATGGCAGAGGAGTTTTATTGGCAGTATCGTCACAGTGTTTCATCAGCTCGAAGCGAAGCAAAATACAGACGCTACTTCCGAGCTTTACCCGAACATGAGCTATCTGAAGAAGATATGCTCTATGGTGAAAATCGTGAACTCGCTCAGTTGCGTTTGGAGTTGTATCTCCTAATCGCAATTCTTAATGACAATTTGAAATGGGATGAGTTTGCCAAGGACAAGTGGTTCTGGCAGTCTAAGAAACATTCATCACTTGTCATTCTCAAAAAATGGATAGAAAACAATAACAATTAAAAAATATACAACAATGAAAGAAACAAAATTGGTGTGCCCTAAGTGCGGCGCAGAAGTAGCAATCCCCGAACATGAATCAGTAGTAGCCGGTATCGCAATCGGCAAAGACAGCGGACTCGGAACAATCGCCCTTCCGCTTGCATCAGAAAACAATCAAAATCATTCAAACAAAGCAGCAATGAACGCAACAAAGAAAATTCAGGCTATGAAAGCCGCTGGTATCGACGTGACTAATCTCTTCGCAATGATCAACGCTGAAGGTGTTGAGACTATTGCCCGTGTAGAAAATGGGAACATGACTTTTGTTCCTGACGACGACCCTATCTTGGTCGCTATCTTCAAGTGCGGTACCGTACCCAACCGCCGTCTGTTCCGTCGCTGGGTCATGGCTCAGGTCTTCCATATGCTCACTCAGAAACACTGGAAAACGGGTAAGCCGGTTGGCTTTTTGGAGGCTCTTCAGGCTAAGGGCTTCCGTTACAGTTGGGAGATGCTTCTCGAAGAAGTGAGAGTACAGTCTAAACTGGAACTGCTTGACCAGGAGAACTTCATCCAGCGTAACCGTTGGTTCAACAAGAACATCGCCAGTGCTATGGCAGCGGACTACCTGAAGCAACTCCAGAAGCACATCGAGGTAAAGAAGCAGAAGTGCAAGCGTTGCAAGGGCAATCCTTACATCACGCTCAGCGGCAATGACATCTTCGTTGATGACCTGCGTAAGAAGATTATCAACCCGCTGGAAAAGTGTGAGCGCCAGATGAGAAATTCCCAGAACATGATGGAACTCTACAGGGCTGTGGATGGCTTCTACCGCATTGTGAAGGAGTATTATTCTCCTTATGAGCTGACCATGAGTGCATCGTTCAAGGACGCATACAAGGGTGCCGGCGGTTACTTCACCATGCGCAACCTCATCATGTTCCATAATTGCCGTATGCGCAGTTCTAAGGGCAAGTTCCTGGCTGAGTCAACTTCTCTTCGTGAGCTTGACAAACTCGCTGAAGCCTACAAAAACGGAGAAGGCTGGCGTATGTTTGGAGCGATGAAGGAACTCATTTCCGACAATGGAATCGACATCGAGGCTAAGATGGCTGAGTGGCGCAAAAGATAACAGATTTTTGGAACGTGCTGGGTTAGTTGCTCAGCACGTCTTTTATTCCTCTCAAAAGCATAGTAATATGGAAACAAAGAAAGTTGCCGACATTGGAGAAGTACATTGGCATGACGGTTTGCCTTACTTCCTGTTCGGTTCAAGCGAGCAAGGCTTTATCTTCAAAGACGAGGAAGCCTATAAAAATGACTGGAACGCTCCATGCTATGTTTCAGAACACGCCGCAGAAGACGCTGCGGTAACAATCGATGGCGTGGAATATGAGTGCGGTGGTGAAAATTGCGATTACTATACGCATAACGACCTTCTTAAACTTTGCTCAGGCAATCGAGAGTGGTGCGATGCGCTGTTCAGTGTTCTTGACTGGTGCTATCCGGAAACTAAAATCAACGAAGAGGATGATCGAGACACAGCGTATTATTATCGTTTCATCAAGCCCGGTGCAAAAGTTTGGTGGAATGACCCCACTGGAGAAACATCAGGCGAGTATGAGGTGTTCAAGGTTCCGTTTAGTTTTGACGAACATGGTGAGTTGGCCGAAGAAAGCGATGAGTTCTCTTTAGATGCAATCATTGGAATTGCGTCTCCTCATAGTGAAGCAGAAGTTTGTGCTTACGAATTAACTCCGGTCTATCCGGATTTGGTTGAATCTAAATAAATATAATTATGAGATTTCAAGATTATGAATTTAACGGCACGACATATAAATGTCGTATTGTGACAGATAAAGACGGCAGTGACCTTGTGATTGCAAGTACCAAATTTTTGGATGTGTTGCAGCCAGGAGATTTTGAGGATGAAAACGAAGGGTTTGCCAGCCAAGAAGCTGAGAAAATCTATGACGAGATTTTTTATTTCACCGATGAAGAAAGTCTTCTGTTACCTGATGCTGAGTTGGTAGAAGTGTTGAAAGAAAGCAACGACGAGTGGTTCGACTAAAATCAGAGAGTTATGGGAAGAATTTCAATGATGGATAGTTTAACCGATGCACTGACCAAATTGTGCGATGGAAATCCAGGGGCAATCAATGCTTGTTGTCTGATATTAAAAGAAAGTCGTATCAATCATATTATGATATTAGACACGCTTGGCATATATGGGACAGATATTTATGTTCTTTGGAACGACATCTGTCAGCGCGATGTGTCAAAAGTAATTGCCATATTAACAATGGCTTCCAACAACACGGAAGCGGCAACTCTACTCAAAGATGCGTGTAGCCGACAAGATTATTCCGGATGTAGATTATTACGGAATAATGAGATGTTCAAAGAATTTTTTGGACAGTAATTTAATTTATAAAGCAAATTATGATGGATGAGCAAATTTTATTTTATAAAGGATTTCCTATTTTCCTGAATGGCGGTTTATACCTTCAGGGAGAACCTGATACGAGAAATAAGACAGCCAGTTATTTTTATCCAGCACAACATGGGAATTGGGGGATAGATGCGCGTTTATTAAGCGACGGGCGTGTTAGTTTAATTGGCGATACCCATTACACATTGCATTTAGACGGACGTATATGCAATCCTGTATCAGAAAAAGAATATCGAAGTTATTTCAATAATGAGAGTTTAGATTTTCTAACAGGAAGCAAGAGTTTTATTAAAACGATATTAGAAAATGATGCAAAATTCGTAATTAGAAGAATAAAATGAAAAAGTACATTGGAACAAAACAAGTGAGCGCCACCCCTGCGTGGCGAGTAGATGGTAAGGTATATCCTAAAGATGGAGAGGTGCCTCGCTCGATGAATCGTGAAGACGGCTACAAAGTCGTTTATGAAGATGGCTATGAAAGTTGGTCTCCGAAAGATGTGTTTGAAAAGGCATATAAGATTGCAGAAACACCTGTTGACCGTATGCAGATAGAAGCCAGCGAAGTCAATGACCGATATATCAAGTTAGCAGCTTTCATAGATTCTGGCAAAATGAACGAAGTCGTTAATGACACGTACAACAAGTGTTTGCTGGAAATGCAGTGCTACACTATGTTCGACTATATACGCCTTCTTGACGCTTGCATACAACGTATGCAAGGCTCTGATAGCGCAGAAGTGCGAAAGATGAATTTTGGCATGGCTATCATGGCTCTCAAAGCGGGTTATCCAGTTCGTAGAAGCGGCTGGAATGGTAAAGGTTTGTGGGTTATCAAACAAGTACCGGCTCATATTACCGAGGAGATTATCCCAAAGATGCAGTCCATTCCTCAGTCTGCAAAGGAACTTATCTTAAAAGGTAAGAAATCTATTGATTACACTTCTCAGTGTCTTATCTATAATGAGAACACTGGCCGTGCTGATTCATGGGTTCCATCTATCAGTGATGCGTTTGCTGATGATTGGGAGATTGTAGTGGAGTAATTAAATGTTTACTGGGAGGCCAATTCGTTGACCTCCCTAATTTCATTTGCAAATGATTGACAATTTCGACATAATCAAACCTTTGTTCTACTTCAATGAAGCGAACAATATGTTTTTTCATCTTCAGATACTGAGGCGTGGTAAGGATCATCCGGAACTACCAGCGGCAAACAAACTCATTCAGTCATGGCTCGTTAGAAGTCGGGAGCAACTTGATAACTTGAAGGATGAGGTTGTATTCCTGTGCGAACATTACAAAGCGCGGGCATATATCAATGTTGCTGGGAAAGATTTTGAGAAGTTAAATACCCTCATACTCAAAAAGCTCGCGGATAATGTTCATACAGGCAATGTCATCAACCCTTGGCATATTTACAACAGTGCTTGTGGCGAATTAACAAGCCGTCGTAAGAGCTGGATAATTGACATTGACACACGAGACCTCGACACCAAATACGAAGTACTGGAAGAATTGGATGGCATCTGGCTGGACACTCATCCAGAATCGAAAGAGCATTTGGATGAGTGTCGCCGTGACATCGTGTATCTTTTTGCTGAGATTCCGACAATGAATGGGTGCCATCTTATCACCAAACCATTTAATCTTCAGAAGTTCAAAGAAAAGTTTCCGGAGATTGACGTTCACAAGAATAATCCAACGGTGCTTTATGTACCAAATAGTTTAACATCAAAGTATGAATAATCGAGAGCGCGATATAATTGCCTATCACTACAAGAGGTATTGTGAGAATCGAGCAAACGGCGATCCGGTAGGGGGCTATGAAGATGTCAGGCAACTATTTATAGACCTTGCTGACGATGATTCTAAATTAGCAGAGCAGTATGAAGAAATAGAAAACGAAATTTTTGAAGATGAATAATATGACTAAGAACGAAAAAATATCGTGGCTTCAGCAACACGCACAGGAATCATACATTAAAGCACAGGCCGAAGCAGAGAACGAACTGGATGAGATTACTCCAATGTTCTGCTTCTGTGGAGCATTAGCGACAGGACTCCACACCAGTCATTGTCGCAAGTTTCAAGAGAAACTTAAAACTCGCATCATCAGCAAATTGGAAGAATTATTACCAACTAAATAGCCATGAAAGCAATTATAGTTTATTCGGGAAAGGGTGGTGTGGGTAAAACGACCACAACGGCTAACATTGCCCGACTCCTTGCAGAGCAAGGCAATAAAGTGTTCATCATTGACGCTGACATTAACACACCGTCAATGAACACAGAATTTGAAGGAGAACACCCGCAAGAGAATATCTGGGTACATTCTTCAGGTAACATGTTTGCTCAGTTTATTTATTTAGAGAAATCAATGGTGCGACAATATCTTGAATCTGCAAAGAAAAAATTAAAACAAATCAAGCAACGACTAATTGATTGGGCTGGACGATATGAATCTCCAGCCTTTATCATTGATGACCCGGTGCAATTCCCCAGAAAACATTTTGGAAAGCGGGCTGAGATTAGTGGCTTTATCACCTCTTGGCTTGCTTTCGGCAACCGCAAGGCTATCCTCAAAGTAGCAAATTGGTTAGACAAAGATTTTTGCGATGACCCTTATTGCTGGGTGATGACGAAGCAGTATAACTTTTATTATAACGACCACAGGAAGTTTTATCGCTTCCTGTCGTATGATGATTTGTATCAGCTTGGAAGCCGCTTATGGAGGCTCTACAGCGACTTTGAACGCATGGAGGATATGATTATTGCTCAATCCGACAAAACACCTGTAGAAGCCATTTCTGACTACTTTAAGGACATCAATGGAATCCCAGATTACAGCAAGGGGTCGGCGTGTAAGCGGCTCTGTATGTTTGTACGCTGGATGGTTCGGGACAACAGCGCGGTTGACATGGGCATTTGGCAGAAAATTAAGCCTGACAGCCTCATCATTCCGCTTGATACACATGTACATCGAATGGCATTGGAACTCGGCTTGACTGAACGAAAATCTGCCGATATGAGGACAGCCATAGAGATTACCAATGCAATGCGAGATATATTTGCCAACGACCCAGTGCGAGGCGATTTTGCTTTGTTTGGGTATGGTGTTGAACATAAAAATCAAAAATAATGGAACACAAAATCTTCAAATCTTCAGACACCAATGTGATGAAGTTTGTCTTTGAGGACAAGGGCATAGCTGTTGAAGCTGTGCTTTATCGTTACGAGAGTTATAAAAATCGCACTGTCATCTGCTGCTCAACCCAATGTGGTTGCCCTGTAGGTTGTTCATTCTGCGGTACTGGTAAGTTTTTCAAACGCAATTTGACGGCAGACGAAATCGTTGAGCAAATCCAAACGGTTTTAACTTATATAGACTGCGATACGCTTGACATTCAAAAATTCCAGATTATGTTCATGTCAATGGGTGAGCCTTTCTTGAACTATGATAATCTGGAAGCAGCTATCCGAAACCTGCACACTCTCTATCCTAACGCACAGTTGCTTGTCAGTACCTCTGCTCCAAAGGGATGCGGCGGTAAGATTGAACGTTTTGCTCAACTTAGTCAAGAAATTGACAGGTGTGGGCTCCAATTCTCTGTTCACGAAAGCAACGATTGGGATAGGGCTCAATTGATAGGCTCTAAAACATCTGAACTCTGGGAAATCGGTCATTTGGGTAGATATTGGGCGAAGCAGGTTGGACGTAAGCCGTACTTCAACTATTGCGTCCATGAGCGCAACTGCTCTGACAAGAATGTGACTGAGCTTCTGGAGAATTTTGATCCGACCGTGTGGGAATGTACGCTTTCCGTTATCTGTGAAAAAGATTCAACTATGCAGAACGCTATTGAAAGCAAGTTGGAGCTCATCCAAGGCTTCGCCCAGAAAATGACGAAAGCGGGATATTCAATTCGGGTATTCAACCCTGCTGGTCAAGATGATATTGGCGGTGGCTGTGGTCAACTTTGGTATTTCCAAGAATGGTTGAAAAGAGAAAATCAACAATAAAGAAATTGAAAAATGGAAGCGCAAGAAATTATTAAAATCATTGAGTCGGAGCTGACTGCCGACGAACAGCAGTTATTGAAGGACGCTATCAATTGTGGCTCCTGGGGCGACTGTGATATGGAGTTCCGTGATGAGTCTGGCAAAGTAGAAACTGCCTACGCATGGGGTTATTGCACCAATGATACCAAGAACGCCGGTCATTTCAGTGGTCGTAAGATTGCTGCAATGTTCAAGTCAATCTATAAGAAGCTCTGTCCGGATAATCACACTGGACGATTCCTCAGTCAGTGTAGCGATTGGTGGGACGACGGAAGTGGAGACATGCTCTTCATTCGTGGAGAAGTATATAAGGCAGTAGAGGAATGGGCAAAATAATAAAATGCGTAAGCTATGAAAGCCTCTGAATGTAAATGTATCACCTGTGGCAAACAGGCGGTGGCGTTTTGGCCTCTCATCGATCCTGATATTCCAGCAGAACCTTATTGCCGAAAATGTCTGAACGTAGCAAAAATAAAGGTGATGATGGAGTGTTTTGGCAAGACTAAGAAAGAAGCGCAGTTACTAATTAACCATCAAAAATAAGACAATGAAGCTATTTAAGAAGCGAATTATCGATGTCTATGTGCAAGGCATGTGGAGCACTCAATGGCGTCGAGACAAATATGTAGTCTGGGTGAAGTATGCCAAAATTTTGTTCGGCATCAAATTCGTAGAAGATACGGAAGCTGTTAGTGCCTTTGACACAAAGCCGGAAGCTCGTAAATACGCTAAGCGTTTGAGACATAAATATAACGTACCGACCAAATATTCGTCGAAGCGTTAAACCAAATTGATACGGTGGCTATGCCACAATAATAACATCTAAAAACATTTAACAGTTATGTAAATGAAATTTTTCAATGCTATTTGCAATTGGCTGAAGGGCGTCAATGAACGCTCTCAGGCTAAATGTCAGGAACGTCAGACTAAGCGACTGGAGAATATCAGTTGCCAAAGCATCAACGTTGCCGAGTTTAACGGTCGTCTGTATATCTCTCACGATGGGGTGCCTATTGTGAGAGTGGATGACTTGAAGGCTAAAGCGCCTGAGATTCTGGCACAAGCTCGTGAAGACTATTTGGCATGGAGAGCAAAATTTAACGCATAAAGCAATGGCAACAGCAAAATTCAAAACAAACGACCGAGTAACAATCGTGAGCAACAGCCTTCAACCCCAGTACAAGGGGAAGGTTGGTAAAATCAAGAAGGTCTATGCCTCTTTCAGCGATAACGATGCGGAGGAACGCGAGTTCTTCTATCGCGTTGAAGTTGACAACACCGTTCTAAAAGGAATTGCTTGCGATTCAGATTTACAGCCGGCATAAGATAGGCGTAAGTCAGCTCACCTGTTGATGAGGGTTGGGGTACTGGCATATTCTGACCCTCATCTTTTTACACCGCAAATTTGCAAAAATAATCAATAAAAACATTACAGAAATGGCAAAAACAAGTAAGAACACATCTAAAAATGAAGTACGTGAGGTTCGCCCAACAGATTATCAGCCTCAGCCTGGGAATAAGGCCATCCTTAGTTTGGCAGATTTTAGTGACGACAATCTATTTGGCGAACTCCGTCGTCGTGGTTATAACGGAGAACTCAGACTCGTTAAAGTGATCAATGTATGAATGACAGGCTTAAACAATTTTGTAGCAACTGCCATAACAAGAAAGTCGTTGGCAGAAACAGGTGCCCGTTTGAACAAAAACACATGTGCCCGGACTATGCTGCTTTCAAAGCTTCTCTGGTGCTGGAAGACGACACCACAGCTCAATTGGTTCCAGTGGACCTTTTGCTGAAAGCGTTGCGTGCTCATGGCTATACTGGTGAACTTCGTAAGGCTATAACCGTAACAATCTGAGTCATAATGACAGAAATTCGTTAATAGTTGTGCTCGGATTACAAGAAATCCAATGAGATTTTGTAATTTTGCAGTGGCTTTAATTGCCGAATAAGACATATTAGAAAAGTGCCTCATATTCGTTAAATCGCCAAATTAAACAAATATACACGAGGCACGGAGACAGCTCATATACGTGGGCTGCCTATCCGTGCGTGTATATAGGTGTTTGGCGATACCTGCGAATTAGTACGGATGGCAGCCCACTTTTCTTGTGTCCATGCAAATATAATTGAACAAGTATGAAACAAGAAAAACGAGATGATATAGACACTGCGATGTTGATGCTTATAGGCTTTGGAGCTGGGGCGTTGCTATCTGCGGTATTCTTTCTTTTCTTAGGCGCATTTATCGAGGCTGGTGAAAATGAAACATGGTCACTGAAAGCCATATTGTCGGGCCTGATGAGCATGTGTATCAGTGTCATCATCGGAATAATCGCCTTGCTATATTGGAAACTTATTGCATCTAAAACAGACGTATTGTTCCCCAAATTAAACGGATTTAAGTTACTGCTTGCTTTTGCATCTGTGGTGCCTGGAATGGCTTTGACTATAGGGCTGGCTTATCAATTTATCATGTAACCAAAAGAAGGGTATGAATCGAAAGAAATTGTTAATTATTGCCAAAATCCTGATAAATGGAGGAATATTGTGCTTGTTGCTATTGTGCTTACCAGTATTATCATACTGGGTGGAAAACAACCCATGTATCGCATTGTTCGCTTTGGCGCTCATATTGATAGGTTGTTTTCAATGTATCATAGCGAATAAAAACTTCTCTGAGAGAGAGCCTGAAGATGATTATCCAAAACGCTTTCCAATGATATGGTACTTCAAAACTATAAAATGGATTTTGATTGTTGCTGTTGCATTTCACATAATAGCAGTGTCTATTGTTCTGTTCTTTTATTGCCTAAAGCATGAATTTGAAGCCACTTTGCTGGTTACGACGTTTGCAGGAATTGCTATAGGTCTTATATGTGAGGTGGCTATACCTTATTACAAAAACAGCAAAGATAAACCAAATTGATATGAATTGTACAGAATTATGCGAACAACTGGTTAAGCAAAAAGATTGTGCGCATGTCTGCTTAAAAGACAGCTTGCCATACATTTTGCAATTATCAGCCAAGAAAATAGAAGCTATTGAACGTGGCTTTGGCAGTTTCAATGTTAATGATATGATGCTTTACATTCTTATGTGTAAGGCATCTTTTATATTAACCGGTCAGGAATACTGGATAATCAGCACGGTTGACGATTTACGTGAGTGCATTAAGCGAGAGCGTGAGTTTGCTGGAATATCGTCCAGACAATTAGCAAAGAATGTCAAGGTGCCCATGACAGTAATAGACGCTTTTGAAAACCGTGATGGCGGTTTGAGAATTGAAAGCTTCTTGGACATCATCAATGCTTTGGATATAGAAATACAATTTGAATAATATATGAATAAAGAAAGAAGAGAAGAACTATTGGACGTAATCGATTTGCTGGAAGAGGCAAAAGATAGAATTGGCGAAATCCGAGAGGAAGAAGAAGATGCCTTGTATTCCCTTCCAGAGGGACTTCAAGAATCTTCCAGAGGATTTGCGATGCAAGACGCTATGGACACCCTCGATGGATTTACTGATTCAATAGACAAAATACAATGCCAAATAGAAGAATTTGCACGTCCTAAGAAAAAGCCAAAAACCAAGAAACCATGAGACGTTTTCAATTTACCGACGACGAATACAATAAGCTTTCTGCTGTAACCGGATTCCCGGCAATTGACCTTCAGAAACTTGACGCCTTGGGTCTGCTGGCGAATGATGTGGCAGTTCGCATGGTGCTGGAATATGAATATCAGACTCAGCGAAAAATGACGAAAGCGTTACCAAAACTCGTCCTTCAGGCTATAGCAAATAAATATGGCTTATCCCCTCAAAAAGTGAGGGGATTTTTGTTTCATAGAAAGCAGCCGGTTTATTATTGCTCAAAATGCCGTAAAGAGATTTCTCGCAGCGAGCATAAAAAATTTGATGGTCTCTGCGAGAACTGCGCAATAGATAGTATTAAACTATAATTCTTATCGATATGAACGTAAAGCAAATTGAAGTGCATGACTATTATAAAGCATTGCACCCAAAAGCGCTCATTCTTTATCATATTCCGGGGCAATATATGGTTCTGGGGAATGACGTTGATCGAGCGTTAAAATCATTGTCAACTATCCGCGTGTTAGAATCTGGTGTAGGCGTTATGCCTGATGGCTTATCTGTCCTGTCCCTCTTCGGGAGAGACGGTACTGAGATATGTATCATTGATTGCCGAAACGAGAATGGGGCACTTGATTTGCCAGATATAGAACGCATAAAAGCAGAAAAAGAAATGGATTATTAAATTTTTTCATCATAACAGGAATTGAGATTGCTGTTATCTGTCTAACAAGTTGAATTAAAGCAAATAACGCCAATCCAAACGGCAACTTATTTATAATACAAAATGACTGAATATCAGTGTTTTATGAAAATATTTTATCGTTAAAAACAGCTTAAATCCAACTTTTATAAGCTAACTTTGTACCACTGGGTTGCATCATTTGCGGCTCGGTGGTTTTTTATTTTGAATAATCATAACAACCGCAATGGAACAAGACATCAATAAAATCGAGACAACCGGAGCTGGTGTAGAAAAGGTTCACACGAAGCTCAAATTCATCAAATCTGAAAAGAACGGAGCATTTATCAGTTTCGTTTCCCAGAATCCTGTAAATGGCGTAGTATGCGGAGTTCGCCAGGATTCCCCATACCCTAAAAAGATTGTCATCATCGACCGGGAAATGTCAAACAACATACTGCCTAATGTGCTGTATGACTGCACCCTCATTCCGATGACAAAGACCATCAATAAAAAGACTGGCGAGGAGCACATTCCAGGCTATATTGCAATCGAGGCAAATGCCGTCCAATTTAAGGCTACTGTGACCACCAAATATGTTCGCGGTTCCATGTATCAGGTAGAAGTCGCTTTCGGCAACAAAATCATAAGGTTTGACCCCTTCCACGGACAGAAGGAAAGCGTGAAATCCCTACCGGCTTGTCTGGCAGTTCTGGAAAAGCGATGTGACGTCAAGGATCTGATGTATATCGTAGAGAGCTTCAATGCCGCCGCCATCGAACTGGTAGAGCAGATGAAGCAGGATATGCGTGAAATCCATAACAAGAGAGGCAAAAATGAGAAGGCCGGTCGAAGGAATCGCCACTGATGCGGCCCATTCTATGAAGAATGGGAAGACGGAGTATCAAGGTATAAACTTAGCGACCAAAGAACAGATTTTTTATAAGGATTTGGGGAACCAAACCACTAATATAGGAGAATTTCTTGCGGTTGTCGAGGCTGTGAAGTTCATCATTGAGAATGACTTCCAGCCTCGAATCATTTATACCGACTCCATGACTGCAATCGCATGGTTCAAAGCGAAGAAAACGTCATCTACAAAACCGTGCAAAGACCTGACCCGTGCAGAAATGTTCCTGCGGGCACTGTCATCGGACGTGGACACAATTGAAATTTATCACTGGGACAACAAACGCTGGGGTGAGACTCCGGCAGACTTTGGTCGTAAATAACGCCCAACTAAGCATAAATAGACAAAAAGCCAGTAATTTGCTAAATATTATGTCTATTATGGTTCTATTCATTAAAAAGAATATATCGTGAAATAGAGCAGATGACAGTTCACCAGGCTTATGTTATGGGAGTCGATGACTCGTTCACATATCTTACAATCACTCTAAAAAATTACAACTTATGACAAATTTCAAAGAAAGAAGAGAATCTATTTTGGAAGTTTTTAACAAAGCGAAAGAAGATTTGGAATGTCTCAATGGGGATATACAAAATCAGATTGAGTCAAATCAAGCTCAAATTATCGCATTGACCAATCAAAATGCGGAGTTGTCTGCATTGAAGGTAAGTAATGAATCGTCAATCAAGACATTTGCCAAGTTTTTCAGGTAACATGGATTGCTTCCCGCTATGAAAGGAGACATGCCAGGTTTATAATCTGGTGCTTGATAAGCTTGTATGTTCGAGTCATATCTGGGGTGCAAACACTTTGTAAGCAAGTATCAAATTCAATAACCATTTTAATTCAAAAAATTATGAGAAAGTTTTTGTATCTATTGATTGCGTTAATCGCATGTACAGTATTCTCCAGTTGTCACCGGGTGGCACCTGGAGCTGACGAAGAATCCGTTCTTGTTCATAAGCCTTGGTTTTTCGGTCATGGCGGTGTTGACAAAGAACCAGTTACAACCGGAAGTACTTGGTGTTGGTGGAGTACCAGTTCGGAGACATTCAAGATTATTCCTGTGAAATACACGGAAAAATTGGATGATATAATTTCCAACGAGAATACTCCGCTGGACTTCAACACAATGATTACATTACAGATTCAGAAAGGTAAATCGCCATTGCTCCTTGAAAATTACGGTGTTGATTGGTACAACAATAATATTAAGGAAATATATAACAATCTTACCAGACATTATGTTTCTCAGTATTCGCCATTTGATTTAACAAGTAACAGAGAGGTCATAGCGCATATAGACTCATGTGTAAAGGCAGACATGATACAATACATCGCAAAGTTGTCTGAGAAGAAAGATTTTCCTGTTACCGTCATAAATGTTATTACAGGACGAGCGATACCCAATACCGCACAGTTAGCAGAAATGAACAATACCGCAGCCCAAATTCAGGCAAGACAGACCCAGGAACGCAGATATGAAATGGAGGTTGCACGAGAACGCGCAGAACGCCAGCGAGCGACATCAGACAAGGCATATCAGCGTGAAATGGGTTTAACAGCCGAACAATTCATCAACCTTAAAGCGTGGGACATAATCGCATCGAAAAAGGGCGCAAATATTGACGTTCTTTTTGATGGTGGAACATCCAGTACAATGTGGAATATCAAAAGATAACCTTATCCAAACAAGTTAAAAATACCCCCATAAAGCAGAACTTACGATATGCTTTATGGGGGTATTATTTACAAGTAATTTATTAAATGAGAAAACTATTTGCAATTTGGCGAATACTGTGGGCTGATAAATTCGCCCTCTTTACATTTGAGGATGCGCCAGATGATCCGGAATGGCAAACTGCCCCATATTTTAGATGGAGGCTATCTCACGATGATGAGTACTTCATCCAGTTAATTAAGAATGTCTTGTTAAACATAGAAAAGAACAACAATGAAAATAAAACAATGTAATCGGAACCCGTTATTCTTGGCTGATTTTGCGTATGACGGAGAATTTAGTGATGGCAACCATTTTTGTTTGCGAATCCCTGAAGGCGATGTCGTTGAGTTTGCCAATACGCTGTTGCAAGCGTATAAAGACGATAAAGAAGGAAAAATTAAAGTGACGCCTCCATGTGTTCATTTGTCCAAAGATGGGAATGTATTCTGTGATGGCAAAGTTGAACGAATAAAAGACTAATGAAATGGATGATGTCGTAGAAAAATTCCAAGCAGTAGGTAAAGCCTTTGATGATATGTTTCACAATGGTTGTAGCCATAAAATCAAAGTAGTTAAGCCTATTGGATATTTGGAACATGAGCCAACAGGCTACACAATTTCTGTATATAAACCTGTATCTCGATTCAAAGCATTTATGCTTAATTGGTGCTTCGGACTTAAATATAAGAAGATATGATACCTTTTAATGAACCTCCGATTTATAGGATAACTGGTAGAACGACCAGGCAAGTAGATGCGTACATCTAACAATTATTTAACTCAATGGGAGAGTGGGTACGCATTTACGACCATTATCCTGATGTTAGAGCGGATAGAATGTTGGCTGATAAAATATATCGTCGTATGGAAATGGAGCACAGGATTAAGCTTGATGTGCGTAGAAAAGGTAATGGGATCTCTGTGCGTATTCCATTGGATGTAGCAAAACAATTTACAGAATTAAGAAACCGGCAAAGAGAAGAATATGACAAATACTGGAAACGCTAAGTTGGCAGAGCCAAAATTTACCACACCCTGTCTTATCCGTAAAAACACCCCAGAGCTTCGCAAGAAATTAGAAGCCTTGGGGTATCGGCTGAATAATGGCAAATGGATGGGCAAATATCTTGCAACATTCCGAATTAAGGAAACAAAAGAATGGCGGTATGTTGCAACACCAGAGTGGGATTTACAAAACAACCCTAACATAGGGTGCTCTATTGATTGTGGCACTAATGAAGAAAAATTTCTTGCTATTGCTGGATTGAGAAATGATACAGATAAATACCAATGGTTTATCTCACCTGAAGGCTGTTGGTGCTATAATAAGGGCTATGATGATATATCGGAAGTTTCCCTTAAATGGCGTAAAGCCACAATAGAAGAAGTTATTGAACATTTCAAAGATTAAATATGAAAATTATTTATAATAGCATCATCCCATTTAAGGGATTCCTGGCAATCAATCTCTTCGGTATTTTGTTTGTCAGAGGCACAGAGCGTGACATCAACGATGTTGTGCTCAATCACGAAAGAATCCATACCGCCCAGATGAAAGAGCTTGGATATATCTTGTTCTACATAATATATCTGCTGGAGTGGATTGTGCGTCTCTTTAAGAAAGGGAACGCTTATCGAAACATTTCTTTTGAGCGTGAGGCATACAAGCATGAAAGAGATTTGAATTACCTCTCTACACGTCCCAAATGGGCTATGTGGCAGTAAATTCCACAATAAAAAGGGATAAAATAAACCTTTTATCGGTTTACATACTAATCTATAATGTAACCGATAATATCGCGGGGTGGTAGCAGTGGGTAGCTCGCCAGCCTCATAAGCTGGAGGTCGCAGGTTCGAGTCCTGCCCCCGTAACAATATGGGTGCGTAGTTTAATGAAGAACAGCAGGTGTTTCATCTGAAGGTGCTGGATCACTTCCGGCGGTGCCCCTCCCATTGAAAGCGCAAAGCAATTTGCTATTTTTTTCTTTTTACATACGAAACACTTTTGCCTCTGTCATTTGTGAAAATCGCAGAGGATTTTGGAAGGTGAAGCAGCAAGGTGCTGCAACGGTCTTGAAAACCGATTGTCCTGTATAGGATTCTCTTCGATTGGGATGCCTTCCGCACAATGAATAAATTTATCTTATATGAAAAAGTATTTCAAATGGCTTACTGAAAGCAACCGTCCCAAACACATTCTTGTCGGCTTCTTTATTGGCTTAACTCTTGGTGTTGTTGCAGCTTTTACCGCCGCTGCTTCTGCCGAAATGAAAGACTGGCTTTGGAACGGCAAGCGTGGCGGTACTTTCGGTTGGATCAAAGGTAACGGTTTTGATTGGCTTGATTTCATCGCTACCATGATTGGTGGAATTGCAGGAGCCTTGTTCCGTTATCTTGTTTTATGGCACGTCCATTTGATGAAGTGAAGTGTGGAATTGAGTCCCGGTAGTCTTGTTTTGCTACCGGGACTTTTTACATTTATGTCGCAGCTTTCATAAACGCCATCTGTAGTCTCTGCTGATTCGTGATGCTGTCCCCATTATAATAATGCTCTTGGATCATCTCTATGCTTGTCCCTGCCGCCATTGCAATATAGGAAATGGGCAAGCCGCTATCCAAGGCCACAGTGATTGCCGTATGGCGAAACACATAGGCATACAGGTCGTAGTCAACCCCCAACTCTTTTCCGACTGATTTAAGCCAGATATTGAGCTTTTCCCGAAACTTTTTGAATGTATAGTCTTTGGTCTGGTATGTCTTTTCTTTTTCATCGTCCATGATTGGAAAGACATATCCATCTGTAGTTGTCCCTCTGTATTTGGAAATGATATTCCCCATTACCGGAGACACCGGAATTTCAACCAGTTGGTGTGTTTTCTTGCGTCTGGTTCTGATAGTGTTATTGCGAGTAAGTTCCGAGTATTTCAGTTTGATGACATCACATGGAGCGAAAAACGAATGGAACATGAATATGCAGAAATCGCGATACAGTTCGACTTCTTTCCGGTTTTTGTATTGCGGAGTGAGTTTGGACAAATCCGCATTGATGAACCGTCTCAGTTGCTCTTGCGTTAATATGTCGGGAGCTTTATTGTCAGCGCAGTTTCTTTTGGGATTATATTCCGCGAACTTGAAGTCCCCTATTTGAGCCAATGAGAACGGGACATCCTTGTCCTTGCTGGCCTTGCCCAGTAAGTTTCTAAAAGATTTTGATGTTCCCTTGTACCCATCATATTTTGCGAATGTGTGGGCCAGGTGAACGCAAGCCTTATAATCGAGCGACTGGAAAGTCAAGGATGAGAATCCTTTGATGATTTTGCGGCACTTACTCAGCAGTTTGGAATAGGTCTCGAAATTGCAGCCCAACTTTGCCTTCTCCCTCAAGATAACCTCTTCCAGATATTTCTCAACAAAGTTGAAATCGGATGCTGGTACAGTATTTCCCACCGGTCTTTCAATGACTTCACATTTGACTTGCTTGATAGGCTGGAAGTATGACGCAACCTGCCTCGCCGTGAGTTCGGGATGCTCAAGCAGCAACTTTGTATAGGGGCTCTTGAACTCCTCCAGAATCTTGTTGTTCTCCGAATATGAAACGGCGTTGGCTGAGAAACGCTCTTTGTCCGCGTTCCAATGCTTTGCTAAATTGGGACTGCCGGTCAAAAGGTGTTTGACCGATTTGTAGTATCTTTCTTTCCCCTCGCTTATTCTCAGGACGAGGGAACTATCCTTTATTATGAATTTTAGTTTCACCATAACTCTTTGTTCTTGCTTTGTATTTAAGAATAGAAGAATGATGAACCAATAGTTGTAACCGGATGTGACTTTTCCAATGTACACCACAATGTACACCAACCGAGTCGTTCCCTTTTTTGAATTTTTCGTTATAACAGAATTGATATTAGTTGAATATGCGCTTAATCAGCACTAAATCAATTGTTTACAATCCGTAAAACGGCAAATTCAATATAACAAAAAAGGAAGCTGATTATCTCAACTTCCTTTTCGAGTGGTGCCACCAGGAATCGAACCGGGGACACAAGGATTTTCAGTCCTTTGCTCTACCAACTGAGCTATGGCACCATTTTTATCTCTTTTGCGGTTGCAAAGGTAGTGAAAGTTTTGGACTATGCAAGAGGTTAGGAAATAAAAAACGCTGATAATTCTCTATATAGTTAATTATCAGCGTATATTTTTTTAGAAGAGTATGGAATAAATCCGTTATTTATGCCTTCTTCTTTTATTTTATTCTTGAGGTTTTGTCATTTTCGGATTTCTATTTGATATCCTCTTTTCCCCGGTTTTGGGGCATTTTGTCTATTCAACCTCTTCCTGCTGAGCGGCAGATTCCTCTTTAAGCGGATTCCAGCCTTGTGCCTTCAGTTCAAATTCCTGTCCGTCGCGGCTGATGAGGGCGCATCCCAGTTCCGGTTTAGTGATATGGCCTATCAACTTAATGCCTTCCATTTCGGAAACCTTTTCATGGTCGGCGATGGGCACGGTGAACAGCAGTTCGTAATCCTCGCCGCCGTTGAGGGCGCAAGTTGTTAGGTTCATGTTGAACTCCTCTGCCATGACGGCCGTTTGGTAGTCGATGGGAATATGCTCCTCATAGATGCGGCAACCGACCTTGCTTTGCGTGCAGATATGCAGTAATTCCGAGGATAGGCCGTCGGAAACATCCATCATGGAAGTAGGCTGAATACCTTCTTTAGCCAACTTCTGAATAATGTCGCGGCGGGCTTCCGGTTTCAGTTGCCGTTCCAGCAGATACTCTTTGCCAGCGAAATCAGGTTGTAAATCTTTGTCACCCCCTTTAAGGACGCTCTTCTCACGTTCCAGCAGTTGCAAGCCCATATAGGCTGCACCTAAATCGCCGGAAACACAGATAAGATCAGTCTCTTTGGCACCGTTGCGATAAACGACCTTTCCTTTCTCACCTTCACCGATACAAGTGATGCTGATTGTGAGTCCCGTATAGGAAGAAGAGGTATCCCCGCCTACAATATCCACTCCATATTCCTCACAGGCAAGGCGGATGCCGGCATACAACTCCTCCATATCCTCTACGCTGAAACGTTTGGACAGTCCCAGCGAAACGGTTATTTGCCGGGGTGTACCGTTCATGGCATATATATCGGAAAAATTTACTACGGCCGATTTATATCCCAAATGTTTCAAAGGTACATACGTCAAATCGAAATGTACGCCTTCCAGTAACAAATCGGTGGTTACCAGCACTTCTTTGTCCGCCGGGTAGGAGAGGACGGCGGCATCATCCCCGATGCCGTACCGGCTTGATTCGTTTTTTAATTCGATACTTTCGGTCAGGTGGCGGATGAGGCCGAACTCACCGAGAGTTGCTATTTCTGTTCTCATCTTAATTAGTTGAAAGGTTAAAGTTGATAGTTAAAAGCGAATAGTTACCGCGTACTTACACTGCACGGCAACTTTCAACTCCCGACTATCAACTTTCAACCATTTATTTACTTACGCTCTGTTAATCAACTCCCTCATAATCTCCGTCATCTTCGGCTGTGCGGCATCCGCAGCTTTCTGCACTTCTTCGTGGGAAACCTCTACAATCTTGCCTTCCACACCTAAGTCCGTGATAACCGATACGCCGAACACTTTGATACCGCAGTGGTTCGCTACGATTACTTCGGGAACGGTAGACATACCTACCGCATCCGCACCCAGGATACGGAACATCTTGTATTCCGCCGGAGTTTCAAACGTAGGCCCTTGCGTGCCGATGTACACACCGTGTTGCACCTTGATACCCTTTTCAGCGGCAATTGCATCCGCCTTGCGGATAAGCTCTTTATCGTACGCCTCGCTCATGTCCGGGAAGCGCGGGCCATACGGAATATTCCTGCCGTGCAGTGGATGTTCGGGGAAGAAATTGATGTGATCGGTGATAATCATCAGGTCGCCGATTTCAAAATCGGGATTCGTACCGCCGCTGGCATTAGAAACAAACAAGGTCTTGATACCCAGTTCCCGCATTACACGTACCGGGAAGGTCACTTCCTTCATGGAATATCCCTCATAGAAGTGGAAGCGTCCTTGCATGGCCATAATATCCTTATTACCCAGCTTGCCGAAAATCAGTTTGCCGCTGTGTCCCTCTACCGTAGAAACGGGGAAGTTGGGAATATCCTCATACTTTATTTCATACTTCTCGGTAATCTCACCTGCAAGGCTGCCAAGTCCGGTTCCGAGGATAATTGCTGTCTCAGGATGCGTGTGCATCTTACCTTTCAGATAAGCTGCGGTTTCTTGAATACGTTCTAACATAGCCAATAATGTTTTGGTTAAATATATATTGTTGATTTTGTAAAAACTCTATTTCGATGGGAAGCACATAAATGTACGGCTTCAGCGTTTCGTTCAGGTTGGGATGGTTCTTCAGTCGGGTAGCATCTTTCTCTGTCGTGATAATCAGCCTGTTGTCTCCCTTCAACTGCTTAAATTGTTTCTCGATGACCTGCAAGTCTTTCTCGCCGAAGTCATGGTGGTCGCCGAACTCCAGCAGGCTGACGCTGGGGGTGTAGGATTTCACTTCTTCCACCAGTGGGGCGGGAGAGGCGATGCCCGTAACGAGTAGCACCTGTTCGTCTCCGGTGCAGGTAATTCTGCCTTTTGCCTTTTCGGGGAACAGTGGCATCAGCGAGCCATAGCGGAATCTGGAGAAATACAGTTGCTGGTACGGATACAGATTCAACCTCTTGGTGATGATGTTGAAATCTATCGGCTTGATATCATCCGGACACTTTGTTACAATGACTATCTGGGCGCGGTTTTTCCCGCAGGCGGGTTCGCGCAGTCTTCCGGCAGGCAACAGGGCGTCGTCACACAGCAACCGGTGATAGTCGGTCAGCAGGATATTCATTCCTGCCTTTACATGGCGATGTTGGAAGGCATCGTCCAGTAACACTGCATCCACGGCAGGACTCTTCAATGTAAGCAACTGCTCGATGCCGTGACAGCGGTTTTCATCTACCGCTACCCGTATATCTGGAAACTTGCTCTTTATCTGATAGGGTTCATCGCCGATTTTCTGTACGCTGCTTTCGGCGGTTGCCAGTATGTAACCTTTGCTCTTCCGTTTGTATCCGCGGCTCAGTGTGGCTACGTTTATGCCCTCATTCTGCAATAACTTTATCAGATACTCCGTATGCGGCGTTTTGCCCGTTCCACCTACGGCGATGTTGCCTACACATATCACAGGAACGTCAAAACTCCTTGACCGGAGCCAGCCCCAGTCAAAGAGTTTGTTTCGCAAGCACACCCCTGCCCCGTAGAGCCAGGACAAGGGATATAGCCAATGATGTATTTTTACGGATGCATCTTTCATTTAAATTTATTGTATGTTCAGTTCAAACGGTACGCGTGCCTGTATGCGGTCTATCTTGTCAAAGTTCTCGATGATGCTGAACTGACGGTACATATCGCTCATTTTGCCGTTCAGCATGCGCCCCTTGATATAATTTCCGGGATTCGTATTCATCAGGCTTTCCAGGAAACCCTCTTTCTTGGGATAACTCATTACGGTGTAAGCGTCTACACCTGCTTTTGCAATGGCAATCTCCAACGCCTTGTCCAGGCCGCCCAATTCGTCCACCAGTCCCAGTTCTTTGGCGGTGCTTCCGGTCCATACACGACCTTGCGCTATCTTGTCCAGTTCTTCCATACTGATGCCGCGTCCGTCGGAGCAGCGGGTCAGGAAGAGTTCGTAGCCGTTGTTGACGTACATCTGCATCAATCCCTTTTCACCGTCGTTCATGGGGCGGGTCAGGTTGCCGAAGTCGGCATACGGGTTGGTCTTTACTACGTCGAAGTTCACACCCAGTTTCTCCGTCAGCCCTTTGGCGTTGGGCATCATTCCGAAGATACCGATAGAGCCGGTCAGTGTGGTAGGTTCGGCAACGATGGTATCGGCATTGCAGGAGATGTAGTAACCGCCCGATGCGGCATAATCGCCCATGGATACGATTACCGGTTTCTCCTTTTTCAGTTGGTTTACGGCGTACCATATCTGTTCGGAACCGTATGCGCTGCCGCCCGGAGAGTTCACACGCAGCACTACGGCTTTTACATTTTCGTTATCTTTCAGCTTACGCAGGTCTTTGATAACCTTTTCGGAGTTGATACCCTCGTCGGTAGAGGCGGACGAACCGCCGTCAATCTCACCATACGCATAATATACGGCAATTACGTTTCCGCTCTTGTCTCTGGGCACGTTCTTTTTCACGTTTATCATGTCCTGAATGCCCAGTATCGGCATGTTGTCGTCCTTGTCGATGCCTGCCAGGTTTTTCAGGTAGTCGCGTACATCATTCTTATATATTAAGGTGTCCACCAGTCCGTTCTTCACGCTTTCCTCTGCGGGGTAAAACATCAGCATGCGGTCGGCTTCCTTGTTCAATGCCTCTACGGACAGGTTGCGCGATTCGGCAACGGCGTTCGTAATCTGTCCCCAGATGGACGACAGGTATACATTTATCTGCTCGCGGTTGGCTGCACTCATTTCGGTGGAGATAAACGGCTCTACTGCCGATTTGTATGTACCCACTTTAAACACCTGCATCTCCACGCCCACTTTCTCCAATAAATCTTTGAAGAACATAGGAGTAGCTGCCAGTCCCCGCCATTCGAGCATACCTTGCGGGTTCAGCAGGACTTTATCGGCCACGCTGGACAGGTAGTATAACCCCTGCGTGTAGGCATCACCGTAGGCTACGACAAACTTACCCGATTCCTTGAAGTCTTTCAGAGCATTGCGAATCTCTTCCAGCGAGGCGAACCCCGCTCCCAGTGAAGTAGCCTGAATATAAATACCTTTGATATCCTCGTTCTCTTTCGCTTTCTTAATGGAAGAGAGAATATCGTCCAGTCCGTATGTCTTGTAATCATCCTTCATAATAAGGTCCAGTGGGTTTTCCTGGCTGCGTTCGACCAGTGTACCGTTCAAGTCCAGCATCATGACGGAGTTCTTACGTACTTGCGTTTCCGATTCCGAGGATGAAACCATACTGAAAACTACGAGAATACTGATGAAAAACAACACAACGCTCGATATAACAATACCGGTTACGGTGGCGAGTGTAAATTTCAAGAAATCTTTCATTGTCTTATTGTTTTTGGGTATGCTAACTTTTCAAGCTAACAAAGATAAATAATTAGGTTGATATTTTCCCTATCTGTCGCATGAATTTTCAGTTTGTCACATGGGGGGCTTTTATTCTGCATTTTTACCGGGGGATATAAATAAAAAGAGCCTGCCGCTTTTTTTGTGCGACAGACCCCTTTATGTAGAGAATGCAGTGAAGAATTCTTTCTCCTTATATTTAAGAGAGGGAATTCTTTGTTATAGGTTTCTCGCTTTCCGCTTCAACAAATGAGATAAGAATATCTTTTATTTTTTCTTTGTTTTGAGAAATAGCAGCTAAATCAATATTGTCTTCGATTTCAAAGGCATAGTAAGAATTTTCCGTTGGAGTGTATTCTTCTGGCAAGTTGGCAATCGGCACAAGTTTAATGTTATGATAATGTATCTTATCATCAATATCTACGGTGTATACAAATCCGTCATTAGGTTGTGTTATTATGGAATGTAGCGTACTTTTCTTTTCTAAATACTGTTGTATTGAAAAAATATCGGTTCTGATAACGACCCACCTGTTATATTCATTATCTACATCCACCCAGTAGAATAAGTAGTTTTCTCCCTTGTTGCTTACGTAATGAGACAATAAAGGGCCATCATGGTAAATCAAGTCAGCAACTTTAATAAGTTTACTGAAATCAAAATTGATACTGAAACCGTTTATTGTCTTCATATCAATATTCATTGATTAAGACATCTATTTCCGACTGATATTTGAAAGCTGCATTCGCCATGTTTAACACATTTTTAGTGTCGCAAAGATAGGGAATATTTTTTAGCAGAAGGGTTTATCGGATATTTTCTTTTCCAAACATATTTTTTATCATAAGAATAAAGAGATCGGGTCCTTTAATAAAATAATAAGCTGTATACTTCCTTGGCATTTAAAACAATCCCCCCTCTCATTTGTTGCTAAAACAATTTTTTTATTCATTATTTTAGTAACAAGTTCTGTGTTTAGGTGCAAAATGTGTACTTTTACGCAGGCAGTAATGCTTAATTGGTAAATGAACTTACAAAACAAGAAGAAAAAGTTGAGTATTCGTGTTGTCATACATCCTTGTAAAGCGAGCGCGGCGGGAGTTTACTCCCTTGCGATTCGCGTGCTGTACTGCCGTAAGAAGAAAGAATACTCTTTGGGGTGGCGGGTCCACGAGTCGAATTACCGGCGGGATGCCGACCGGGTGGTTTATTCGTCCGAGGGTATCCTCACCCGTAGGGAAGTGAGCCTCGTCAACCGTCTTATCAGGAACGAGAAAGAAGACCTTGTCAGGAACTACCGTCTGCTGGAGAGAACCGATCCCGGCTTTACGCTGGAGCGCCTCATGCTGAAACACCGGAAGGAGCAGTACGACCAGAGTGTGGATAAATTCATCCTGCAATACATCGATACCCTGCTCGAAGAGGGGAAGCAAAGCACTGCCGCTTCCTACACAAGCGGGCTGTACTCGCTGTTGCGCTTTTGCAGTTTGAGGAAAATCAACTTCAAAGACATTGACTATGTGTTCGTCACGGACTATATACATTACCTGCGCATGCGCGGCATTTCGGAGAACAGCATCCACATGTACCTCAGCAATTTCCGGGCGGTGTACAATAAGGCACGCAAGCAAGGCATCAGGGTATGTGGCGAAAATCCCTTTGCCGGGCTGAACGTGCGCAGGCAGGAAACGGTGAAACGGGCGTTGAGCAAGGAAGAGATAGCGCTCATCGCTTCGGCCGACCTGCGGCGGTATCCCCAGTTGGAAGCGGCGCGCGACCTGTTCATGTTCAGTTTCTACTGCCGGGGCATGTCCTTCGTCGATGTAATCCGCCTCAAGCACGATGGCATTGTGCGCGATACGATATTCTACACCCGCAGCAAAACCGGGCAACGGTTGCAGATAGGACTGCTGCCCGCCATGAAGGAGATTATTGAAAAATACAGGACATCCGGCCCGTACATTTTTCCTTATATCCACGGGCAGTCACCGCGAGATGCCTACACGCAATACCGCTACTCTTTGGGCACGGTCAACCGTTACCTCAAACGCTTGGGCACATTGCTCAACATAGGCATTCCGCTCACCACTTATGTGGCGCGGCACTCGTGGGCCACCATAGCCAAGAATGAAGGTATCCCGATATCCTTAATCAGTGAGGGAATGGGACATACGTCCGAAAAGACAACCCAAATCTACCTGAATTCCTTTGCGGTCGATACCCTGAACAAGGTCAATGAAAACGTGGCGGATGCCGTATCGGATTGTATTAAAAATGCAGGTGAAAAATTCATCTGTCTACATAACACAGATAAAACCTAAGAAACGACTCAAATAAACCGAACTTTTCTACTTGCTTTCGCTATATATACTTTGTCCCTGTTCTTTGATGTTGCAAAGGTAAAGGATATTTTTGGATATTGCGTTATCCAAATCCATCAATCAGTTATCCAAATTAACCAATCTGTTATCCAAAATTACAAAACGCTGAATATCAGTGTTTATTTTTGCTGCTTTTTTTTAATTTCCTGCCTTAATTCGCTGGGTGAGCAGCCGAAATTGTTCTTGCAATACTTGTTGAAACCGGCTGCGGAGGTGAAGCCCAACTCGTATGCCACCTCTTTTATAGAGATGAAATCGTAATTGAGTCGGGATAGTATTTCCTTGTTTTTTTGTTTCTGAAGCCAGGATTGAACGGTTTCTCCAAACTCTTGCGTGAACTTGCGGTGAAGTTCGGAACCACTCATGCCCAACAATTCTGCCAGCTCTTGTTTGCTGCGCACCCGGTCTTTGTGTTTGAGAACGGCTGCCTTGAAGTCTATCTCAATTCCCATTATAGGGTAGAGGAGTTGGATTATTTCGCTCTTTGTGTAGGCTGTGCGGAAGATGATGAACAACTCGCGCTCTTTGAGTTCGTGCAGGTGCTTGCAGTTGACGCCCGCCTGGAGATAGGACTCCAGCAGATGCAGGAACGTGTCCAAAGGGGCACGCACGGAAAGCGGTTCGAAGCATAGGGGTGTGTGCTGGACTTCGTCTAAATAGCTGCTAAGCATGTGCTTGTCGCACAATGAGATTGCATCGTGAAAGAATGACAGACTGATGTATGTGCCCGGCTGGATAACCGTGCCCGTGTAATGGGATGAAAGGGGAATGAAGATGAATTCGCCCGCACGGACTCTTGTTTCTTCCTTGCTGTCTTTGGTGATGCTGACTTCGTCTGACAAAATAAATATCAGGTGGTTGGCCTTAATCTTTTGTTGCCGGTTGTCGAAATGTTCTCCCGAAGCAGCTTCTTTCAGTGCGAAACCGGCGTCTTCCTCGGTCTTGTAGTTCACGCATGAGGTGTGTTCTTTAATGTAGTTCAGTTCCATTTTATGTACTCGATTTAAAGTTAATAATTTCGTTGTTTTATCGCCATGTTTCATTTTTTGTTTCAGAAAAACGGATGTATCGAAGCAAAGGCTTGATTGTCATTTTGTCATTTATAACGGCATGTTGAGTTTCTTTTGTTGGTGTTTAAAGGGGAAACTCTTCATTACTGCGTGTATTTTAAGGACAGAATGGTATCAGACCGAAGTCCCGATACATCCTTGTTTTTCTTTTTGTTTCAGGAAAATCGTTCATGCCGGATAGCATTGAAACGGTTTTCCTTTTTTAATTACTTGATTACTAATGAAATGCACATTAATAATCTGTGTTATGTAAACAGATGAAATTTCTAAAAGCAGCAAAAGGAAAATTAACCTCTATAAACAGGTAAAAGATTACGAATAAAACGAAAGAGAATATGCGAAAGAATTTTACGATTTTCATGATTACCCTACTTGTTTCGCTTCTATCCGGAACGGCTTCGGCGCAGCGTCTTGCAGTGAAAAGTAATTTGCTGTACGACATCACCTCTACCATTAATCTCGGAGTAGAGTATGAGGTAGCTCCCCGTTGGACGCTCGAAATGTCTGCCAACTACAATCCGTGGAGCTTCTCGGACAATAAGAAGATGAAACTCTGGATGCTCCAGCCCGAAGCGCGCTATTGGCTGTGCAGCGGTTTCTCCGGTCACTTCTTCGGAGCACACCTGCTGGGCGGGGAGTTCAACTACGGCGGTATGCTTCCCTTTGGCATCACCCCTTCATCATCCGGGTTGGGTAGCAAGCGCTACCAGGGTTGGATGGCGGGAGCCGGAATAGGCTATGGATACAACTGGGTGCTGGGCAAACGCTGGAGTCTGGAAGCCACGTTAGGAGTGGGGTACATTCATTTCGGATACGACCGCTTCGAGTGCAAGACCTGCGGCGACAGGCTGGGCAGCGGCAGCAAGAACTACCTGAGCCCCACCAAGGCAGGCATCTCCCTTATCTATATAATAAAGTAACGAACCAAGAAGCGAAGATTATGAAATATTGTGTGCTATTATGTGGACTGCTGCTGATGCAGGCAGTCGGTTTATCGGCTAAGGAACGGGCACGGTTGCAGGCAGATGATGTGAACATCAGCCGTAGCGGCGACAGCGTGCACGTATCCTTCAGGCTGAAGGTAGAAAGATTGGCTAAGGATTACATTTTGAGAGTAACCCCGTTATTGTACGGGAAAGACGGGCAGCAGGCTGTGCTTCCGCCATTGGAGTACGGCAGCCGCACGGCACAGATTGTTGAGTGGAGAGAAAAAAGAGTGAAAGAAAAGCGGAAGTCTGCCTCTGCATACCACAAGGCGGGAGAAGCGGTTGCCTATACCTTCGTCCTTCCCTACGGGGAATGGATGAATGGCGCTTCCCTGCGTTTGGATGCAAAGAGCAAAGGGTGTTGCAGCGAAGAAATGCTGCCGCCCGTGCTCTTGGCAGAAGATGTGGCGCTTGCCACTCCTGCCGAACTGTTTGTGCCGGTGATACCCGAGACGAAACTCGTGACGGAAACGGTTGCCGACAAGCTGGCGCAGGAAAACGGTTTCCTCGCACCGTGGACAGGTAGTATAGGCAGTAAAGAAGATATTGCCCGCTACAAGGATGAGGCCACGCTCATTGTCTATTTCCCGGTGGGCAAATGGGCTATACAGCCCGATTACGAAAACAATCTCAGCAGGTTGGATCATTTGTTGTCTGTTCTGAATAAGATTGCCGAATCGGACAATTCCCGCATAGCCAAGATACTCGTAGTAGGTTCGGCTTCGCCCGACGGTCCGTTAGACCTGAACAATCGCATTGCAGGTAAGCGTGCGCAGGCATTGGCGGATTACATTACGAACCGCACTTTACTTTCGGCTTCTTTCTTTGAAGTGAGCAATCACAGTGTGGCATGGGATTTCCTGCGCAGGTTGGTTGCCGACAGCGAAATGCCCGAGAAGCAGCAGATATTGGATATCATAGATACCACTCCTGTGTGGGATGCAGCCAAGAAAGTAGGCCGCCTGAGCCTGCTTATGAGGTTGAATCAGGGCAGGCCCTACAACTATATGAAACGGCATTTCTTCCCGAAACTTCGTAATGCGGGTTATATCAAAGTATTCTTTGAGGCACAGCCCGACCCCGAACTTGTAGGACTGAACACCGCTATCGACCTGCTCAACGGGAAACGCTACTCCGAAGCCTTGCATGTCCTTCAAGGAAATACGCATCCCAAGGCGGACAATCTTCGTGGAGTGTGCTATATGCTGACGGGCGACACCGAAAAAGCGCGTGCCTTGTTCCAAAAAGCTGCTGCCGCCGGTGTGTCCGAGGCGGAGAGCAATCTAAAGCAATTCCAATAAACGGCACAAATTATAACTAAACGATTAAATATCATTTTATTAACTATTTATTTAAAACAACAATGAAGAAGATTAATTTATTAGCAGTGGCTTTTGCAGCTTTCACTATGTTTTCATGCTCCAACGAGGAGATTGCCGATTTGGGCAGCAATGCTCCGGGCGAAAAGGCTACTCTTACTATCAAGGTAGAGGGAGCAGGTAATAACGTTGCGCAGTCGAGAGCGGCAGGTAGCGCCGGTACCACAACCGATGTTGTAATTAACGACTACATCGTATTCATTTTCCGTGACGGCGGTGCTTTGGACTGTCCGGCGTATTACAGTTCTTCCAATGCGACGGCTACGATAACCAACGGTACAACTGCTGCCAAGACGGCTTATGTAATAGCCAATACCGGTGCACTTGCCAACGGTCCTTTTGCTAATGTAACAACGGAAGCTGACCTTAAGGCCGTTACCGGTGATTTGATATCCGGTAACGCGGCTACCCAAACGAAAAATAACCTCTGGATGTCCGGTACAGATGATATCACTTTCTCCGGTACAGACGGTTCGGTCACTGTACAATTAGGTTTCGTTGCAGCCAAGATTGAACTTATCGTTAAGGACAACCGTACCAATCTCACTGGTGGCACTATTGAGATTACAGACGAAAACGTTGTATTGCTGTATGCAGGTAAAAGCGGAAAATTCTTTGGAACAACTGCTGACAAGGCAGCTCAAACTGCTTTCTATTCGGGCGATATCTCTTATCCGGATTTTCAAACTGGTGTTGCCACGGAGTCCGCAGTTTTGAAAGATGCGGTAGGCGCAGCTTTCACAGCTAACGCTAATGGAGATGTATTCAATCACTTCTACACCTTTGGTAACGACGGTACGTCCAAACCGACAATTCTTGCCATTCAGTCTAAAAGAACGGTAGGTGGCGCTGATGAAACCATTTACTACTCGATTCAGTTCACCGTAGCCGATGCCGGAAACACTATCGAACCGGGTAATGCATACACGGTAACCCTTACCCTGAACGGTGATGTAAGTGCCGGTGGTGGCGGTGGTACTACCAATCCGGAGCAGCCGTTGGTTAAATCACAAATAACAGTTACTGTTACGGCAGCAACATGGCTTGCCAAGACCGTAAGCAAGGATTTTAATTAATATGATTGCAGACGTTCATCTTATTCTTTAAAGCTGCACCGAAAGGCGGGTATGTTTCCCGTGCCCGCCTTTCTTTTCACTCATGCCATTGATAAAATTCAATAATTAAAAACAATACTAACCATCAACTAAAAACAATCCATGCAGAATAACAAATTCCATTATTGCCTGCACATACTGCCTATCTTGTTCTTTATGGCATTTGTGTCTGCAAGTTGCATCAAGGACGACCTTAGCGATTGTCCTGCTCCCCGCACTTCCGGATTTTCCTTGCAGGTAAAGGCTTTTGATGCCGACGGTGGAAGTCTCGGCAGTGAAACGATAAAAGACATCACACTCTATATATTCGATGCCGATAAGGCATTGCTCGATACCCGCAACATTCTCCTGTCGGAAATCGTATTCCTGGACTATCCCGGACACGACAACCTGAAGCTGGTGGCGTGGGGCAATGGCAAACAAGGCGCCCAGTCGATGCCCGCATTGAAAGAGGGCGACCACTTAGAGACGGCATTCGTGTCGCTCATCCAAACCCGGACAACCTTACCCGTGGCAGGCTCGCCTGACGACCTGTTCTACGGCACTATAGATATAACCCCCGATGCCGACGCTTCTGCCAAGGAACTCCCCTTGCGCCGCAAAGTCTCCGGGGTAGCCATTACGGCACGCTACCTCAGAGAGTACGTAGGCAGCACCGAAGGCGAGTACCACTACATCGTGCGCAAAACCACCGACAAGCTCGACTTCTACGGCAAGCCCAACGGCACGGAAGTAAACTACCGCCCCCAGGCGGCATTCAATGACAATGGCGAATTCGTATCCTCTGCTTTCAATATATTCCCTACCGAAGCGGACATTAAGATAGACATCTACCACCGCGACGTGCTGAAAACCACCGTAATTGCCGACAGTAACGGTAACTCCCTGCGTGTGGCGGAAGGCAGGCTGCTCAATGTGCTGGTAGACTTCCGGGGAGTTGTAAGCGTAGACGTCAAAGTCACCGACTGGGGTAAACAGGAGATATGGAAAGAATTTTAATACCTGATAAAATTAAAAATAAAAGTCGATTTAGATGAGAAAGATAGCAATACTGTATCTGCTTGGAGCATTACTTGTTTCGGGTTGTGTGCGCGATGAGTTCGATACCACGCGTGTGGTGGAAGGCGCAGCGGCGCGTATCAGTCTGAAGATAACATTGCCCGTTATGGGTGGTGGCACCGACACACGTGCAGTATCTGCCGATGTGGAAAAACGTCTGGACAACCTGTTCGTACTGGTATTCGACGGTGGGGGCAAAATAGTGACCAGACATAGATACACGGCACAAACCGGTGCTTCGCTTTCATCTTTGCTGATAGACACCCGTTCCGGTAAGGGCCATACGCTCTGCTTTGTAGCCAACGTCAAGGACGATATGGACAGTCAGTTAATGGCGCTTACCTCTTACAATGCCCTCAAAGGACTTTTGGTGACGGCTACCGAATTAAATCTTGGTCAGAGTACCGATGTTCCACTCATAATGACGGCAATTATGGAGAATGTAAATGTGCAAGAGGGAGCAAACTCTATCAGCAACCCCGTACAACTTCAATTCCTGGCGGCAAAAGTTACACTGACTCTTGTCGACAATACCCCCGACACTCAGGAAGTAACCATTATCGGTTGGGATGTGCAGGATGCTCCCACACGCAGCTACCTTTTCCCCGACGATAGTAAAGACGCCAATCCCAATCCGGAAACAGCAGGTGCCGATAAGGACGAATACTGGCTGACAACCGGAGTGGACTATCCTTTTGAGGAGGAAGACAAGCAGGCAGGAACTGCTACCCAAACGCTCTATGTCTTTGAAAACCGCCGTGGTGGGCGTATACCCAGAGCACTGCCAGCCGACCCGGATGAACAATACAGTAATATGGGGCTAAATGATAAAGACTCCCGCGGCAAGGCGTGGTATAAACCCAAGCGTGCCACTGCCATTGTTGTTACAGCCATGCACAAGGCAGATTTGGTAACAAGACAGATAAAGGCATTTATCTATTTAGGTCAGGACAACCACAGCGATTACAATATTCGGCGTGGGCATCATTATACCTTTACTGTAACGGTGAACGGTCTCAATGAGATTAAGATAGATTCGAATGTAGATTTTCTTGTGGGCGATTTTTTGGTGGATCATGGTGATAATCTGACAATGGATGCCCATCCGGATTTCCGCCCTATGCGTATTCAGGCTCCCAAAGGAACGGCAACCATGGAAATCCTGGATTCGCAGGGCAGGACTTACGACGACCCGTCGGGATTTGACGCTACCTGGCTCAAAATCTCTCCATTGAATTTGATGTATCATCAAGTGAAGCAACCCGGCAATATATGGCAGCAGGACGCAGACCCCGACAGCAAATTTGTGCGTCCTAAGTATATTCCGCACAAGAGTGTCAGAGCTAAGCTGGCAAGTAAAGGCGGATGGAATGCCATCCCTGCTGGAAAGGATGACGATGATGAAATGACCTTTGCCGATGCCACCCACCGCATGTGTTACAAGATTACCGACATACCGTTTACCGAGGTTACGGTTACACCGCAAACCTTGTACGTCTATGCTGATGACTTCCTTGAAAGAGACGGAACCCGTAATGCACGGGTACGCTTCACATATCATAAAGACGGAGATGCCCCGGATAAGTTGGGAGTCATGACTTTTGATATTACTCAAAGGGGATATATCTCTTTTTATCTGGACGACAGCCATCCGGATGCCGGACTGTATATTTTAAATGAAGACGGGACGCCGAGCAATGTAAAGCGGAAAACGGTAGTCGAGAGATTTCATGAATATAGAATAATGATGAATCCGGGCATTCCAGCCAGAGTGCAATATACGGGCGGGGTGAGGTGGGGATTCTCCAGGACCCGTTTGTATAACAAGCCGGATTTTTTCCGTAATGGTAAATATATGACAGCAAACGCCGTTTATAATGATGTAGTCCGTAATGGTAATGAGCCGACGGAATTCGGGAAGAGGACAGACTCTTATCGCGAGATGTATGGTAATAGCAATAGCGACTTGGGTAATACAATAGATCCGATTCCACCCTATACGGGAAGCAATAGCGGAGCGCCTTACTATTATCCTGATCCGGAAGAAAGGGATATTTATCATCCGATTTTTAGAACCTCTGCTGCGCGGTATTGTCACGAGAAGAATCGCGACCTGAATGGAGACGGTATCATTGATGATTCTGAAGCCTATTGGTATCTGCCGTCAGCACATGAATTAATAATGTGGGGCATTGCCGGAGCAATGAGGGATAGGTTTGCTAACCTCTCTTCTTCAGAGTCTGATAATGCTAATTCACAGATTCGTTCTGCTTATATGTCTGCATACAATGACCTTGAACTGTCTTATCATAGTAAATATAGTCAGGCTTTTGTGTGCTGTTTCAGAGAATTAGAGAAAACCATAACTAAATAGTGTAATAATTATATTGAATTGGAGTTACGATAGGGATGAGAAAGTCAGTGAAAATATTATTCGGATTATTTGTCTGCCTGGCGGCAACGACCGGTCATGCTCAGAAGGTAGTGAGTGAAAATGGGAAAGTTATTATAGACTCTTCGGCAATACCGCATGTGACAACTAAAAAAGCACGGACTACTACCGCTACATCCAAGTTGAAAGGGTCGAACACAGCCGATGATATAGCGTCTCAGGTAAGTAATAGCTTGGTATATTATAAGTTTGAAGTCGGGCAGGTATCCACGGACAGGCTTTCGTGGAACGATGCTATACTTGCATGCGCAAATAAGACGGATACAGGTGGCGGTTGGCGTCTTCCTACCCAAAGGGAGTTGCAGTTAATGGTTGTACTGTCTCCGGAACTGGAACAGTTTGGACTTTTTAAAGCAAGTGAATTTTGGTCTGCTACAGAATGGAAAGGGCAAACTGGAAATGTAGGAACTCAAGCATATCGTGCTAAAGTGGATACGAGAGCAAAAGGTTATGAGCATAAATTTAGTTTGTACGATAAATATACTCTATCCTTTTATCGCTGTATCCGCGACCTCGACTGAAAGTGTTTATTTCACGCTTTAGACCTGTAATGTCTTGATAATTAGAAACGAAAACAATAGTCAATATGAAAAAGATAATAATCCTGTATTTTTTCGGTGCACTGCTCCTGTCCGGGTGCATGCGCGATGAGTTCGATACCACACGTGTGGAAGAAGGCATCGCTGCGTGTGTCAGCCTGAGAATGCTGATGCCCGATATGACCGGTGCTGTCAGTGCAGGCGGCAGTACAGGCAATACACGCGGTGCACTCGGTTCCGGTTCCGACACCCGCACCGTTTCTTCCGATGTGGAGAACCGGCTGGACAACCTGCGTGTACTGATATTCAACGGTAGCGGCGAGGTCGTGACCAACCGCAAATACACGGCACAGCCCGATGGCCCATCGCTCTCGTCTCTTCAGATAGACACGTGGTCGGGCAGTAACCATACATTCTGCTTTGTGGCAAACAGTAAGGACGATATGGACAGTAGGCTGGCTGCCGTTACCTCTTACGACGCTCTCCGTGAATTCATGGTAACGGCGTCCGGTTTGGACTTTGGTCTGAACTCCACCGAGCCTCTTGTAATGACGGCAATCCGGGAGCATGTAGACGTGCAGCCGGGCACCCATACCATCACAACCCCCGTACAGCTTCAATACCTGGCGGCAAAGCTCACGCTCACCGTCACCGACGCAACTCCCGCGGGGCAGGAAGTAACCATCATCGGCTGGGATGTGCAGGATGTTCCGGTGCGCAGCTACCTCTTTGAGGGCAATACCGACATTAATCCCAATCCGGATACCACTGCCGACGACAAAGATGAATACTGGCTGACAAGTGCCGTAGACTACCCCTTCGAAACGGGAGACAAACAGGCAAAGACCGTTTCCCAAACACTCTATCTCTTTGAGAACCGCCGGGGCGGACGTATAGCCAAAGCATTGCCCGGTGACCCCGGCAAGCAATATCCGGGCATGAAGCAAGACGATACCGACTCACGTGGCAAGGCATGGTTCAAACCCGGGCGCGCCACCGCCGTTGTCATTACTGCCATGCACACAACCGATGTCGAAGTGAAGCGGGTAAAGGCATATATCTACTTGGGCGAAGACAACCACAGCGATTACAACATTCGTCGCGGCCATCACTACACCTTTAACATTACAGTGCGTGGCGTTGACGATATCAAGGTAGATACGAATGTAGACTCTTCCGTAGGCGATTTCCTCATAGACTACGGCAGTAACCTGACCATGGACGCGCACCCCGATTTTCGTCCCATGCGCATGCACGCCGCAAACGGTACGGCCGTTGTGGAGATACTCGATTCGCAAGAACGGACCTGCAATGAACCGGGTTTTGATGCCGACTGGCTGAAAATCTCTCCCTTGAATCTGATGTATCACCAGGTGAAGCAGGCATCGCCCGACGATGTGTGGCAGCAGGCAGCCAACCCCGAAAGCAAGTTTGTGCGTCCCAAATATATTCCGCACAAAAGCATCCGGGCAAAGCTGGAAGCTGAAGGCAAGAGCGGCTGGCCTGCCGTTCCCTCAAATCAGGACGATGACGATAGCCTGCCCTTTACCGATGCTACCCACCGCATGTGCTACCGGATTACGGATATACCGTTTGCCGGGTCGTCCATAATCGACCGGACTTTCTACGTCTATGCCGACGAATTTTTGCAGAACGGCGGCAACCGTACCGCACGGGTGCGTTTCTCGTTCTATAAGGATGGGGGAAATGCGGATAAACCGGAAATACGGACTTTCATTATCAATCAGTCGGGTTATCTCTCTTTTTATACGGATGATAATCATAAGGGTGCAGGGCTGAATCTTTTGAATGAGGACGGAACGCCGGGCAGTGTGAAAAGGAAAATGGTCGTGGAAAGGTATCCGGAGTTCAACATGGTGATGAATCCGGGCATCGACCCATCGCTGCAGAACATAAGCACGATGCAATGGGGATTCTCCGACGATTATGTTTACAACAGTCCGGACAAATTCCGCAATGGCAAGTTCCTGACGGCAAATATGGTGTATACGGATGTGCAGCGTACGGATAACGAGGCAACCGGATTCGGAATGGCATCCGGTTCTTACCGGGAAATGTACGGAAGCGAGGTACGCAATACTAAAATCGGCGCTTATACCGGTACTGTTACCGGACCCTATTATTATCCGGACCCTGCCGCAGACATTTATCACCCGATATACAAGAGCTCCGCCGGACGGTATTGCCACGAGAAGAACCGCGACCTGAACGGTGACGGCATTATCGACGCATCCGAAACCAACTGGTATCTGCCTGCGCAGCAGGAGTTGCTTCTGATGCTTATTGCCCTGCCGCAAGACGAACGTAGCTTTGCAGGCAGCAGTTTTATCTCTTCTACCGAAACGGGGCCTCGTAATTATGGTTACGCAGCGGTTGGCATGAGGCAGGGTTATCCTTTTATATTCAGCAATACACAGGGTAAAATGGCGTCGGTGACTTATACTGTCCGTTGCGGCAGGGAACTGAGGTGATGTTGCATGTGAATGAATGTACGGTTATACGCAAATGAAACAGCAATGAGGATATGAGAAAAAGCATGAGAACATTATGGGTTGTGCTGTGCTGCCTGACGGTAGCGACAGGTTATGCCCAGGAAGTGGTGAAAGAGAACGGGAAAATCATTATAGACGCTTCTGCCATACGGCACACCAAGGTTAAGAAAGCGCGTGCCACGGACGGCACAAATGCCAGGCTCGGTACGGATGATGAAACCAATATCGGTTCGGCAGCGAGCGACGAGCAGGTGTATTACAGGTTTGAACTGTCTGCTGCCAGATTTGCCGCTACCTGGATTAATGCCGTAAACAGGTGCAGGAATCTTGCCGATGATGGCGGCGGCTGGCGTTTGCCCACACTAAAGGAAGCGATACTGATTTACATCCTGTGGCCGGAGCTACAGCAGGCAGGGCTGACGGGAGTGGCAGGAGGAACGGCTACCGAAGCGGGTGGGGGCGGAAACTCATACCCGTATGTACGTTATAGTGATACGGGAGCCATTGTGCTGGACGCGAAGAATGTTAGTACGGACAGATATTTTCGCTGCATCCGCGACCTTGATTGAAACTGTAGGTTCTGCTTTGTTGTCCGTGGCGGTTGGAAAAAGTAAAAGTATCCGGCTGGTATTGATAATAAGGCTTTTGCCTGAACTTTAGAATTGGAATTAGAATGATAACGAAATTAATAGAACCCGAAAACAGTCCCAATGTTATGAATAAAAAAGGTTTGTCCCGACTTTGTTCGTGTTTTTGTTTGTTTGCACACAGAGGGATATGCTACGGAATCGCTTGCGGAGGCGTCCTGTTTTTAGCGATTTTCGTAGCCGTTTTCGGTTTTCCTGTATGGGTGGCGGAGCTTTTCGAGAAGCGGATGGAGGCACGTAGGAAAAATAGAGTGGTGAACGCCGGCAGATGAATGATAATCGGTAAATGAATATTGAGTGAGAGCCGGTAGATAGATAAATGACAGATAACAGAAATATTGATAATCTTAACAATTGATAACCCGTAATGAAGAATCCTAAAAAAGAAACGCGTGATGTCATAGCCAAGCACGTCCGTTGGACCGAAGCATTGCGCGTAGTGCGCGCTTACCACCCCGAAGTAACCATTATCCTGCCCCAGGAGAAAACTCAGATTTATCCCGGCGACGATGTGCGGGGCATGATTGCCCCTGCCGTCGGCGTCATCCGCCATGCACTCGATGCAGGAGTGTGGCAGTGGCACGGATACACTGCCGAGTCGCGTGTGAAGCAGGTACGCACCCTGCTCAGCCATTACTTCCATTATCACGAGGACAGCATCCATCCGGCAGAACTCGACCTGATGATTGAAGATTTGCTGTTTGTGCATAAAGTCTGAGGGGAATTTCATGAATTAAAGTTGCTTCAATATTATTACTAAGTAAAACGTAATTTAACCGAATTATTTATGCGTATCTCAAAAGTGATTTTTATTTGCTGTTTTCTTCTGCCGTTCTTGGCTTCTTGCACCCGGGACGAAATAGAAGACAATAGTTATCCGTTAGCCGAATATGACGGCACGGGTGTTTTGTTTCGCTTAAAGGCAGAGGCTTTTGACGATACGGGTTCCGCTACCCGCACCGTGGATTTGACCGCACCTTTCGATACTCTTTGTGTCTATGTTCTCAAAGAGGGCCAAATTGATATCGACCGTGAAGTTAAATTCCCCGATCCTGCAACAATTATGGTGGAAGGGCTCGAAACCGGCACCTACAACCTTCTTATATTAGCCATGAAAGGTAACTATAAAGAGGATGGAGCCCGGATACATAAAATAGAGAAAAGTTCCTCACCGTGGCTGTCTTTTCCTGAAAATACGCCGGCGAAGCCTCTGAAAGCCCAATATTATTATACGAATCACAAGTTCTCGGTAATAAACGGAAAAATCAAGATAGAGGAAATACGCATTCCCCAAGCTGTAGGGCTGGTTTCTTTTGATATACAATACAAAAGCGATTACGTGCGCAAATCGGTTCACGACTGTCATTTTATTCCTTCGGAAGACAGCAGGAGCTATTCTGCCCTGCATGCAGACGGCAGCCATTCGGGGCAGCGAAGCATAGCATCCTTCTCGTTATCGGAACAAAAACAGTGCTTATTTTTCCCTACCGTAAAGGATGGTTTTTCCGGTCAAGTAGTAGTAAATACAATGAATCACCGAAAGGAAAGTTTTGACACGGAGTATGATGCAAAGGCAACCTTAGATGCCGCCAGGCATTCTACCATACATGTGCAGGCTGTACATCCGGAAGACAATATGGGTACTAACCTTGCCGATGAGCTCACTCCTCTAAATTATTATACGATTCTAAGTGATGAAGAACCTGCTTCAGTCTATACCAATGCAAATCTACGGTCATTTCGTATAACCCAACCTTTGCAGATAAATATGGAGAACGATAGTTTGCACATGAGATTTTATTCTCCCGTAGGCATAAAAGAGGTTACAGTCATGGCAAAAAGTCCGACTATGGATGAATATGTGGAGTTCGTTTACATTGACAACATTCCGGCATTTGCCGACATTAAGACATCGATAAAGGTATTGGAGAAAGGATTATACCGCACTGAATCAGGTAAAGTTCTACAATTTTCAGCAGAAGAGATGAATCCGGCTTCCTTGAGTCTTAAGATAGCTTGCAACGACCCGTATTGGACTAAGATTTCTCAGATAAAAGCGAAATGGTACATCAAATTCGTACTTAATGGAGGAAATCCCGTAACAGGAACTCCCAACAAGAACTGGTGGGGAATACGCCCTGTACATTGCAGGGAAGCTGTTGCACTCTTTTTGAATATCGGATATATGTGTACGCTGGAAAAGTTCCAGCAGCGGGTTTCGACGTTCCAAGGAACCTTTCTTGACAATAACAGGTATCCAGTTGACACATCAACGCTTATATCCAGACTGGAAAACCTTTCCGGATTCGACATCGGACTTATATATAGTGGCAATGGTGTATCAGGATTAGGCGGGGGCAGAACATGGGGAGTCTATCAGAAATCTTTCCTTTATCATTACGAAAACAGCGGCGGATGTTGTTCCACTATTTTTCACGAATTAGGTCATTGTTTAGGCTACAGCCATAATAGCACCATGACATACGGACAGTGGGCTTCGGGATGCGCCGATGTGTTCTACAAGAATAACATAAAAGATTTTCCTGTCAATTCCCACACAATATTAAAATCAAGAAGTAATCCCAATATCTACTAATAATTATGAAACATTTGTCTGTTATTATATCTGTATTATTTTCAATACTTTGCATCGGATGCTCTAAGGAGGATTTTAACGATGGAAAAACCAATGATGTTCAGAACAAGCATTCTCTCCGGCTTTTGGTCTACACACCGACTTCGGAAACTGTTCTTAGTACGGACCTGCCGGGAAACATAGAGGCTTATCTGTTCAAAGAGGGAGTTCTGTCCGACGTTTACAAAAATCTGACAGTGGATAAGAACGGATACACTACAATCAGCTCGTTAGCCGAAGGAGAGCAAATCTATTTCTTTGTAAACACCGGTAATCTGCTGGATGGGATTACACAGGAAATAGGCCGATTGAAAGAGACCGAACTGCTTGCCACTACAATATCCTCTGCCTCTCCTCAAGCAGATGGAGAGAAACCGGTGATGACCGGAAAGGCAGACTTAACCGGAAGCCAGGAGAGTACCACCCAAGTATTGCTTACACGGGCCATTGCCAGAGTAGACTTAAACATAGCTGACGATGCCGACATACAAATCAATAGGATAAGTATGGATAACATACATTGTGAAGCATTCCTGCTTCCGCAAAATCCGGTCAGTTCGCCGTCCGGTGCAGCATTGGCAAAAATAGATACTACATTCAATACCCCGTTGAAGCCGGGTGAATATGCCGGATTGGTCCACCTGTATGAACAAGTGGGGGACGGTATTCCTGTGGAGCTGCACGGCACCCTTGAAGGCGATCCTGTTACACTTTCACTGGCACTGCCTAACACAATCCATAGAAACCACATTTATAAAATAAAGTTATTTAGCGGAGACAGTTCTAATTTGCAGGCAAGCATATCCGTGGAAAATGAAAGTTGGGAAGTTGAAGAAACTATCACGGCAAAACCTTCTACCCATATTTTGGTTAATAGTGAACTTTCTACTTTGGCTGAAGGGGCGTATATAAGTGCAACAAAAGATACGGTTTACCTCCCGAGCAAGGAGTCAACGTCAATACTTGTACTGGATAAGATACCGGAAGATGCGGAATTCACAATTGATGGGACAACAGCCTCCATTACTCCGTATACGGAAACTCGTGCCGACCTTCAAGGGAAAAAGTTCTTGGTACGCAATTCTTGGAAAAAACCGGGTACTAAGACGGAATATATGTACCTGAATATGCACAGCAAGAGGCACCCGGACTACTACAGTGGCCGGCTGGTAATTGTTCAGTCCAATGCAACGACCTTCAAGGGAGAATTGTATAATCATCTTACAAACACTCCTCCCTATAACATTCATTTCAATAAATATGTCGACAGTGCTTTAGGCCAGATAGAGGTACCTAAGAACTATGAGGTTATTGTCAGTGGTGGCAGTTGGCTAAGGGCGATACCCCAAGGAGACGGAGTTTATGAGATTCAGGCAGGCTACAAGCCTAACGATCCGGAGGCCAATGGCAGCACTCAGGAGGGTTTGCTCACCGTGAACGGCCCGAATGGCATACATGAAACATACACCGTTACCCGGCTGAATCGCGGCTTGCCTGTTGTCCTTATGGGTGACACTTACTGGTGTCGTTTCAACTTACAAGGAAACTCAAAGAGTTTCGACGACCAGATAACCGTCAGTGAATCTGAAACAATAGGTGATCTGTCTGCCTATTTTGCCTCTTGTTCTGACGAGGATTTTGTACGTTTAACCGGCAGTCAGTACAAAGGGCGCTATACGCAGGGAATGAATTTAAAGTATGACGCATCCGTCCCGCGTTTCTATTTCGATTCGTATGAGTCGCTCCAGAATCCGGCAATCATAGGGAATGGATCGGTAAGCAGCCATTGTCCGGAAGGATACCAGCTTCCTACGTCGAGAGATTTTGAGCTTTTGCTAAAATCGGGGGCTATTAACTACACGCTTAATGGCACACCGGTAAATTACACAACGGGTAGTGGAAGACCTGCCGTTATTTCAGCCCATAGCCGAGAAAATATAGCGTGGGAGGGAGGGCTCCTTGCAACAGCCAATTACATCCAAATCGCTTTTGACGAAAACAATCTGGTCTTGGGAGGATTAGGCCATCAATTTGATTCTTCAAAATCAATTGCTGCAAAGGTATTGTGGGCAACCATAAGTGGAGGGCACCAAAGCTGGACTCATACAGGGACTACAGCCAAGGCGGAAGACCATAATGTAAACAAATCCCGTACGATTCGCTGCATTAAGACGTCACCGGCTTTTATAATAGAAGAATAATTCGGGGTTAATTCTTGGTGGCTTTTTCTTAGTATGATTGGGGAATTTGAGCAGAGTGACGCTGTGCTGCCTGGCGGTAGCGGCAGGTTATGCCCAGGAAGTGGCGAGAACGGATACACTGCCGAGTCGCGTGTGAAGTAGGTATGTATCCTGCTCAGCCATTTTCCACTATCAAGAGGATAGTATCCATCCGGCAGAATTCGACCTGATGGTTGAAGATTTGCTGTTTATGTCTACGGGTTAATGTAGAAGGCTATGATGAGAACAGAATTAACGATAATAGATTTAATTAATTGAAAACATACTTTTGTTGCGCTTGAAATACAAAACAAAATAAAGCCTGTCTCAGCTAAATCAGAATTTA